>Ga0209379_10002140_pt1 | contig 12246 bp, 7 predicted proteins | sample tdDd001_FD_187124 | JGI IMG/M metagenome (GOLD analysis project Ga0209379, IMG submission 187124) | Marine sediment microbial communities from the Atlantic coast under amendment with organic carbon and nitrate - tdDd00.1 (SPAdes)... | ecosystem: Environmental > Aquatic > Marine > Coastal >...
TGATATTTCAGCTGATGCACATCGCTCTGCGAAGAGGTGTAACGTTGTTTGATTATGGCAGAAGCAAGAATAATTCTGGCGCGTATAACAACAAGAAGCATTGGGGGATGGATCACCATCCGCTTCACTACAAGGTGGCGCTGGTCAATGCCAAGTCATTGCCGAACTTGTCACCAGACAACCCGAAATACAAATATTTCATCAAAGCCTGGAAAAAGCTTCCTCTTCCGCTCAGCCGCCTTATTGGCCCGGCTATATCTAAGTATCTGGGGTAGCAATATGAAAGAGCCATTATTATATCTGTGCCACCGTATCCCTTATCCCCCCAACAAGGGGGATAAAATAGCCAATTACCATATTCTCAAATATCTCAGCAGGCATTTTGATGTGTATCTGGGCTGCTTCATTGATGACCCGTTTGATTTGCAGTATCAGTCCAAAGTTGGAAAATACTGCAAAGAGAGCCTGTTTATTCCTATCTCTCCGTCTTTTAGCAAGCTAAAGGGGGCGAGTGCGCTGTTGACTGGCAAGCCGATCACGCTTCCTTATTATTCGCGAAAAGAGATGCAGCAGTGGGTCGATTCTACGATTGAGCGGTATCAGCTTAACAAGGCGTTTGTTGTATCGGGCTGCATGGCTCAGTACCTGCTTGCAAGTCGACACAAACCTCGAACGGTGATGCATTTTGTTGATATTGACTCTGATAAATGGCGCCAGTATGCCGAGAAAAAGCAAGGCATTATGCGCGCTGTATTCCAGCGGGAGCACCGAACACTTGAACGATATGAGAAAAAAGTCGCCTCGACGTTTGAGATCAGTTGCTTCGTGACTGAAGCCGAGACGAAGGCCTTTCGGCACATGGCAGATAAGGCTATTCAGGACCGAATAAAGACGTTGGAAAATGGTTTAGATAGCCAATTCTTCTCTCCGTCGGTATCCGCTCTGCTGGCTGAGGCCTATCGGCTAGAAGATGAAAATTATGTGGTGTTTACCGGTGCGATGGATTATTGGGCTAACGAAGACGCGGTAGCCTGGTTTGCCAGTGTTGTCTGGCCAAAGGTACTGACCGAAATACCGGATGGGAAATTCTATATTGTTGGCAGTTCGCCGACCGCACGGGTCAAGGCCTTGGCTGAGATCCCGGGAATTATTGTCACAGGACGTGTGGCTGATGTGCGCCCCTACCTTCAGAAGGCGAAAGCCGCCGTTGCACCGATGCGTATAGCAAGAGGGGTTCAAAATAAAATCCTGGAGGCGATGTCAATGTCACGTGCGGTTATTGCCTCACCGCAGGGCATTGAAGGGCTAGATAATTATCCACCCTGTTATGTGGCTGTTTCCGATAGCCCAAGTGAGATTGTGGACTGGGTGGTCGACAAACTTAAAGCCAAGCAGTCAGTTGCCACTGAGTCAAGGGAGTGGATAGAGCAGCACTACAGTTGGGATGCTCAGCTCTCTCCTTTGCTTGGCTACCTGGAGTCTTCCCATGATTAGTTCAAAGACTGCAGGGCGCATGAATACGGGACGATAGGACTTCACAAGGAGGTTGAAAATGTGTGGGATTTCTGGGGTGTTTAATTTGCGTCAGCCTTATCGGATTGATAAGACCTTGCTCGAGAATATTAATCGGCTACAGAGTCACCGCGGTCCGGATGACGAAGGGTACTTCTTCGATGAGTACATCGGGTTGGCACATCGCCGTTTGTCTATCATTGATCTGGCAGGTGGCCACCAGCCGTTATTTAACGAGGATCAGTCTGTTGTTGTCGTGTTTAACGGCGAGATATATAACTATTTGGAGCTGGCTGATGAGCTGGTCGGGCTCGGCCACCAGTTTTCAACATACAGTGATACCGAGGTGATTGTTCATGCCTGGGAGTCTTGGGGTGAAGAATGCGTTAAACGATTTCGCGGGATGTTTGCCTTCGCTGTATGGGATAGCAATAAAAAACAACTATTTATAGCCCGCGACCGACTCGGTAAGAAGCCGCTGTTTTATACGGTTACAGCACATGGACAATTTCTTTTTGCCTCTGAACTAAAAGTGTTGTTAGGGCACCCTGAGGTCGACACCACGCTCAGGAATGAAATGGCGGAAGAGTTCTTTATGTATGGCTATATTCCTGAGCCATTCAGTGCCTACAAACATATATTCAAACTCAATCCCGGTCATCACCTGACATTAAGTCCCGGGAGCGAGATAGCCCCGAAGCAGTATTGGGACTTGTGTGCGCCGGATCAGGTATTGTCCTGGGAGCAGACTCAAGACTCGCTGATCAACAAGCTGCAGGAGGCGGTAAGGATCCGCCTCGCGGCGGATGTTCCCCTCGGTGCATTTCTTTCCGGCGGTGTAGATTCGAGTGCGGTGGTGTCGCTAATGGCCTCCTTGCAAACCAAGCCCGTCCACACCTGTGCTATCGGCTTTAGTGATCAGGCTTTTGATGAAAGCGAGTATGCCCAGCAGGTAGCCAGCCGTTATCACACCGAACATAGCCAGCAGATTGTCGATCCGAATGATATCAGCCTGATTGATACCTTGGTCGACATTTATGACGAGCCGTATGCCGATAGCTCAGCTTTGCCTACTTTTCGTGTCTGCCAGCTGGCTAGTCAGTCGGTAAAAGTAGCGTTGTCTGGGGATGGGGGGGATGAAATCTTTGGTGGCTACCGGCGTCACCGAATGCACCTTGCCGAGCAGCGACTGAGAAACGCAATTCCGCGACCAATCCGCAAATCTGTCTTTGGCCCGTTGGGGCATTTGTATCCGAAGGCTGACTGGGCTCCGCGCCCATTGCGTGCCAAAACGACCTTCCAATCTCTGGCAATGGATGCCGTAGAAGGCTATGCCAACTCGATATCGAAATTACGGTGTGATGAACGACAATCTCTGTTTAGCACCCGGTATAAACAAAGCCTGAATGGCTACAACGGTATTGAAATCCTCAAGCATCATGCTCGTTTTTTTACCACCGATGATCCTCTCAAACAAGTTCAGTATCTCGATATGAAAACATGGCTGGTCGGCGACATCCTGACCAAGGTTGACCGGGCAAGTATGGCCAATTCGCTAGAGGTAAGAGCGCCGATGTTGGATCACGAGTTTGTTGAGTGGGCGTACTCGATTAACAGTAAGAACAATATTCGAAACCGCGAGGGAAAATACGCATTCAAGCGTTCGCTTGAAAACTATGTCGGCCATAACATTCTATATCGTCCCAAAATGGGCTTTAGCATGCCGATTTCAAAGTGGTTCAGAACTAGCCTCAAGGATACGCTTACAAGTCATGTTCTATCGACCAACATGTGTGATAGCGGATTTTTCGATGTTGACTGGCTGAGAAAAATGGTCAGCGACCATCAGCAAGGTTACCGGGATCACGGCGCGTCATTATGGTGCCTGTTGATGTTTTCTCTATTTATGGCGAGGCAGTAGCAATGAAAATTCTGACCATCTCGAGCTTGTTTCCAAATGCTGCAGACCCTAAGCACGGCGTATTTGTCGAAACGCGACTGAAACAGTTGCGGCAGCGTTATCCAGACGTCGACATTACAGTGATAGCCCCAATCCCTTGGTTTCCTTTTAAATCGTCGATTTTTGGCCAATATAGCCTATACGCCAAAGCGCCCTATTTTGAAAAGCGCTTTGGCATGTCGGTCTATCATCCTCGTTATCTGGTGCTACCTAAGCTCGGAATGACATTAGCCCCTAAAACAATGGCAGTTAGCCTTTACCGACAAATCAAGGCACTGATGGCAAAGGGTGAAGATTTCGATCTTATTGACGGACACTACTTTTACCCTGACGGGGTGGCGATAGCTGAGGTGGCCAGAAAGCTGGATAAGCCGTTTACCGTAACGGCCAGGGGCTCGGATATTAACCTTATTCCCCAGTATGAAACGCCGCGACAGCAAATTCAGGATACTTTCCATGCCAGCGATCACAACCTTGCTGTTTGCGAAGCGCTTCGGCAGGAAATGATCGACCTAGGGGCCGATCCTGCCAAGGTGTCTGCCTCGCGCAACGGTGTTGATTTGGATCTTTTCTCATTTGCCGATGAGAGGAAACAGCAGACAGTGCGGCAGCAGCTGAAATTACCGCTAAGCATGCCAATATTGCTCTCGGTCGGACTGCTCATTGAGCGAAAGGGGCATCATCTGGTTATTGAAGCCATGAAGGCCCACCCTGAGGCGCAGTTGCTGATCGTGGGCATGGGACCGGATAAATTCAAGCTAAAGCGACTGGCCAAAAAATTGAACGTATCAAATCGGGTGACCTTTCTTGGCGGGCTTTCCCAGCCCGAGCTTGCCCGCTATTTTCAGGCCTGTGATCTCTCTGTGCTGGCTTCAAGCCGAGAAGGGTGGGCAAATGTGTTGCTGGAGTCAATGGCATGTGGAACACCCGTGGTTGCGACTAATATTTGGGGAACACCGGAGGTCGTCAAAACATGTGCTGCGGGTGTGTTGGTTGACCGAAACAGCCAAGACATTGCGACTGCGATTGGTCGGCTATTGAACTCCCCGGCTCCGCGGGCTGAAACACGGCAATATGCAGAGCAGTTTTCATGGGATGAAACAACCGATCAGCTATACCGAATATTTTCAAATTTGCTGGGTAGCGGTACGCACGATAGCTCTTCATCGAGCACGGACAGTGACACGGTAGAAAACGACAAAGAGGTAACAGTATGAAGATACTTTATCATCACCGCGTTGCTTCAAGAGACGGGCAGTTCGTACATATCGAGGCGATTATTAGTGCGCTGAGGCAGCAGGGGCATGAGGTTATTATTGTGGCCCCGACCATCGCTGATGCCACCGAGTTCGGTGATGATGGCGGCTGGATGTCGAGGCTCCGCCACGCTTTGCCTGGGTTTATCAGCGAACTGCTTGAGTTTGGCTATAGCTTCTATGATTTCATCAAGCTTTGTCTGGCTATCAGAAAGCACCGACCAGAGGCGATTTACGAGCGCTATAACTTATTTCTGCCATCAGGAGTCTGGGCCAAACAGTTGTTCAAGTTGCCGCTGATCCTTGAGGTTAACTCACCGCTATATAAAGAACGAGCAGCCTATGGTGGGATATCTCTTTCCATGCTGGCCAAATGGTCTGAGCTTTATGCTTGGCGTAATGCAGATCATATTTTGCCTGTGACACATGTACTGGCTGGCTATTTATACCGGGCTGGTGTCAAGCAGAATAATGTAACGGTGATTGCCAACGGGATTGATGCCAGCCAGTTTAACGTAACGACACATCACGAGAGATTGCCTGAACTGGCCGATAAAACGGTGATTGGTTTTGTTGGATTCTGTCGTGAGTGGCATCGCTTAGATTTGGTTGTTGAAACGATAGCAGAGATGAACAACCCGAACATCGTGCTGTTAATTGTTGGTATTGGCTCGGTGCTGGATGATTTGCAACAAAAAGCCCGTGAACTAAATATTGAACAACAGATACATGTTGCCGGATTAGTTAGCCGTGAAGCCATGCCCAAATGGTTGGCGCAAATTGATATTGCCCTTCAGCCAGCCGTTACCCCCTGGTGCTCGCCGTTAAAGCTTATCGAATATCTTGCGACTGGTAAGGCGGTGGTCGCCCCTGATTCGCCCAATATCAGAGAGTTGCTAGTGCATGAATCGAACGCTCTTCTGTTTGAAGACGGCGATAATAACCAGATGCTAGAAGCTATCAAACAGCTGGTGGTCGAGGCTGAGTTAAAAGCCGAGGTACAGCTGCAGGCTATTCAGACGATTGAAACCAGGCAGCTAACGTGGCAACAGAATGCCACAAAAATAGTCAAACTTTTTGATGTTCTGTCGAAAAGGAAAATCAAAGCTGTTGATGAATACTCTATAAAATCAAGCGTATAAATCTGTACTGGTTGGTGATTGGCATGAATAGTGTCGTCTTGTACCTCACCATGATGAAAGGATATTTGTCGGAATATGATAGCCAAAAAACATATTTGTCATCTCGTCTATGGTTTTCATGTCGGCGGGTTGGAAAAGATTATTGTCAATTGTATTAATCAGTTGGGAGACCAATATCAACATACGATCGTGGTATTGACTCAGGCGGGTGACTTAGTCGAAGAGCTACCGTCTTCGGTAACCGTTATCGAGATGAATAAGAAGGCGGGTAATGATCTGTCGATACATTGGCGTTTGTTTCGGCTGCTGTTAGATCTGAAGCCGGATGTTTTTCATAGCTATAATCTGGGCACAATCGAATATCAATGGGTGGCATGGTTGGCCAAGGTGCCGAAGCGGATCCATGCCGAACATGGCAGAGATACCTATGATCCGCATGGAAAAGTGGCTAAATATCGATATCTACGCCAAATCAGTTCATTGATCATCCATAAAGTGGTTGCCGTCTCACAGGATCTGTATCGGTGGCTGCAATGTGACGTTGGGATCAATGAAACTAAACTGGTATTGATCACCAATGGAGTGGACGTCGATTATTTCTCCCCATATTTCAAAAAAACAAATTTGGCGAAGTTTACTGTCGGGCATGTGGCCCGCCTTCAGGGAATTAAAAACCAAGAGCTGTTAATTAATGCGTTTCAACAAGCTTGCCGTCAAGATTGCGATTTTTCACGACTTGCCGAGTTGATTTTGGTGGGGAGCGGAGATGAACTGCAAGTGTTGAAAGCGCTGTCTAATGCCGATCCTCTGAGTGCAAAAAAAATAGTATTTGCCGGTAGGCAGCAAAGTGTCCGTGATTACTACTCACGTTTCGATGTCTTTGCCATGTCATCGATTGCCGAAGGGATCCCGGTTACCCTGCTTGAGTCGATGGCTATGGGCGTTCCTCACGTAGTTACCCGGGTGGGGGGGATAAAGGAAGTTATTCTGGAGGGTGAAACCGGGCTGGGCGTAGAGAGTCAGGATCAGAACTCATTGGCAGATGGCTTGCTAATACTATTCCATGATCGCGCGCTACGCGAGGCAATGGGGCTGTTGTCACGGGCAAGAGTTGAAGAGCATTTTAGCCAACGGGTAATGGTCGGTGCCTACGCCGATCTCTATCATCAAGGAGCTTGAATATGGATAAAGTCGAACTTCTTCCTTTGGTTATGGCCGGAGGCTCGGGATCGCGTCTATGGCCACTTTCTCGTTCTCTGTATCCCAAGCAGTTTTTGTCCCTGACAGGGAAGGGCTCGATGCTGCAGGAGACGATTACCAGACTGGATTCGCTGCCTTGCCTTGCGCCAATGATTGTCTGCAATGAAGAGCATCGGTTTGTTGTCGCCGAACAGCTGCGACAGCGAGATTTATCTCACAGCGCTATTCTTCTTGAACCGGTCGGCCGCAATACGGCGCCAGCCATCACAGCAGCGGCCTTACTGGCTCTGGAACAAGATTCTGATCCACTTCTGCTTATTTTAGCTGCCGATCATGCCATCTTGAATCCGGCAGGTTTTACAGCTGCAGTGTCTCAGGCGGTTCCTGCTGCACAGGCTGGCAAACTTGTCGCATTTGGTTGTACGGCTTCGGCCCCGGAAACGGGTTACGGGTATATCAGCAAAGGCGAGGCATTATCAGAACATATCTATCAGGTAAAAGCGTTTGTTGAGAAGCCGGATATTGAGACTGCCAAGCAGTATGTTCTTTCGGGTGATTATCTGTGGAATAGCGGTATGTTCTTGTTCAAGGCCTCGGCGTTTATCCATGAACTGGAGAAATACCATCCCGAAATATTGTCTTTCTGCAAAGAGGCGGTTGAAGGGCGCAGTTTTGATTTGGATTTTGTCCGATTGGATGAGGCTGCTTTCCGTGCTTGCCCGAGTGATTCTATTGATTATGCGGTCATGGAAAAGTCCCGAAATGTAGTGGTTGCTCCGATGGACGCAAACTGGAGTGATATCGGATCATGGCAAGCTCTATGGGATATCAATAGTAAGGATGATAACGGTAATGTGATTACAGGCGATGTACTTCCTCAGAGTAGCAGTAATTGTTACATCAACGCCCAACACCGGTTGGTATCGGTTGTTGGCGCGGATGATCTCGTTATCGTTGAGACCAAAGATGCGGTTCTTGTGGCCAATAAAAATAAGGTGCAGGAGATCAAGCATGTTGTATCTCAGTTACAGCAGCAATCACGGAACGAATGCCTGCAACATAGGGAGATATTCCGGCCCTGGGGATCACACGACGCAATTACCGAAGGCGATCGTTATCATGTGAAAAAAGTAAGGGTAAAACCTGGCGAGAAGACAACAACCCAAATTCATTATAACCGGGCCGAGCATTGGATTGTGGTGACCGGAACTGCGAGGGTTAGCAACGGCAGTAAGTGCTATTTGCTCTCTGAAAATGAGTCAACCTACATCCCTATAGGTGTTCCCCATTCGTTTGAAAACCCTGGCAAGGTGATGCTTGAAATTATTGAGGTCCGAACGGGTAGCTACTTGGATGAAGATGATATTGAGCGTATTGATGTGCCTGATAAACGTGCTTGATCCATTCTTGTCACTCTCGATAGCAAGGAAAAGACAATGGCCAAATTGACCTGCTTCAAAGCCTATGACGTACGTGGTGAATTGGGTGAGGATTTTAATATCGACATTGCTTACCGCATTGGACGGGCGTATGGCCAGCACTTGCGTCCGGAAACTGTTGTCATTGGTGGCGATGCCAGATTGTCTACTGCTGAGATTAAGTCTGCGATCTGCCAGGGACTGATGGATGCAGGAGTCAATGTGATTGATCTCGGGCTGACAGGGACGGAAGAAATCTATTTTGCCGTCCAGCATCTCAAGGTTGATGGTGGGCTTGAAGTGACGGCAAGCCATAATCCTGCCAACTATAATGGCATCAAGTTTGTTGGGCTGGGGGCTAGGCCAATTGGAAAAGAGTCTGGCTTAACTGAGATCAGGTTGATTGCCGAGAGTGGTCAATTTGAAGATGCTGAGGTGAAAGGGATCTTGACTAACAAGAGTTATATTTCGGCATATGTTGATTATTTACTTAGCTATATTTCTCCAGAAAATATCCGGCCAATGCGCATTGTTGCCAACTCTGGCAATGGAGCTGCAGGGCATATTGTCGATGCGTTGGAAAACCGTTTTTCCCAGCTCGCGATTCCGATTGAATTTATAAAAATCGACAATGAGCCGAACGGGGATTTTCCTAACGGCGTACCAAACCCGATGCTTGTTGAATGTCGCAAAGCGACTTCAATCGCTGTACGGGAGCATCAGGCCGATTTAGGTATTGCATGGGATGGTGATTTTGACCGTTGTTTCTTTTTTGATGAAAAAGGGCAGTTTATCGAGAGTTACTATATAGTCGGCTTACTCGCCGAATTGTTCCTTTATAAGCATGAAGGAGCAACTATTATTCACGATCCAAGATTGAGCTGGAATACGATAGACATTGTAAAAGCGGCTGGAGGGGTGCCAGTTCAGTCAAAGGCCGGGCATACCTATATTAAACAGGCGATGCGCAATGAAAATGCCGTATATGGCGGTGAAATGAGTGGTCATCATTATTTTCGAGATTTTGCCTATTGTGATAGTGGAATGATTCCTTGGTTGGTTGTCGCTGAACTGTTGAGTATTAAAAAGATACCGCTTTCTCGAGCAATTGGTGAGAGGGTAAAGGCGTTCCCGTCATCAGGTGAGATTAATACAGCCCCTTCATTGCCAGATCGAGCGATTTTACGGGTACGAGATAAATACCAGTTGGAGGCAATAACGGTGGATGAAACTGATGGGATCAGCCTTGAATTTGATGATTGGCGGTTTAGCCTGCGTCAATCAAATACCGAAAATCTAGTGAGGCTAAATATCGAAGCTCGGTATTGTGCTGATCTTGTAAAGAAAAAAGCAGATGAAATAATCACTTTGCTGTCGGAGACGACTCGGTGAAATTACATTTTACACTGAAATTTGCCTGATCCTCCCATCTCTCTTGATTGTTACTATTATGGCTTAACGAAGAGTTGCAGTTAACACTTAATGAACTGATTAATAATACCAACAGAGGAATAATATTGATTAGAATTATTATAAATAGTTTCTTCATCGTACCCCTTTGCTTCTTTTTGCCATAGTTACCAACAATCCATCCGCAATTTATCTCCTTCTATACAACACTAGATAAATATTGTTAGTACTTTGAGTCATCATTAAGAAAACAGAAAAGAATACACAGATGTCTTGAAATCTACCTTGATCATGCTTTCGGGGGATACTCGTTGCTGGTCTTATCTAGTTGGTAGGTTTACCTTTTGGATCTTTTCAAGATTGCTTGCCATCTTCTCGAGGGTTAAGCCGTGCCTTTAGAGTTGGTTGAGTTTCAAGCAGCAAGTAAAAGTCTTGTTTGGGTAAAACCAGCAGCTCGCAATAGCCAATTGCGATGACGTCTGCGTTTCGTGTTTCCCGAGTAAGCAACGCTAATTCTCCGAAGAAATCACCGGGCCCAAGGCGAATAGATGTTTGCTGATTCGAGGTGACTTCAACATTACCTGCCGCAATAAAGAACATGGCATCGCCGGACTCTCCCTGAACGATGATTTTCTCACCCGGAGCCGCCATTCGCGGCTTCAATTGCTTGGTAATTGCAGTGATATCGCTGCTATCAAGCGAAGTGAACAAGGGCACCTTGGCGATCAGCATATCCAGATCCAATCGCTTGCCGGCAACCTCGGTGATCCGCTCCTGCAGATAAGGGTGGGCAGAAGTAATGCGGTTGAAATCGTCCAGCTGCAGGACCAGTAGCTGACAATAGCTAATGGCAGTGACAGTGGCACTACGGGGCTCTTGGGTAAGTAATGCCAGTTCACCGAAGAAATCACCGCTTCCAAGGCGGACTGGCTGGTATTTCGTTGTGGCCTCAACAGCACCGCTGGAAATAAAATACATTGCTGTACCGGGCTCTCCCCGGTTGATAATACGTTCACCCGGAACAACAAGCCGGGGCATAAGCATTGATGCTATTTCGCTGATCCGGTGCGCGCCTATCTTGGTGAAAAACGGCACTTTAGCCACGAGTTTGGTGGGTTCAAGCCCAAGGTCAAGTTTCGGCTGGCGATCCATGATACGGTTGCGTTTGTCCAGTTCCCGGGCCAAGTCATTGAATACTTCCGGACTGATAATGTTCTCATCAAGCATTTGATGGTAGCTGGCTTCTTCAAGCCGTAGGGCAACGCGGACCAAGTGGCGTTTCTGCAATGTTTCCGCGTATTCCGGGTATTGCAGCCGAAGGGCATCAAGTGCCTGCTGAGTCGCTTTCAGGCGCCCGGTTAGCAATGGATCCAGGCTCAAAGCCAGGCTTTCGCCGAATAAGGGCGGGATTTTGTCTTGGCTATAGTCGATCAGTGCTGTCACGGCAGTTTCGTGGACGCTCAGTACCTCAAAACGGTTGGCCAGCTGGATAGCCAGAGGGCGGGTTAGCTTCACATGCCGCTGAAGCCATAGGGCCATTCGGAACAATAGCCCAAATCGAAGTGCATTCATATAGGCTTCCTGGTAACCATGCACTTTGCTGATCTTTAGCCCATCTTGTAGATCATCGGCATGGAATAGTAGGGATCGGGTGATCTTGGCCGAGTCCAACCCGTCAGAAAAACGTTTGAGGTAGAGATGGCGTTCGTGATTGGTCAGGGTACTTAATCCGACACTGAGGGTGACGGTATCGGACTGCTTTTCACCTTTCGACATTGAGTGTTCGACGCGGTTTAAACGCTGTTCATAAATATCAGCTACGCCGGTGGCAATCGTGGACTTGATGTTGTCAACGTGAGCGGCACGCTCGAGTCCTTCACGGATCCGCTTGATCGATAGTGCCATCACGCGGTTGCGGATCATCCGTTCTGTAGGGGGAAGCCGATCAAGCCCGAAAATCCGCATCATCATGCCCATGGTCGGTGCATTGACAAACAGGGTGAACAGAACAAAGCCGGTCACCAGCGAGGCAATAAAAGTCTTGATTTCGGTCGCGATCCCCGGTGTTTCGAGGATCACCAAGGCCAGCGCCAGAGAGACGGCGCCGCGTAATCCTCCCCACAACATAACGGTGCGAAAGGCTATGCTGATCTGCTGCCCCAGGCCGACTCTATTGATGAGCGGCAGTACCAGATACAACACGGCTGTGCGGGCGGTAAATGCGGCAAAGATCAGGGCAATTAACGAGATAAAGTGAGCCATGGTAAAGTCGACCAATACTTTGGGTACGATCAGGCCAACTAAGAAGAAGATCAGCGAGTTGGCCCAGAAAACCAGTTCTTCCCATG
>Ga0209379_10002141_pt1 | contig 12241 bp, 9 predicted proteins | sample tdDd001_FD_187124 | JGI IMG/M metagenome (GOLD analysis project Ga0209379, IMG submission 187124) | Marine sediment microbial communities from the Atlantic coast under amendment with organic carbon and nitrate - tdDd00.1 (SPAdes)... | ecosystem: Environmental > Aquatic > Marine > Coastal >...
TCGTTCGTCAATAACAACACTGCCAGTTAGTTTGCGAACACCTGGATTTAATGAAATCATCATATGTGAAATCTTAAACATGTTTTCATCTTCAAAACCTTCGACAAATACTTTCATGACTTGGGCTTTCTCACCACCTATAAAATCTACAATTTTCCCTTTTTTCATTTTGAATTCGCAATGCGTATCTGTAAGCATGCCTACTTCCATCAATTCGTCAAAGATGATAGATCCTTCCATGGTGTCAAATTTAGGACAGATGTTAATGTAACCTGGCAAGGTACCAAAACCATTTTCCTTAGCTGTATGGTAATTTCCATCATCTAAATCGATGTTATGTTTTGGATCAAGCTCAAAGGTAAAATCAGTACCTCGCTCAGAAGTTACTCGGATTGTTGAAGCTTTCTTTAACATCACGTTAATTTTTCCTAGAAGGTTGCCCATAAGATTAACATCGACTTTGTTGACTATTTGACTCAATTGGTCAATAGTAGCATCATAAACAATAAGATATCGAAGGTTTTTATTTTCTTTTAAGGTTGTTTCCCAGATATCTGAGTACAGAATGAATTTTGAATTGAATTCAATCCATACATCTGCACCTAAAAGAGCTCCTGTCATAGCTTTTGATGGTAGGTCTGGCATGGCTTCTTGACCTTCACCACGGGGTTGGGCAACACGGATGACCATGGGTTTTGCACCTGCTGCGTAGGCTGCTTTTGCAAAACCTTCAACGATGTCCATATCAGTACCCGTATCTGCTGTGAGAACAACCGTTTCGCCTTTCTTCACATTAAATAGATCTTCCATCATTTTTTTAGCAACGAGTGCTAATTCGAAATCCTTTGTTTTTGCCATTGTTTCACCTCATTTAAATTTTTAATAGCCAGTAATCGTCTATAGTACAGTGGCTATAAGTTGTGTATCAATATAGTTTTATGATATAGAAACATAGATGTTTCTTCATTGTGAAAATTTTAAAAAAGAGCACTAATCTTTGTAATTATCACATATCTTATGATCGTGCAAACTTTTAGAATAGAATTAACCGATCGGGAAACCAATTACATGACGTTGAAGTTTAGGGACCTAACTAACTACAAACTTGAGGGGGAACTGTATACATGAGTGAAAGAGTTGAGAAAACTAGCGAAATAGTTGAGATGGCTAATGATTCAGTTTTTAAGGGGAAATATACGAAGTTTATTTTTATGTCCGTTTGTGCTTTTATCTTTTATTTAACCCCGATGCTGTTTAACTTTAACATCAACGGTAAAGATCAGAGCTTGATTGCACATGCAATTGAATTTGTGCTTTCACCGCTTATGTATGATTATGCTATGGTATTTGCAACATTTATTTTTACTATAATCATAATAGGAACAATTATATTTGCTTTTTATGAATCAAAATATCAAATGTTGAATCAAGTCTTTAAATGTGGTCCTTTTGCAAAGTTTTTTAGAATATTTGGCGCGATTATCTTTTTATGTACTCACTATCAATTAGGACTAGACACACAATTAGGAGCTATGTTTTTCGGTGAATATACAGGTGGTGTATTAGCCGGTCTTGGTAAAACGATGCTTGTTACCATGGTAACAGGTGTGTTCTTTTTACCTTTCTTAGTAGACTTTGGCCTGATTGAACTTGTTGGCGAATTATTAAATCCATTCATGAAGAAATTGTTTAAGGTTCCCGGTTACTCAGCTGTTGATGCAACAACTTCTTTCTTAGGTGATGGTACAATCGGTATTGTTGTAACTGACAAATTATATCAAGAAGGGTATTACTCAAAAAAGGAAGCTGTTATTATTGCTACTAATTTCTCTGTTATTGGATTAGGCTTTGCAATTGTTGTAGGTATTAATCTAGGATTTACAGCTAACTTCGGATTATTTTATGGAACCATCGCTTTAGTAACGGTTTTGGTAGCTATAATAATGGCAAGACTGCCACACAAGAAATGGGATCATTCATATTATACAGAACCAAAAGTAATGCCAGAACTTCCAGGCAATGCATTTCAAAGAGGTGTAGTACTGGCTAATCAAAAAGCTAAAGAAACAAATACATTAGAAGCATTTTTAGCAAGTTGGAAAATTGGTGTAATGTTATATATTGGATTGTTACCAGTAATTATTGCAGCTGGAACATTAGGTTTAGTTATTGCTGAACATACACCATTCTTTGCCATCGTAACAACACCTATTGTTCCGTTATTTGAAATGTTAGGTTTTGCCGGCGAAACAGCATACAATATGTCTATTGGTACGGTTGCAGGATTATTTGATATGTACTTACCAACAATCTTTATTATGGGTGATCCCAATGTTAAGGCAAAATTTATAATCGGTGTACTTTCTTTTACACAACTCGTATTTCTTTCTGAAACAGGAATTGCTTTGCTTAGAACTAAGATGGGATTCAATATCCTCGATATTATACGATTCTTCTTTACCAGAACTTTATTGTCACTGCCATTTATCATCATTTTAGCTTCTATTTATGACGCAATGGGACTAATATAACACTTATAAGGTGAGTGACAATTTAAATTAAGAACGTTTAACCATATTGGCGTTTGTTTACAAAAGAAGTATTGCATGAAGTTAAAATGGTAGAGGTCTGTAAAAAGCTTTTTGATAAAGAAGCTGTTGATCTGATTGTTCTAGCATGCTTAAATGCAAATACTTAAGAATCTAATCTTTAATGAAAAAGGAAGCAGGGGTAGCCCCTGCTTCCTTTTTCATTAAAGATTAAGAATATCATGTATTTTTAAGCCAATTGATATGGTTTCATAGAACTGTATATTTTCTTTTTCTAAGTTCAACAGTGTTCGAATTTTATTAATACGATAACGTATAGTATTTTCATGCTGGTTTGATTCAGAAGCTGTTCTCTTATAATCGGCATCATTTCGGACATACTGTTGTAATGTTTTAAATAGGTCTTGCTGATAAGAGGCATCATAGTCCAGTATTTTTTTGATGGTTAAATTATAGTAATTAACCATTTCACGATGGTCTTTCAAAGCAATGAGCAAGCGTATGCTTCCCAACTTATCATAATAAAGAATGCGTTCGCGAGTATATGGAGAAGATTTCATTGCAAAGAGTGATTCGCGAATGCCTTCATCGATTCGATGAAGCGCTTGGTGATGTTTGCTAATTCCAATGACAGGGTTACCAAGTGAATAAGCTTGATCGAGAAGGTAAGAAGTCATTTCATTAAATTTACGATATCTTATATCTGAATCGGTTTCAGAAAAACTGAGTATCGCTAAAATCCCTTGGCTATAAGGAATTGAAAACCATGAGGAGTGCTCATTTAAAGCATCTATGAAGTGTTCTTTATATTTTTTGTTCGTAAATTCGCCAATAAAAAAAACTTTAAAACAGCTCCTAAAATAGGGATTTAATCGTTGTATTAGGTTAAGTTTTTCATTTCCAGTATAGTGGCCATTTAAAAGTTCGTTAACAGTATTCACTTTGATGAGATAGGATTGATCACTGATAATGGATTCTGTTATCTGCCTGATGATTTGTGCATAGGTGATATCTTTGCTGATTTGAATCATTGGAAAATTTGCTTTATTACATTTTTCAACAATGAACGGTGGCATGGATTCATAGTACTCATCGGTGATACATAATCCACTGCTCTTTGCAGCAATCATGATATCAATAGCCTTGGCTAAAGAATCTGGATCATTAGTATATAAATTTAAACTTGAAATATAAAAGTCACCATAACTAAATATATTTTGGTCAATAAGATCTTCATAAACTGGACAATCAGATACTGAAACAGATTTAACGATTCGATTAGTTGTATCATCACGCGTTAATAAAATGGCATTTTGAAAGACTTCCAATGTTAAAAGACTCTTTACTGTAACAGACATAATACGCCCTCCTTTAAATCTATTATATAAGAAATGAGGCTCTTATAGTTAGAAAAATTACAACAATTACTTTATTATTTTGTGATTACTCTAACTAAATTGTTTTTCAAATCAAGTATCATGAAAATATATCTATAGAGGAGGAAATCATATTGAGTCTATTATTTGAAATACTAAATGAATATGTTGCAATAGCAAGTATTGAAGATCAACCTAAGCTAGAAAAACCGTTTGGTGAGTCCATTGATGAGGCATTACAATATATGTTAAAAACAGGAAGTGAATGGGGATTTAAAACACACAATTTGGATGGTTTAACTGGTCTTATTGAGTATGGTGATGCAGAGGAAGCTGTTGGAATACTTGTCCACTGCGATGTAGTACCAGCTGGAAAGGGTTGGGATTATGATCCGTATAAACTAACGCATGTCGATGGTAAACTATATGGCCGTGGTACGATTGATAATAAAGGACCTGCTGTGGCATGTCTTTACGCTATGAAACAGATGAAAGATGCAGGGATAAATCCTAAACGAAAGGTTCAGATGATTATAGGTACAGATGAAGAAACTTTATGGAGAGGTATCGAACGATTTATAAAACATGAGAAATTGCCTGTTGTTAGCTTTACACCGGATGGTAATTTCCCTTTGATTCATGCAGAAAAGGGGATTTTAGACATCAACTTGAGCAAGGATGATGTTACATTTAAATTGCTGGATGGAATTGAACTACTACAAATAAAAGGTGGTATGTCACGCAACAGTGTAGCAGATACATGTTGTTTGAAATTTTTTTGCAATCCAGATCTCGAAAGCCATATTGAGAAGATATTTGAAAAGAGAGCTCAAGATCACGGGCTTAAGTGTAATTTTTCCAAACAAGGAAGGATTACGGAAGTGGAGTTGTTAGGTAAATCTGCCCATGCCATGCATCCTGACAAAGGAATCAATGCAATAACACACGGAATGATGGCACTCTTTGATATGAGTATGAATGATCCTGTACTTAATGATTTTGAACAATCAATTGGTTTAGATATCTATGGAGAATATATAAAGTGTCATACCGAGGACAACATATCTGGAAAATTGACACTCAATGTTGGACAAGTGACATATGATGCTATGCGCTTGGAATTTCGAATGAATGTACGTTATCCAGTTACCTTGAATCCTGAAAGTATTTCAGATCAATTCGCAAGAGCGTTCTATAATTCAGTTTATGAATATGCAGAAGTAGACCACTTGAAACCACTCTATATACCAAGAGACCATCCAGTAATTGAAACACTTATGGGAGTCTATCAAGAACATACCAATGATAATGAAACTGAACCCATGGTCATTGGTGGTGGTACTTACGCACGCGTGCTTCCAAACACCATTGCTTTTGGACCTGTATTTCCATGGCAAGAAGAAATTGCCCATGAAGCCAATGAGTTTATTGAAGAGGCACACTTATTACAACTTGTTGATATTTATAAAGATGCAATAAGGAAATTAACAGAAATGGAGCTTGATCAATAATGAACGACGTTACTTTAAAACAAAGAGGATATACAGGTACAGAGGTGTTAGCTCTTGCTTTTGGTGCGATGATTGGTTGGGGCTGGGTAGTATTATCTGGCACATGGATTGAAAATGCTGGAACCATGGGAAGTTTGCTGGCATTTGTTGTTGGTGGAGTATTGGTAATTTTCATTGGAATGATTTATGGCGAATTAACAAGTATGAATCCACAGAATGGTGGAACTGCTCATTTTGTTGATCAAGCTTTTGGGGCAACGTGGTCAAAAGTCACTTCATGGACTCTAGCTTTGGCATATGTTTCAGTTATAGCTTTTGAAGCAATTGCTTTTTCAAGTGTGTTAACCCATTTATTTGGAACAGGTATTCAGTGGGGTTATTTATATACACTTGGTGGAACCGAGGTTTTTTTATCTGAGATACTCATTTCTATGTTAGGCACATTGCTTATATTATGGGTCAATGGAAAAGGCGAAACCGTTATAGGCAAATTTCAAACTTTCGTAACGATCCTTATTTTAATTGCTGGTGTGGCATTAGTTTTTGCCAATACACAAGTACCTTTAAACAGTGAAGCCATTATTGAAGTTAAGTCGGGTTTCAAGGGATTTATGGCAGTGTTTATTATGACTCCTTTTATGTTCATGGGCTTTGATGTCATTCCGCAAATTTCTGGAAGTAGTAATGTTCCACTGAAAAAAATGGGTGCCATGGTATCTGTTTCAGTTACACTTGCCGCACTTTGGTATATGGCTATTATATTTAGTGTAGGCAATATACTAGCTAGTGATCATTTAACTCAAGGGATTGCAGCGGCAGACGCACTAGCTTATGCTTTCAATAACAATTTAATTTTGGGGAAAATTATGATTTTAGCTGGAATAGGTGGAATAATTAGTAGCTGGAATGCATTTATGACAGGAGGTACAGCTGTTATTTCGCCATTATTACAAAGAGATTCTATTAGCAAAAAGAAGGCATCAAAAAATGCACTTACGATTCTTGGGTTAGTATCATTATTATCTCCCTGTTTAGGGAAAGCTTATATGACATCTTTTATTAATGCAGGGAGTTTTGCGATGATATTGGTTTATGGAGTTGTCGTTTTAAGTTATGTAGTGATTAAAAGAAAGGCACCGGAAATATATCGACCTTATAAAGTGCCTATGTGGCCAATTGTGGTTATATGTTCGACTTTGACGATTATTGGAACCGCAATTGCTTCAATGCCTGGATCACCTGTTGCATTGACTGCATTTGAATGGTTGATTATAAGTATTTGGATGGTGTGTGGTTATTTTGTATTAAAGCCTGTAATGAAAAATAGAAGTTCATTAGAAACGAGAATTGTAAATTAAGAAACTTAACTAAAGGAGATTGAGTAATACTGTGGTCTCTTAGGATAGAAGGGTCAGACCAGCTAGTAATAGTCAACTGATTTTGAATAAAAATAATGTAATATCAAATACTGAATTCATTGCACACAAACCAAGCCTAATAAAAGAACGAACATTAGGCTTTTTTTATGTCATTAATTCATTTTTTACGCAACGAGTTTAAGAGTCATTTGATGCTCTAAAATATGTTCAGTCGGAGTTTTCAATACAAAGGGTTCACAATTACGAAGAACAGCGAAAATGATGTTAGTTACCTTACGTACAAATGGGGTCAGGCACCCGAAATACCGATATGTTATAATTAGTTGAAAACACTATGAAGAAGGTGAAGAAATGGCAAGAAAACCTCGTGTTCATTATGAAGGTGCTTTATATCATGTAATATGTAGAGGTAATAATCGCGCTTATGTTTTTGATAACAATGAAAGTAAGAAAAATTACTTAGAAATAATTGAGCATTACAAGAAAAAATATGGATTCAAACTCTATTGTTATTGTTTAATGGATAATCATGTTCATTTGTTGATGGAAGTATCGAAGGAACCTTTGAGTAAGATAATGAAGGGTATTCAACAAGTGTACACTCAGCGATATAACAAGCAACATAAAAGATCTGGACACGTATTTGAACAACGCTATAAGGCAATCTTGTGCGATAAAGATCAATATTTATTAGGACTAATTAATTATATCCATATGAACCCTGTAAGAGCAGGCATGGTGGAAGGTATTGATTATGTTTGGAGTAGTCATCGTGTATATTTGAAAAATGATAACAGTTTTGTAGATGTCGATTTTCCTTTGAGTTTATTTGAGGGAACTAGGACACAACAGTTGGATAGATATATCAATTTTATGAAGTTTGAAGAAGATGATATTGGTAAAATGAAAGCAAATGAATTTTCTGATGATATGGTTGATTTAATAAAGGAAAAGCTCAATACAGAGAATGAAGATGAGAGAAAAATTGAAGTAGATCCTAAAGAGATTATGTATAAAGTGTGTTTGCATTATGGAATTGAGGAAAATAGTTTAATAGAGAAAACACGAAAAGAGCAAATAGTGCTAGCTAAGCGGGTATCTGTTCATTTGATTAAGAAATATAGTTGTTATACCAATAAAGATATTGGGCGTATGTTAAACATGTCGGCTACTGCTGTATCTTTTGCATTAAATGATGAATCATTGAGAGAGAAAATTAGGAATGAAATAGGTCATATCGGTATTTCGGGTGCCTGACCCCTTTGAGAGATTTACTGGGAGAAGTATGTTGACAAGATTATTTAAGCAAGGAATGGACTTTAAGTGTATAGGAAGCAAGTGTGCAGATAGTTGCTGTACTGGGTGGGATATTACCTTTGATAAGGGTACTTATCAAAACTTAACGCAAGAACCATGCTTCAAGAAAACCATGGATGAGTATGCAAATATCAATGACAATGTATCCATACCAAATATAAACTATGGAATAATAAGCCTTACAGATGATGATAGGTGTCCGTTTTTAGATAGTGATGATTTATGTAATGTACAGAAAAGAAGAGGGGAAGACAGACTTTCAAATGTATGCGCCCTATATCCAAGATATTATAATATTTTGGATGATGTCTATGAAGAGAGTCTGTCACTTGACTGTATTGAGGCGACTGAGAAATTATTATTTGGTGATCCGCTTGAGATAATAGAAGTAGATAGACCTCCTAAAAGAGATGTTGTCATGCAAAATATAGAAACACAAATTGATGACAATGGAGTTTCGGGCATTAAGTACCTCTATGATTTCAGGAAACTTATTTTCGGACTCACCAGAAATGAAAGCTATACCTTTGATGAAAAACTAGGTCTTCTCATGACTTTTCATGAGTACATTGAGGAAATGGATGAAGACGAGCTTAAGGCGGCTCTAGAATCCTATGAATTTACTAGTATGAAGACGACCATAGGTATTGATGAAAGAATATATATAAAGCTCATAGATTTCTTAAAGCGCTTTGGGAAATCAGAGCATATCGAACTGGATAGTCTGATTTGTGAGTGTATAAAGAGTTCTAACTATGACGAGCTAAAGCTAGATAAACTTTCTAGCATTGATAGGATTATGTCCAATTATCTGATGCACCAGATGTTCAAAGAACTCTACCCATTTACCACAATGCACAGCAAAATGGACTCTTTTATGTACTTACTGAAAAAAGTACAGATTCTTAGATTGCTCATTGCTTTTGATGGGGACTTTGATGATAAAAGAGTGGCTAGGATTATCCAGATGTATGCTAAAGGACTAGAACACCATGCTGGCTTTCGTCACGAGCTTGATGATTTGATATTATAAGAGAAGGTAAAAACTCAAATAGAAAACGTATACAAGACGAAGAGTGTCAGGCTTTCATAAATGCATAACGAAGTTCGTGTTACACATTTACAAAAGCCAGACACTTTAGTTTGTAGTTCCATATTACACATACTTAGACCAGTCCCTAATTTTTCTTCAGCGCATTGCGACTCTTGGCTTTTCTTATTATCCATTGCACTTTCAATTTTAAATAAGGAACCATGCGTGAGCATAAGTGAAGAAAAATTAGGGACTGGGCGGTGGTAAAAATTGCATAATGGAGCACGTGTTTCAAAATATGGTTGTATGATGATGTTGATATCTATTATAAAAAAAATATTGAAAATTTATTGATTTCATTTATCCGATAAATCTAGTAAAATAGATGAGTATTGTATTATTCATTAAAGGAGAAAACAAATGGCAACATTCAATATTTCAGAAATTTTGGTTCAAATCATAACAGGTCTTGCACTATTTTTATACGGCATGAACGTTATGGGAGATGGCTTACAAAAATCAGCAGGCAACAAGATGAAAAGCATCATCGAGGCACTTACGCGAAATAGAATTATGGCTGTTTTTATTGGTATGGTTGTAACAGCAATTATACAGAGTTCATCTGCTACAACGGTTATGGTTGTTGGACTTGTTAATGCTGGTATCATGACCCTAACACAGTCTGTTGGTATCATAATGGGTGCTGACATAGGTACAACTATCACTGCACAACTGGTATCTATTAATTTAACTGCATTGGCACCTTTTTCAATCGCATTAGGTGTTGTTATAAATCTATCTACTAAGAATGCAAGGGTTAAGAAGTATTCTGAAATTCTTATAGGATTCGGTATTCTGTTTTTAGGTATGGACATCATGAAGAGTGCATGTAAACCTTTAAGAAGTTATGAACCTTTTACCAACCTTCTAACTCGTTTTGGAAGTGGTACAGCAATTGATACGTTTTTAGCTATTGGTACTGGTTTCTTAGTTACTGGCGTAATTCAAAGTTCATCTGCAACAACAGGTATTATGATTGCTCTTGCTGCTGCTGGTCTACTTAACATCGAATCAGCATTCCCTGTTTTATTGGGAGCAAATATCGGAACATGTATCACTGCTTTATTATCAAGTATTGGTACGAAAAGAGTCGCTAAAAGAGCTGCACTAATTCATCTAAGCATTAAAGTTATTGGTACCGTGATGTTTGCACTCCTTTTATCAGATATAACCGTAGATATTGTTCAACGTATATCAGATAATCCTGCAAGGCAAATTGCTTGGGCTCACACCCTTTTCAATGTCATTAATACCATTGTTTTATTGCCGTTTGCACCTTTAATCGTAAAGTTTGTCTTTATACTTTTACCTCAACAAGATACAGCAGAGGAGCAAGAATACTCACTTGCACTTGATGATAGAATGATGGAAACACCATATATTGCACTAGAGCAGATAAAAAATGAAATCGCCGTTATGGGTGATCATGCAAAAACATCCTTCGATCATGCCATGGATGGTTTTATCTCTAATTCACCTGCTAAGATTGAAGAGGTGTATGAAACTGAAAAGAGAATCAACCTAATGGAAGAAGAGATCATTAATTATTTGGTAAAACTTTCGAATGCCTCTCTTTCACTTGATCAACGTGAATCAATTGATACGCTCTTCCACGTTGTAAGCGATATAGAAAGAGTAGGGGATCATGCTGAAAATATTGTTGAACTTCTAGAATATAAGTTTGCAAATGAAATTAGCTTCTCAGATCAGGCTATTACTGAACTAGAAGATATTTATGGTACTGCTTTGAAGGCCATTGACGTATCTCTAGAAAGTTTCCAATCAGAAGATGAGAGTCAAGCTAGAAAAGTTACAGCAATTGAAGATCGTATTGATGAACTAGAAAAATCACTTAAAAAGAAGCATATTAAACGTGTTACAGATGGTGTATGTAAACCTAAATCAAGTATTTTGTTCTTAGAACTTATAAACAACATCGAACGTGTTGGTGACCATGCAATGAACATTGCTGAAATTCAATTTTCAGAGGCATAATGGACTTGAAACGTCCGATGTTTTACGTTTGTTTAATTACATTGATAGCATAACGGATGTAAGTGTGATTTTAATCTAAATAAGAATATGAAGACCCTGGATGAATTGATTTCATCTGGGGTTTGTTTTTTGGGAAGAGGAGAGTATGTGTTATGCAGTGTCAGGCTTTCATAAATGCATAACGAGGTTCGTGTTACACATTTACAAAAGCCAGACACTTCGATTTGATGGTTTTTCAGAATGTGAACTTACTGCTGATTAATGGGAAGATAAGGGAAAGATTTATTTTTATTGTGTATCATAAAGTGTATTATCAGGTAAAATCACATCTGTACCTATGTACTCTACAAGTATTCCATCATTGATGTTAACAGTATATTCAACATCTATTCGAGGAGCAGTTTCACTATCTAGATAGGGTGTCATAGTTGCTTCATCAATATCTCCTGTAACTGTCGTATCATTCGTCAATAAAGCTTCTGCTCCAGGACCAATTCATAAAAAATAACACATATAGTAAAGTTACTCTTGTTTACATGCACGATATTATGTTACTCTTTTAACAATGGTGCTTTTTAATTAAACATTTGGGTATGAATAGATTATTATTTTAGGTTAAGGATGTGCTTTAATGATTAAAAACAGAATGAGTTTTTACATAATGGCTTGTTTAGTACTTGTATTACTATTTGTAATAACAGGTTGCCGTAGTGAAAAAATAGCTGAAACAACTGAACCTGCTGAAATTAGCAATAACACTGCAAAAGAAGTAGTAAATCAAGAGTTAGATGAACGTGAATCTTTTAAAATTAAGCTGCGTGTTATTGAGTTTCCACCATTCTATTATCAAGATGAAAACGGACAATGGACTGGTTTAGAGGTAGAACTAGCTGAGGCATTATTAAAAGAAGCTGGTTTAAAAGCAGAGTATGTTTCTCTACCATGGTCACGGGCATTAAAGTCTATGGAAGTCGGCGAAGCAGAGCTTATGATGAACTTGGTTAAAACATCTGACAGAGAA
>Ga0209379_10002143_pt1 | contig 12238 bp, 6 predicted proteins | sample tdDd001_FD_187124 | JGI IMG/M metagenome (GOLD analysis project Ga0209379, IMG submission 187124) | Marine sediment microbial communities from the Atlantic coast under amendment with organic carbon and nitrate - tdDd00.1 (SPAdes)... | ecosystem: Environmental > Aquatic > Marine > Coastal >...
TAATTCTTTCCTCAGTTGTAGAATCATTCCAATTCCTTAGTTGTTTCTTACCTCTTGGTAAGTGAGAGGTGGTATGTAAAATGAGTTTTTGAAAATCTGTATTTTGATTTAGCCAGTTGTACAATGTTTTCCAAAACTCTTCACTTGTGTCAGAAAGGGAGTTTGCTGATTTATGATGTTTTGTTTCAATCTGAACAAAATTATCAAAAGACACATCACCCTCATGCTCTATAGTTAGTTTATCAAACTTAAAAAGTTCAGGTATAGATACTGCATAAAAAATAGCAATTAGAGATTGATAAAAATCCCCCCTTTTACTATCACTACTATCATGGTTAACATTTTTTTTCATTTGCATTATCAGGTAAAATACATAACGTTAAATTTCATTATTAGATATGGATATTATTTTTTACATGAGAGCTTCTCAAAAAAGAACAACTACAAACTAATCAACAGTATCTTAGTGCGGTTCAGTTATAGCACTCTTTTGCAAATTTTGGATTTCAGACAGGCTTGTACGATTGGCAAATCGTGTGCATTGTACATGAACTCCCTAACTGTTCCGAAGGGTAGAAGCACGCAAGCAAAAACACCCAATAAATGAGCAAATTATGCCTATCTTTTTCTATAATGGTATTTGTCCTTTAATTTCAAAAAGTGAATAATATAGGCTAGTATGTGAACATACTAGCCATCACGAAATTCTATATCATCTATAGGATTTTTATTTGTCTCTAATAAAAGTCCTATCAAAATTATCAAAAGAAAATTATAAACAAAATATGTCTTATGGCTAAAATAAAGGTACTGGGGTAGAATAGAAAGATTCTATATAATTAAATCAAGGGCACTGAATAGCTATCAACCAGATTAATTAAAAAGCAGGTTTTGATCCATAACTAGATTTTGTCGTTATTGATTTTAACCAAAACAATGATATTCCATCCAATGTTTCGTGCATTTCAGATTTTAGTGTTTAAGTTATTGCGGGGAGTATATGGGGAAATTTAGTGCATAAAAAAACCCAATAGCCTGTAAATACAGTTCTATTGGGTTTTTATTTGAGGTCTCTGGCGGATTCGAACCGCCGTGGATGGTTTTGCAGACCACTGCCTAGCCACTCGGCCAAGAGACCCTTTTCTCCTTAAGAGCGATGCAAAGATAAGTAATAATGAAAATACTATACAAACTTTTTTAGCCTTTTCTGCTATTTTTTTTCTTCGCTTTCTGCAGATAAAAGAGAATCAAAAACTTATCGACTCAAAGTCAGGCTCACTTTCTCGATCTGCCCGCCCATAGGAGGATTCATTTTCGAGACTTTAACGGTAGCATGCTCCAATTCGGGGAATTTAGCGTAAAGCATATCCAACAAACGCTGAGCGACATGTTCCAAAAGATGAGATTTAATTTTAAACTCTTCCTGAATCATTTCGTAAGCTCGCTGATAGTTGAGCGCATCTGTAATAGCATCTGAGGCTGCAGGCTTCTCTGCATTGTACTCCATGCGTACATAAACAGTAAACTTATTGCCTACTACTTGCTCTTCCTTAAAACAGCCATGATAGCCGTATAACTCCAATCCCTCTAGTTCAATAATTCCCTTCATAGTTGTAAAAATATTTCAGGGCGAATATAGAACAAATTTCGAAATTCAAGAACAACTGATTTATACCAAATTCCATAAAGAATTAATTTTACTTTTATTCATAGAATAATTTCAAATGATGGCATTCATGATTTTAAAATGCCTTGATGAAAAATATCAACCGAGTGAAACGAGTTCATGAACACTTTTGTTTCAAATTACTGTTGTGAATAAAAATCAACGGCTACCAACGACAAATTATATGCTAATCATTCCCTCTTTTCTCCACTACAAAACTCACAAAGCCTTAATTATATTCTAATTCGTGAATTCGTGGTCGGTAAATTGAGGGAAAATCTCTACTTTTGTTAATTCAAACCGATTGTAATTTCGTATTAGCCCAGGCTATATGCCCATGGGTATGACAATCAAGCAAGGCGAGATTCCAAAGAATCTCAGGCAATACATGTATCATCTAAAATAAAGTGAAGTATGGATAACAAGACTATGAATGAGGAGAACGTTAACGAAACAAAATCTCTGAATTTTATCCAGCAGATCATTGAAGAAGATCTGAAAAACAATGTCAATGATGGTAGAGTACACACCCGTTTCCCTCCGGAGCCAAACGGTTACCTACACATTGGACATGCAAAAGCAATCTGCCTCAACTTTAGCCTTGCCCAGCAATACCAGGGAAAATGTAACCTGCGTTTCGACGATACGAATCCTGTAAAGGAGGATACCGAATACGTAGACTCTATAATGGAAGATATTAAATGGCTAGGATTTGAGTGGGATGGCGATCCTTATTACACGTCTGATTATTTCGAACAATTGTACGATTGGGCTGTGAAATTGATTCAGGATGGTAAAGCTTATGTTGACGATCAGTCAGCAGCACAAATTGCTGAACAAAAGGGAACACCTACGACTCCAGGAACTGAAAGTCCTTTCCGTAACCGTAGCGTTGAAGAAAACCTTGATCTTTTTGCTCGAATGAGAGCAGGCGAATTTAAGGATGGTGAAAAAGTTTTGCGTGCTAAAATTGATATGGCATCGCCAAACATGCATATGAGAGATCCTTTGATGTATCGTATCATGCATGCACATCATCACCGTACAGGCGACGCCTGGTGTATTTACCCGATGTACGACTATGCTCACGGCGAGTCGGATTATTTGGAGGGTATCACCCACTCGATTTGTACACTTGAATTTGAAGTTCACCGTCCACTGTACGAATGGTTTGTAACAAACATTACAGATACAGAATACCAGCCTAAGCAGCGCGAATTTGCTCGTCTTAACTTGAGTTACACTGTAATGAGTAAGCGTAAGCTGCTTCAATTGGTGAACGATAAGCATGTGTCGGGATGGGACGATCCACGAATGCCAACCATTTCCGGTTTGCGTCGCAGAGGTTACACGCCGGATTCTATTCGCAATTTTGCTGATACAATTGGTGTGGCCAAGCGTAACAATGTGATTGAAGTATCGGTTTTGGAGCACTGTGTTCGCGAAGACTTAAACAAAACTGCACCTCGTGTGATGGCTGTTCTTAATCCTGTAAAATTGGTTTTAACCAACTACCCTGAAGGACAAGAAGAATTCCTAAGCATCGAAAACAACCCTGAAGATCCTGAATCAGGTTCTCGTAAAATTCCTTTCTCAAGAGAGCTTTATATCGAGCGTGAGGACTTTATGGAAGATGCGCCAAGGAAATTCTTTAGAATGACTCCGGGTCGCGAAGTGCGCCTTAAAGCAGGTTATATTGTGATGTGCGAAAAAGCAGTGAAAGATGCTGATGGCAACATCACCGAAATTCACTGTACTTACGATCCCCTATCGAAATCAGGTAGTGGAACAGAAGAAAGTAAGCGTAAGGTAAAAGGAACACTTCACTGGGTTTCTGCTAAGCATGCTGCTAAAGCTGAAGTTAGAATTTACGATCGTTTATTCAATGACGAAGCACCGGATAGTCATAAAGAAAAAGACTTCCTTGAATTCATTAACGAGGATTCATTACAAGTTCTTGAGAACTGCTATGTAGAGCCTGGTCTGAAGGATTCAAAAGCTGAGGATCATTTCCAGTTCCAGCGTTTGGGTTACTTTTCAGCTGACAAGGACAGCACTGCAGAGAAGTTGATCTTTAACCGTACGGTTTCTCTTAAGGATTCCTGGTCTAAAGCGAAGAAAAAATAGAGCTTAACAATCTCATTAAATATCTAAAATCCGGTCTAACGATCGGATTTTTTTATTTTAAAGTCTCCCCTAAAAGGGGAGATGTCCGAAGGACAGAGGGGTGTTTTTTTATGTTTTTTTTCAATTACAACTAGACACCCTATCGCCTATCGGCACTTTCCCTGAAAGGGAAAGATTCATCTTTCAGGACGGGACATGGATATATAAAAAAAAGGACGTTCATTACGAACGTCCTTTTCAGTTTTTATTGTTCTAATGGTTTATCCACACTTAGAAGTACCACATGATTGACAAATCAGGCAACCTTCCTGGTAAATAACATGTTCTGAACCACAATCGGCACATGTCATACCTTTGGCTTTAGTTCCATTTGGAATGTATTTTTTAAGAGAACGTTCCACACCATTTTTCCAGGTATTGATGTTCTCGCTATCGAGCTGCAGACCTGAAATCAAATTCACAACCTGCTCAATTGGCATGCCGTGACGCAATACACCAGAGATTAGCTTGGCATAGTTCCAGAATTCCTTATCAAACTTGTAAGAAAGGCCTTCGAAAGTGGTTTTAAAGCCACGTTTATTGCTGTATTGGAAATCGTAACGGGTACTGCCATCCTCATCTTTACGCTTAAGAATGAAACCCTTATTTACCGACTTTGGCAATAAGATTCCTTCTTCATCGTCCTGGATACCTGTAAAGATCTCATAAGGTTGTCCTTTATAAAGTCCGATAATAGCAATCCACTTTGTTTTATTATTTTGAAAACGCACGACTTCAGCTTCAAGTTCAGCAGGTCGCTTTTCAGGCATATTATGTCCGGCTTCTTCTTTCTTGTCCATTGAAATCAATACACCCGAACGAGAACCATCACGATAAACGGTACAACCTTTACAGCCACTCTTCCAGGCTTCAACATAAAGATCGCCTACCAATTCTTCCGAAACATCGCTTGGCAAGTTCACGGTTACACTAATTGAGTGATCGACCCATTTCTGAACACGACCCTGCATACGTACTTTCTGCAACCAATCCACATCATTCGAAGTGGCCTGATAATAAGGTGATTGTTTCACCAGGTCTTCTACTTCTTCATCAGTAAAATGCTTCGCTGCATTAATGCCATTGGCTTCCATCCAGGTCACAAATTTATGGTGGAATACCACAAACTCTTCCCAACAATCGCCAACCTCATCAGTAAAATCAACACGAACATCTTTATCGTTTGGATTCACTTTTCTTCTACGCTTGTATACAGGCAAGAATACAGGCTCGATACCCGAAGTGGTTTGAGTCATTAAACTCGTTGTTCCTGTAGGTGCAATAGTCAAACAAGCAATATTACGTCGACCATATTTCAGCATATCCTCATACATATCAGGAGCTGCCTCCTTCAAACGTAAGATGAATGGGTTTTTGCTTTCTCGCTCCGCATCGAAAATTTTAAATGCACCACGATCTTTAGCCAGGTAAACCGAAGAACGGTAGGCTTCAATCGCAATAACTTTATGAACCTCTTCAGAGAAATCAGTCGCTGCTTCAGTTCCATATTGCAAGCCCATAGCTGCAACCATATCCCCTTCGGCAGTGATACCAACACCAGTACGTCTTCCCTCTTTAGCTTTTGTTCTGATATTATTCCAAAGCATACGTTCAACACGCTTCACTTCAGGCTCTTCAGGATCAATTTCAATTTTTTCAATAATAGCATCAATCTTCTCCAGCTCAAGGTCAATAATATCGTCCATGATACGCTGAGCCATAGCAACGTGCTTTTTAAACAAGTCGAAGTTAAAGCTAGCCTCTTTAGTAAAAGGCTGGTCAACATAGCTATAAAGGTTGATGGCCAACAAACGACAACTGTCGTAAGGGCACAAAGGAATCTCTCCACAAGGATTGGTTGAAACAGTACGGTAACCCAGATCCGCATAGCAATCAGGCACTGACTCTTTCTCTATAGTATCCCAGAATAGAATTCCAGGTTCTGCTGATTTCCAGGCATTGTGAACAATTTTCTTCCACAGTTTACCAGCATCAATATCTTTAGAATAAGCAGGATTATTAGAGTTGATAGGGTATTGCTGAGTGTATTTTTTTCCAGCAAGAACAGCCTCCATAAATCCATCAAGAATTTTCACAGAAACATTCGCACCTGTAACTTTACCCTGCTCCATTTTAGCATCGATAAAATCTTCAGAATCGGGATGTTTTACTGATACACTAAGCATTAAGGCTCCACGACGACCATCCTGAGCAACCTCACGAGTCGAATTCGAGTAGCGCTCCATAAAAGGGACAATACCTGTTGAAGTTAAAGCCGAATTCTTAACAGGTGAACCTTTAGGTCGTATGTGTGACAGGTCATGACCAACACCACCTCGACGCTTCATCAATTGTACTTGCTCCTGGTCGATCTTCATAATTCCGCCATACGAATCAGAATCTCCTTCATTTCCAATCACAAAGCAGTTAGATAAAGAAGCAATCTGGTATTTATTTCCAATACCAGACATCGGACTTCCCTGAGGTACGATATATTTAAAATCTTTTAATACATCAAAAATTTCATCTTCAGACAGTGGATTCGCATACTTTTGCTCAACACGTGCAATTTCACTTGCGATACGACGGTGCATATCATTTGGTGTCTTCTCATAAATATTGCCAAAAGAATCTTTCAACGCATATTTATTCAACCAAACACGAGCAGCTAATTCATCTCCTTTAAAATATTCAAGAGAGGCTTTAAATGCTTCGTCTGATTCAAAAGTTTGTTGCTTAACCATCGGCTCTTGTTTCTTGTCTGTGACTGTCATGACCATTTTCAATGTAGATTCGTTGCTAATTTTTATTTACATAAAACAGAGGTTAGTATGACGTTTTCCATTTTCTGTTTCTGAATATGCAATTTAGCTATCGTTTTTTAAACCAACAACACCAAAAATAAAAAAGCACTTAAAGTTATCCACAATCACCTGTTAATATATTGATCATCAATCACTAACAATTTAATAAAACTAGGAAAGTTTTCCAAAAGAAAAATAATAAGAAACAAAACAAACTCCGAACACATTGAAAATAGAGGCTTTCAGAGTATTTATACTTTAAAAGCTATTTAAAATAAGATTGAAGATGTTGGAATATCAGTAAAGGTCTGAAAGCGTGCAGCAAAATGCATTTTGCTTAAACTAAAACTTTATTGTGTAAAGAATTTTATCGGTAGCACCTCTCATCTCATCAACGTAGTTTTTTGAAATTTCGCCGGATTTTTTTCTTGAATCAACATTTTTGTGATAAAAATCGAGAAGTCTGTTTAACTCATCGTAAGTTTCATATGAATGTGCACCACCTAAAGCAAGAAGATCCTTTGCTTCCTTAAATTTATGGAAATTGGGACCAAAAAGAACAGGCATACCATAACAAGCAGCCTCAAGTGTGTTGTGTATGCCGCGTCCAAAACCACCTCCTATATAGGAGATATCTCCGTAGCGGTACAATGAGGATAGCACACCTATACAGTCGACAACCAAAACCTCAGCCGCATCAATCTCAGCCTTTGTAGCAGTGGTATAAAGGACGTATGGTTTCTCGATGCCACTTACAATGTTTTTGATATGACTTTCATCTACCTCGTGAGCAGCAATAATGTATTTGTAGTTGTTTGCTGAAGTGTTGATATACTTGATAATATTCTCTTCATCCTTAGGCCAGGTGCTTCCAGCAATCAACACCGGACGATTCTGAGCAAAGTCTTCAAGTTGAGGTAAAACTTTGGCTTGTTTAGCTATGGTATATACCCGATCAAATCGCGTATCTCCGGCAAGACTTACATTTTCAAATCCAATACGCTTGAGCAATTCAATCGACTCCTCATTTTGAACAAAGAAATGGGTAAAAGCCTTGAGTATTTTTCTGTAAAGCCCACCATAGGGTTTGAAAAACATCTGCTTCGGACGAAATATCGTCGAGAAGATATAAGTCGGCACCTCTTTTTTTCTGAGCTCATTTAAATAGTGATACCAGAATTCATATTTGATAAAAAAGACCATTTTCGGGTCAATCAAACGAATAAACTCACGTGCATTCCGTTTAGAATCCACAGGTAAATAAAAGACATAATCAACCCCCTCGTAATTCTTGCGAATTTCATAACCTGATGGCGAAAAGAAAGTCAATACGATTTTATAATCGGGATGCTTTAGTTTAAAGGCTTCAATAACGGGGCGCCCCTGCTCAAACTCTCCTAAAGATGCCGAATGAAACCAAACCAAATTTGTCTCATGCTTTACGGCCTCCTCAATTTTTTTGAGAATATCCTTACGTCCACGCACCCATTGTTTGGCTTTAGGATTAAATAAGGATGCCACTCGCACCAATAAAGAATATAAAAGGATGGATAAATTATAGAACAAAATCATGAGTCAAGCAATTTAGGATCTAAAAAATCGTTTCAGCTAAGAGTAAATGGATTCCTAATTATTTATCAATATTAGGCAAAATTATATTTCACATTGCAAAACTAAACATTTTTAATGGCCATGTGTATACTCTAAAATAAATTATGCCCAAATTAGTACGTTAATTAAACAATAGGCTTGTTTTTTAATTCAATCAAAAAAGAGGAGCCAACTAACCACCTCAATATCATTCATTTGAAACGCGTTCTGCTCATCTGCTTCTTTATTGTTCTGTGCACCATCAGTTATGCACAAAACTCAAGCAATATCAGAACTAAAGAAATTGATATTACTCAGGATAGCATCCAACTCGACAGCCTTCTGATTCTGCCCGAAACAGTAAAACTTTGGGTAGAGCAAGAGCTTTTGGATAGCACTTTTTATCAGCTCAAACTATCGAAGGGCATTTTTATTCCTAATCAGAAACTAAAACAAAAGGGACAGCAGGCTAAAATCACGTACCGCGTGTTTAATTACAAAGTATCTCAAATTCTATACAAGCACCATATAAGCGAGATCAATCAGCCCGATGTACTGGAACGAAAGCGGTATTCATTAGCCTCAAACAGCCAATCGGCTGACAATAGCTTCAGTTCACAACTCAACAAGCAAGGCAGCTACACCCGGGGCTTATCTTTTGGGAACAATCAGGATGTGGTGACGAATTCCAACCTCAATCTTCAATTATCAGGGAAACTCAGCGATAAGGTCAACATATTAGCAGCCATTACCGATGACAACATTCCCATTCAACCCGATGGAAACACCCAGCAGATACAGGATTTCGATCGTATTTTCATTAAGCTTTTTAACGAAAATCATGAGCTTACACTTGGCGATTATGAAATTGAAAACAGCCCGCAATCTCATTTTCTAAAATTCAGAAAGAAGGTACAAGGTGCCCAATACAAGGGCTTGGTTTCAAAAGGCAAAAAAACAAGCATCAACACCCAGGTAAGCGCCTCAATTGCCAAAGGGAAATTCAACCGTATGGAACTTGTGGGTATCGAAGGGAATCAAGGCCCCTACCGCCTTTTTGGAGCCAACAACGAAACCTACATTATTGTACTGGCAGGATCTGAAAAAATTTACAAAGATGGACAGCTACTGACTCGTGGTGAGAATAAAGACTACACCATTAATTACAATACAGCGGAGCTTAGTTTTAACACCAGTCAGCCCATCAATAGAAATTCCAGAATTATTGCTGAGTTCGAATATTCCGAAGAAAATTATTCCAGATATCTTCTCTTCAACAGAACTGAAATAACAAGCGAAAAAGCCAGCTTTCAATTCAACTTTTACAACGAACAGGACAATAAAAACAGCAGCCTAAGTCAAAACCTAAGCGACGACCAAAAAATGTTGCTTAGCCAGGTGGGCGATAACTTACAAAATGCGATTTCATCTCAGATTGAGATTGTAGAGTTTACCAACGATTTGGTACTCTATAAAAAAGTCATTCAACAAGTTGATGGGCAGGACTATGAAACCTATGTCTATTCGACACAAGCCGAAGAAGCCATTTACAAAATTCGATTTTCTTTTGTTGGCGACAATAAGGGCAACTACCGGCAAATTGAATCGGCAGCAAACGGACGAGTTTACCAATGGGTTGCCCCCATCAATTCTATCCCGCAAGGTGATTATTCTCTCAACTCCCAAATGATTGCTCCTGAGAAGCATCAAATGATAAGCTTGGGCGGTCAATTCGAACTTTCAGACCAGATAGAAAGTCAATTCGAGCTTGCACTCAGCAATAAGGATGCAAATACCTATGCCTCATCAGACGATGACGACAACAAAGCTTTAGCCTTTAATTTCGAAAGCAATCGTAAAGCTTTCTTCAAGGATACAAACCAGGTTCTGAATTCATTGATCAGCTACAGCTACCTGGGTGAAAATTTCGAGGAAGTTGAGAAATTTCGATCTCCCGAATTCAATAGAGATTGGAATTTAGAAAACCAATCTGTTAAAAGAGAAGAGCATTTTATCAAACTAAAAAATGCCTACACCAGTAATTCCACTGGCATTTCATACGAACTGGCAGCGCTAAAACAGGGGAGTCATTTCGAAGGGATTCGCCATAATGCTTTCGCAGATTACCACAGTAATCGCATTCATATCAATTGGAATGCAAACCTCATGACAAGTGAGCAGAACGAAACAGAAACTGAGTTTTTCCGAAATAATATCGCTGCTATTTATCAATTTAAAGCTGTAAAATTTGGCCTCGAACATCAGAGTGAAAACAACAAATGGAAAAATAAAACAAGTCATAATTTACAGGCGAACAGTTTTGCAAACCAATCTTACAAGGTCTACCTAAGCAGCAGGGATTCGAGTCAAAATCAGTTTGAAACATTCTATCAATACCGCAAGGACTTATTACCCTGGGAAAATCGCTTGAGTTCTCAAAGTGAATCCGAAGATGTCGGCTTTACGCTCTGGCTAAAGAAAAACAAAAACAACCAACTGAAACTGGGTAGCAACTACCGTAAACTGGACATTATAAACAAAGACATCAGCGACGAAAAACCCGAAGAAAGCTTTTTGGGGAAACTGGAACATCGGGCCAGATTAATGAAAGGGAGCATCAGATCTTCGACATACTACGAATTGGGTTCAGGTCTCGAAGCCGATAGGATCTACTCATACCTGGAAGTAAATGCCGGGCAGGGTGTTTACAAATGGACGGATTACAATCAGAACGACATTAAGGAAATTGACGAATTTGAGATTGCCAGTTTTAAAGATGAAGCGAATTATATCCGCATCTCAAACATCACGACCCAATACCGAAAGGTATATACCAGTGAGTACCGACAAAGCCTCAACATTCAGCTAAGACGATTGAAAAGCAAAAAAAGGTTTATTCAATTCATCGCTGCTTTTAGTAATCGCTTTTCCTATCGGATATCAAAGAAAAGTACCAGCAGTAATTTTAATCTTTATGGAAACCCTTTCTCTTCTGTTCAGGATAAGACTAACATTATCAGTCTGACTTCTGCCCTGCAAAACACACTTTCATTTCACCCTAAAAAGCTGAATACCAAATACGATTACATCCACTTGAACAATCAGAATAAACAACTCTTAAATAATGGTTTCGAGAGTAATGAACTCTCACAAAATGGTCTTCGAATAATCTGGAGAAAACAGGATTGGCAAATAAGTAATCGCGCTGATTTGGGACAAAAAATACGGAGCAGTGAGATTTATTCCAGCAAAGATTACAAATTAGAGTTTTACAAAAATGAATTAAAACTGAAATATCAGGCAGGTCGAAATTTCCAACTTGGATTTGACTATCTCTTCAAGAAAAAAGAAAACAAGCTGAATGTCGAAACATTGGAGTCGCATGACATGGGTATCGAAGGGCAATTTTCACCCGGTAAGAAGGGTGTATTAACCGCATCAGTCCATTATCTAAACCTGAGCTACAATAGTGATAGCAACAGTTCAATTGCTTACGAAATGCTTGAGGGTTATTTGCCCGGAAATAACATGACCTGGAGTCTGAATTATCAACAACAACTATCAAAAACTTTTCAGATGAATATCAACTACAGAGGGCGCCAATCAGAAGAAAGCACTGCCATTCATGTGGGAAGTATGGAGCTGAGAGCTTATTTTTAAAAAAAATATTTCGTCAATTTGAAATCTGGAGATTATTGGAAAAATAAATTCGAATTGAGAAGACACTAACCTAACAAGGTGATTAATTGCAGAATGAAAGATTTTACAAGAACGAATTTCAGCTAGCCCCAATTTTACTTAGCTTCAGGATTCGTTCATCAATTAAAATCCACCCGCCACAATATTCAAAAAAAACTTCAAAAGCCTTGCTTTAGTTTAAAAAGCGCGTATCTTTGCAATCGCAAATAAAGAAAGATACCAATCTAAAGATATATTGCGGGGTGGAGCAGTTGGTAGCTCGTTGGGCTCATAACCCAAAGGTCATCAGTTCGAGTCTGGTCCCCGCTACTTA
>Ga0209379_10002144_pt1 | contig 12227 bp, 10 predicted proteins | sample tdDd001_FD_187124 | JGI IMG/M metagenome (GOLD analysis project Ga0209379, IMG submission 187124) | Marine sediment microbial communities from the Atlantic coast under amendment with organic carbon and nitrate - tdDd00.1 (SPAdes)... | ecosystem: Environmental > Aquatic > Marine > Coastal >...
CACAATAATCTGTTTAGATGGCAGTTCCTGCTCAAGTTCAATGGCACACACAGCCATTCGGTGGCCGTCAGTAGCAACCGAGCGCAAATGCTTGCCCTCGGTTTCAAACAGCATACCATTGAGGTAGTAGCGTACATCCTGGTGAGCCATCGAAAACTGAGTGCTGTCGATCAGCTGGCGCATACGGCCCTGTGGCAACGTTAGCTCAACCTCGCTCTGCCAGTCATCGATATTCGGAAAGTCGGCAGCCGGCAGCGTCGATAGTGAGTAGCGGCTACGCCCAGAGCGTATAAGCACCCTGTCGCCTTCGAGGGCAACGACTATATTGGCGCTATCAGGCAGCCCTCGGCAAATATCGAGAAACTTACGCGACGGGACAGTGACTGCCCCCGGCTCAAAATCAGCCTCCAGTGCCAACTTGGCAACCAGCTCGACTTCTAAATCTGTACCTGTCATCGACAGGCAGCCATCTTCGACCTGCAGCAGAATATTGCCCAGGATCGGCAAGGAAGGCCGACCGCCTAGTGCACCAGAGACCTGCTGCAGCGGTTTTAATAAATGTTCGCGTTCGACGGTAAATTTCATATCAAGTTGACAGCGTTCTAATTAGGTTTGAGTAATCTTCTTTTATATCGTGGCTTTCTTCACGCAACTGCTCAATTTTACGACAGGCATGCAGCACCGTAGTATGGTCGCGTCCACCAAATGCATCGCCAATTTCCGGCAGACTGTGGTTGGTCAGTTCCTTCGACAGGGCCATGGCCATCTGACGCGGTCTGGCAACAGAGCGAGAACGACGCTTGGACAGCATATCGGCCATCTTTATTTTATAGTATTCGGCCACGGTCTTCTGAATATTATCGATAGTGACCAGCTTTTCCTGCAATGCCAGCAAATCACGCAAAGCTTCACGTACAAAGTCAATGGTGATAGCACGGCCGGTAAAGTTGGCATTGGCAATCACGCGGTTCAACGCCCCTTCCAATTCTCGGACATTGGAGCGCAGACGCTTGGCAATAAAGAAAGCAACTTCATCGGCCAGACGAATATGGTGATTTTCGGCTTTCTTCATCAAGATCGCGACACGAGTCTCAAGCTCAGGCGGTTCAATCGCCACTGTCAGGCCCCAGCCAAAACGGGATTTCAGACGATCTTCTACGCCATTAATCTCACGAGGATAACGGTCCGAGGTCAAGATAATTTGCTGATTGCCTTCAAGCAGCGCATTAAAGGTATGAAAAAACTCCTCCTGCGAACGCTCTTTGTTGGCAAAGAACTGAATATCATCGATCAGCAACGCATCGACGCTACGGTAATACCGCTTGAACTCTTCGATAGCATTGTTCTGCAGGGCTTTCACCATATCCTGAACAAAACGCTCAGAATGCATATAGACCACCCGGGCATTCGGCTTGCGATCCGCAATCGCATTACCGACCGCATGCAAAAGGTGGGTTTTACCCAGGCCGGTACCACCATACAGAAACAGTGGGTTGTAAGCGGCACCCGGGTTATCGGCAACCTGACGACAGGCAGCCAGCCCCAGCTGATTAGACTTACCCTCAACAAAGTTATTGAAGTTATGCTTAGGATTTACATTTGACCGATAACCAGACTGTGACTCAGGCTGCACCGGTGACGGTGCCGGCTCCCAGTTTCGCGAGGGCAAGTCATTACGCTCCGGTGCAACCTGCTGAAGGACAGGTGCAGCCGCAGGTGGTGACGGTGGCGGAGCTGATACCGGAAGGCTTCCTACCTCGAACCGCAGGATCGGCAGGTCGTTGCCGCAAAATTCATTCAGCAGCCGGTTAATATTGTTAAGGTACTTATCTCGTACCCAGTCAAGCACGAAACGATTAGGTGCAAACAGGGTCAGCGTATTATCGCTTAACTCGGCCTGAAGCGGTCGAACCCACATGCTGAATTCTGTCGCAGGGAGTTCTTCCTGAAGGCGTTGAAGGCACTGCAACCAAAGCGAAGATGACAAGCTCGACTCCACACTGAATAACAAAAGACGAAAAGGGATGCAATTTTATACCTGCTGGCTCAGGATCGCCAGCAAAGAGATCGCAGATCCGGTGAATAAGATCAGACTTATTCACATAGATCGCACAATCATTCCCGAGATCAGCACAATTTTATCAGCCCTTACCCACAAAACTATTAACAGGTTGCAACCCCTGCAAGCAAACAAATAGTTATTTTAAATAACTCCAAGTTATTTAAAAAAAGGAGATAGAAGCATATAGGATGTGAAAAACAGAGCATCATCACAGCCACCTGAGGAGTAAACAGGATGAAACGCTGGATAAAAACAACATTCACCGCTGTCGCACTGACTTTAACGGCGAGCCAGGCAGCCATGGCCGCAACAGACGTGAAAGTCGGTATGTCAGGACGCTACTTCCCGTTTACTTTTGTAAAACAAGATCAGCTCCAGGGCTTTGAAGTCGACCTGTGGAACGAAATCGGCAAACGCAATGATTACAACGTTGAATTTGTCACCGCCAGCTTTTCAGGCCTGTTCGGTCTGTTGGAAACGGGCCGTATCGATACCATCTCGAATCAAATCACCATGACCGACCAACGCAAGGCCAAGTACCTCTTTGCCGAACCGTATGTCATCGACGGCGCTCAACTCGTCGTACGCAAGGGCAATGACAGTATAAAGAGCACCAGCGATCTCAATGGCAAGACGGTCGGGGTCAATCTGGGCTCAAACTACGAACAACTGCTGCGGGAGCTCGACAAAGACGGCAAGATCAATATCAAGACCTACGATACCGGCATCGAGCATGACGTCGCACTGGGCCGCACCGATGCATTTGTCATGGATCGCCTGTCATCCGTCGAGCTGATCAAAAAAGCTAATCTTCCGCTGCAACTCGCTGGCGAACCGTTTGAGCGCATTGAAAATGCCTGGCCTTTTATTAAAGGCGAGAAAGGCGAAAAGCTACGCGACGAGGTGAATAAAGCCCTCAAGGCAATGCGAAAAGACGGCACCTTGACAGAAATTTCAGTGAAATGGTTTGAGGCCGATATCACCCAGTAATATCGCTGACGGCATTTCTCTCAAAATATCCATATACTTAAAGGCTCACCGCAAGGTGGGTCTTTGTCGCTTATTTATCCTTCAATAACGGAACACTTATCCACATGGGTTTTGATTTTGACTACATGTTATCGCTGTTACCCATTCTGCTGAAGTATCTGGGAACAACCCTGAATATGGCCGTCTGGGGCTTGCTGTTTGCCTTGGTCATCGCCGTGACACTGGCCCTGATAAGAGTGTACAAAGTACCGGTGCTGGATCAGCTGAGCCAACTCTATATCAGCTTCTTTCGCGGTACTCCGCTGCTGGTACAGCTATTTTTGCTCTACTATGGCCTGCCGCAGGTCTTTCCCGTATTTGTCGGCCTTGACGCCTTCAGCGCAGCTGTCATTGGCCTGAGTTTGCATTTTGCGGCCTATAAGGCAGAAAGTATTCGTGCCGCGATTATCGGTATCGACCGCAGCCAAATGGAAGCCAGCCTGTCAATCGGAATGACAGACATGCAGGCAATGAGACGGATCATCCTGCCGCAGGCGACAAGGGTTGCCCTCCCCTCGCTGATGAACTATTTCATCGATATGATCAAGTCAACGTCACTGGCCTTCACTCTAGGTGTGGCAGAAATTATGGCCAAAGCCCAAATGGAGGCTTCATCCAGTTTCAAGTTCTTTGAAGCATTTCTGGCCGTTGCACTGGTTTATTGGGCGATGGTGCTGGTACTTACCCGCCTCCAAAACTGGGCTGAAGCAAAACTCAACAAGGCATATACACGATGATCAACATTAACAATCTATCCAAGCGCTTTGGCGATGCCACTATCTTCTCTGGTATTAACCTGACCATCGACAAAGGTGAAATCGTGGTGGTCATCGGCCCGTCGGGAACGGGGAAATCCACCTTGTTGCGCTGCATAAACTTCCTTGAGACAGCCAACCAAGGACACATTACGATAGGTGACGTCACGATTGACAGCCAGAAAGCCAAGAAAAACGATATTCTTGCGCTACGCCGCAAGACGGGTTTTGTCTTTCAGAACTATGCACTGTTTGCTCACATGACAGCGAAACAAAACATTGCCGAGGGCCTGATCACGGTAAAAGGCTGGAAAAAAGAAGAGGCCTACCAGCGCTCACAGCAAATCCTTGACGATATCGGCCTGGGCGACAAGGGGGAACACTACCCTGCCGCCTTGTCCGGCGGCCAGCAGCAGCGCGTCGGTATCGGCCGTGCCATGGCACTGGAAGCCGATCTATTGCTGTTTGATGAGCCGACATCGGCTCTGGATCCGGAATGGGTCGGCGAAGTGCTAACCTTAATGCAGAGGTTGGCCACCCGTCACCAGACGATGCTGGTGGTAACACATGAAATGCAATTTGCGCGCGAAGTGGCTGATAGGGTGATCTTTATGGCCGATGGCGAGTTCGTCGAACAAGGTCCGCCCGAGCAGATCTTCACCAATCCACAGGATCCTCGGTTACAGAAGTTCCTGAACAAGGTGGGGATCCGCAAAGGATCCTTGCACTCCGCGCCACAAGAAGTATAATTCAGCGCCCGTTGTTCACAGCGGGTATAATTATTGACTATTTAAAGGTCAGTGATTACAATTCCGCCTCTTTGTTTAGAGGTACCGATTGTTCGCAGTCGGAAAACCAGAAACAAACTTAAAAACTGATCAGTTAATTTAAGGTAATACCATGAAACGCACTTTTCAACCTTCAGTTCTAAAGCGCAAGCGTAGCCACGGCTTCCGTGCTCGCATGGCAACTAAGAACGGTCGCGCAACAATCAACGCACGTCGCGCTAAAGGCCGTAAGCGTCTTTCTAAGTAATCTTTGATTATTTTGAATAAGTTCGCTTTCGATCGGGAGTTACGTTTGTTAACTCCCGAACATTACAAAAACGTCTTCCAGCAAGCTCACCGTGCTGGCTCTCCCCACTTAACTATTCTTGCCCGCTCTAACGACCTCAATCATCCTCGTCTCGGTTTGGCTGTCCCCAAAAAACAGATCAAAACTGCTGTCGGCAGAAATAAGTTCAAGCGCATCGTGCGTGAAAGCTTTCGCCTGAAGCAAGCCGATCTGCCAGCCAAAGATTTTGTCGTCATCGCCAAGAAAAGTGCCAGTGAGTTGAGCAACGAAGAGCTCTTTAAGTTGCTGGATAAATTATGGCATCGCCTGTCTCGCCCTTCGCGTGGCTAGTCGTAGGACTAGTCCGCTTTTACCAACTGGCAATAAGTCCACTTATTGGACCACGCTGTCGCTATACCCCTACATGTTCCCAGTACGCAATTGAAGCAATAAAAGCGCATGGAGCAATAAAAGGTTGTTGGTTCGCAGCGAAACGTCTATTAAGATGTCATCCTTTAAACGACGGTGGTTTTGACCCCGTTCCGCCAACCAAGCATAACGACAGAGATAAGTAACGATGGATTCCCAACGCAATATTCTGTTAATTGCACTACTGTTTGTCTCATACCTGCTGTACCAGCAGTGGAACATGGACAACGCCCCTGAACCACAAGGACAGGGTGTAGAGCAACAAATCAATACTAGTGGTGATGTTCCTTCACATTCAGATGACGGTCAGCCGATCACTGAGCAAAGCACATCCGATAACCTAATCACCATCAATACAGATGTACTGGCGCTAACTGTCGATACGCTTGGTGGAGATGTGATCGAAGCCCAACTCCTAGCTTACGACAACGAATTAAACTCCGAAGACCCGTTTATTTTGCTGCGTAACGAAGCAGGCCACAGCTATACAGCTCAATCTGGCCTGATCGGTGCCAACGGTATCGATACCACAGCCGGCCGTGCCCAGCTGTCTGTAGATGCTTCAAGCTTTGTACTGGCTGACGGCCAAGACGAACTACGTGTACCGATGACGTTTGAAAAAGACGGCATCCAGTACATCAAGACGTTTGTTCTTAAGCGCGGCAGCTACGCGGTCGATGTGGAATACACCGTTAACAACCAGTCAGCAGCGCCAGCAAGCGTACAGATGTATGCCCAGCTTAAGCAAAACCTGATGGACGATGGCGGCAGCCTGACGATGCCTACCTACCGTGGTGGTGCTTACTCGGCAGACGACACCAAGTACAAAAAATACAAATTTGAAGATATGCAGGACAAAAACCTGAACCTGACTATCTCCAATGAAGGCTGGGCAGCCATGCTACAGCATTACTTTGTATCAGCATGGATCCCGCGTAGCGAGACTGCCAAGCTGTATACCCGTACCAGCAACGATCAGGGCTATATCGGTGTCCGTATGCCGGTAGCAACAGTTGCACCAGGCAGTGAGCAGACACTAACCGCAACGCTATGGGTTGGTCCTAAACTACAAGATCAGATGGAAGCAACTGCTGCCAATTTGAATCTGACCGTCGATTACGGTTGGTTATGGTTTATCGCAAGCCCGCTGCACAAGCTGCTGTCTTTCATCCAGGGCCTAGTGTCAAACTGGGGTATTGCGATTATGATGCTGACGTTTATCGTTCGTGGTGCGATGTACCCGCTAACGAAAGCTCAGTACACCTCGATGGCAAAAATGCGTATGCTGCAGCCTAAACTGGCAGCTATGCGTGAGCGTCTGGGCGATGACCGCCAGCGAATGAGCCAGGAAATGATGGAGCTGTACAAGAAAGAGAAAGTCAACCCACTGGGTGGCTGTCTGCCTATCTTGCTACAGATGCCAATCTTCATTGCCCTGTACTGGTCACTGATGGAGTCGGTTGAACTGCGTCACTCGCCATTCTTCGGCTGGATCCATGACCTGTCAGCACAAGACCCGTACTATATCCTGCCGATCCTGATGGGTGCGTCGATGTTCATGATCCAGAAAATGAGCCCGAGCACGGTTACCGATCCGATGCAGCAGAAGATCATGACCTTCATGCCTGTGATGTTCACCTTCTTCTTCCTGTTCTTCCCGTCAGGTCTAGTACTTTACTGGCTAGTTTCTAACGTGGTGACACTGATCCAGCAAACGCTCATCTACCGTTCGCTAGAGAAGAAAGGTCTGCATTCAAAGTAATGTAACACCCCAAACCAAAAGGCGACCTTAAGGTCGCCTTTTTTGTTTCTGCTTGCGATGACTAGGCTTTCCCAACTAGTCTGTTTACAATTGCAGCGAATTTACACAGCAAAGCCAAAATTATGATCGAACATACTGATACCATTGTTGCGCAAGCTACTCCTCCGGGCCGTGGCGGCGTCGGCATTATTCGCGTCTCGGGCCCAATGGCCAACGAGGTCGCACTCGCGGTTGCCGGCCGTGAACTCAAAACCCGCTATGCTGAATACCTGCCGTTTAAAAATGAAGACGGGATCGCACTGGATCAGGGCATCGCTTTATTCTTTAAAGGGCCGAACTCCTTTACCGGAGAGGATGTCCTAGAGCTGCAGGGGCACGGAGGTCCTGTCCTGATGGATATGATGATCAGGCGTATCCTGAAAATCGATGGTATCCGCCCCGCTCGCCCGGGAGAGTTCTCTGAGCGCGCGTTCATGAACGACAAGCTCGACCTCGCACAGGCAGAGGCAATCGCCGATCTCATTGATGCCAGCTCCGAAGAAGCAGCCAAAAGCGCCTTCCAGTCGCTACAGGGCGCATTTTCAACCCGAGTCAACGAACTGGTAGAGGCAGTGATCCACCTGCGAATTTACGTAGAGGCAGCCATTGATTTTCCGGAAGAAGAAATCGACTTTCTTTCCGACGGCAAGGTCAGCGGCGATCTCTATGGCATCATCGAGCGTCTGGATGCCGTTCGCCGCGAAGCCAACCAGGGCGCGATCATGCGCGAGGGGATGAAAGTGGTCATAGCCGGCCGCCCCAATGCCGGTAAATCCAGCCTGCTCAATGCCCTGTCAGGCAAAGACTCCGCCATTGTCACGGATATTGCCGGGACTACCCGTGATGTGCTTCGCGAGCATATCCATATCGATGGTATGCCGCTGCATATCATCGATACCGCCGGCCTTCGAGAAGCTACTGACGAAGTCGAACGTATCGGCATCGAGCGCGCATGGGATGAAATTCAGCAGGCCGACCGCGTACTGTTCATGGTTGACGGCACCACCACCGATGCCACCAATCCCAAAGAAATCTGGCCGGACTTCATTGAACGCCTGCCCGACAGCATGGGGCTGACAGTGATCCGCAACAAAGTCGAGCTGACTGGCGAAGAAGCCGGGATCTGTCACGTCAACAACCCGACACTGATCCGCCTGTCGGCCCGAACAGGAGAAGGGGTAGAGAGCCTTCGTGAGCACCTGAAGGAGTGCATGGGCTTTTCCGGCACCACGGAGGGGGGCTTCATGGCCCGCCGTCGCCACCTAGAGGCACTGGAGCGCGCCGCAGAGCACCTTGAGACAGGCAAAGACCAGCTAGAAGGCTTTATGGCCGGAGAAATACTGGCTGAAGAGCTACGCCTGGCACAGCAGCACCTGAGTGAGATCACCGGCGAGTTCACCTCCGATGATCTTCTCGGCCGGATCTTTACCTCTTTCTGCATTGGCAAGTAACCGGATCCACCGTCGATCATAATAAAAAGCCGGACAAAGGGATCCCCCTCTGTCCGGCCTTGTCATTTGCCAGCCTGTGAATAAACCTACCGCTTATCTCTTTAATCTTGCCGAGCAGCCAGTACAATCAGGAGCAAACACTCTGTTTACCCTGAGGATACTATGAGTCATATCACCCTTATCACCGGCAGCACCCTGGGCGGTGCCGAATACGTTGCTGACCATCTGGCCGAACTGCTTGAGCAGGAAGGTCACCAAACCGATACCGTCAACAACGCCGATTTCACCGAACTAAACCAGAGCTCTATCTGGTTGGTGGTTTGTTCTACTCATGGAGCCGGTGAGTTTCCAGACAATATCCAGCCGTTTATCCAGCAACTCAGCGAGCAGAAACCGGATTTATCGTCGCTAAAATATGCGATCATCGGCCTCGGTGACAGCAGCTATGACACCTTCTGTGCCGCAGCCAAAAAACTCGATCTACAACTTCATTCACTCGGGGCAACGCGTCTCGGAGAACGTCTTGATATCGATGTATCCCAAGATCCCGTGCCTGAAGATCCCGCAGAACTATGGCTGGAAACCTGGAAAAACACCTTCTGTGGATAAAATTCCGGTCAAAAACACTCCATTTATTGGTCTTTTTTAATCTTTTTTCTGTGGATAACTATAGATCTAAACGGTGATCAACCCATAGTTATCCATTGAATAAGTTTATAGCCCCTTCCCCCCTGTTGATAAGTGGCCGTTTTGATCCCAGCTAATCCTTATGAAGATCCAAGCTGCTCCACAGCTAATGATCCTCTATAACCTAATGATCATTAGGATCATTTATCGGTTATCCACACGATCGGGCGATCTATATAATAGATCTAACAGAAGATCTCTTTAAAAGATCTTATATATATTTAATAGAGCCTTTTTCCTTGATCAAATGATCTTCACTAAAGTTTTTCTCTTTCTCAGAAAAAGGATAGAATGATCCACCCTTGCTCGCAGATACGCACTGGCAATTTCGTACACCTGAGGTAGTTTCATGTTTTACCAGGAAAATTTTGATGTCATCGTGGTAGGTGGTGGCCATGCCGGCACTGAAGCCGCTTTGGCTGCTGCCCGAATGGGACAAAAAACCTTACTTTTGACGCATAACATCGATACGTTGGGACAGATGTCATGCAACCCGGCCATTGGCGGGATCGGGAAAGGACACCTGGTTAAAGAAGTTGATGCCCTGGGTGGTCTGATGGCTCAGGCGATTGACAAAGGCGGGATCCAGTTCAGAACGCTGAATTCATCGAAAGGCCCGGCTGTTCGTGCAACCCGTGCCCAGGCTGACCGTGCACTGTACAAGGCTGCTGTGCGTGAAAAGCTGGAAAATCAGCCCAACTTAATGCTGTTCCAGCAATCGGTTGATGATCTGATCGTGGAAAATGATCGTGTTGTTGGTGTGGTCACCGAAATGGGACTTAAATTCCGCGGTAAAGCAGTTGTTCTTACCGTCGGTACTTTCCTCGGTGGCAAAATCCATATCGGTTTGGAAAATTACAGCGGTGGCCGTGCAGGGGATCCTCCGTCGATCGCTCTGGCTTCACGTCTACGTGAATTGCCATTCCGTGTGGATCGTCTGAAAACAGGTACTCCGCCGCGTATTGATGCCCGTACGGTTGATTTCAGCCTACTGGAGGCACAGCACGGTGACAATCCAACGCCGCTGTTTTCGTTTATGGGCAAGACTTCGGATCATCCGCGTCAGATCCCGTGTTTTATCACCCATACCAACGAGCAAACCCATGAGGTGATCCGTAATAATTTAGATCGTAGCCCGATGTATTCAGGCGTGATCGAAGGTATTGGTCCGCGTTATTGTCCATCAATTGAAGACAAGGTGATGCGTTTTGCCGACAAGAACAGCCATCAAATCTTTATTGAGCCTGAAGGCCTGACGACTCACGAGCTATACCCGAATGGTATTTCGACCAGTTTGCCGTTTGATGTTCAGATACAAATTGTCCGTTCAATGCAGGGCTTTGAAAATGCGGCTATTGTCCGCCCGGGCTATGCCATTGAATACGATTTCTTCGATCCTCGTGATTTAAAGCAGACCTTCGAAACCAAATTTATCCAGGGCCTGTTCTTTGCCGGTCAAATCAACGGCACAACAGGCTATGAAGAAGCGGCCGCACAGGGCTTGCTGGCTGGCATGAATGCCGCATTGCTGGCACAGGACAAAGAAGGGTGGAGTCCACGTCGCGACCAGGCGTATATGGGGGTTTTGATTGATGACCTCTCGACCATGGGGACCAAAGAACCGTACCGGATGTTTACCTCCCGTGCCGAATACCGTCTACTACTGCGTGAAGACAATGCAGATTTACGTTTGACCGAAATTGGTCGCCAGTATGGTTTAGTTGATGACGAGCGTTGGGCGCGTTTTAACCAGAAGATCGAAAATATTGCGCAAGAACGCCAGCGTCTTAAAGATATTTGGATTAACCCGACATCGGATCATGTCGATGTGCTGAATAAGATCCTCAAAACACCTATCGCCCGTGAGGCCAGTGGTGAGGATCTGCTGCGTCGCCCCGAGGTGACCTACGAGCAATTAACGGCTATTGAGGCCTATGCTCCAGCCCATGATGATGTCCAGGCGAGCGAACAAGTTGAAATCCAGGTGAAATACCAGGGCTATATCGATCGCCAGAAAGACGAAGTTGAGAAATCGTTGCGTCATGAAAACACCAAGCTGCCGTTTGAATTGGATTACAGCGTAGTAAAAGGCCTGTCTAACGAGGTTATCGCAAAACTAAATGATGCCAAGCCGGAATCCATTGGCATGGCATCACGGATCTCGGGCATTACGCCGGCGGCAATTTCTCTGCTGTTGGTCTACCTAAAAAAACAAGGCATGCTTAAGAAAGGCGAATAGGAGTCATCAGTGAAACAACGTTTGGCGCAACTTATCGCGCAAACTGACCTTGAGGTCACAGAACAACAGGCAGAGCAACTGGTTGGTTATGTTGCCCTGCTACACAAGTGGAACAAAGCATATAATCTGACCTCTGTTCGCGATCCGCATGAGATGTTGGTGAAACATATCATGGATAGTATTGTTGTAAGTACTCACCTTCAAGGTGAACGCTTTATCGATGTCGGTACGGGACCGGGGTTGCCTGGGATCCCGCTGGCTATCATGAATCCGGATAAAGACTTTACCCTGCTAGATAGCCTGGGTAAGCGAATTCGCTTTATTCGCCAGGTGATCCACGAGCTGGGGATTAACAATGTTACGCCTGTTCAGAGCCGGGTTGAGGAATTTCAGCCGGAAGTTGGCTTTGATGCGGTACTGAGTCGTGCGTTTGCGTCAATGAATGATATGGTGTCCTGGTGCCATCACCTGCCAAAAGAGACCGGGTGTTTTATGGCGCTGAAAGGACAGTTTAATCAACAAGAGGTAACAGAGCTGCCGGAGTGGTGTTCTGTGACAGAGGTCAAATCTTTGCAAGTCCCTGAGCTAGATGGCGAGCGCCATCTAGTAATCTTGGCTGCAAAGGATTAATTGATGAGGTTTTTTCGTGGGAAGAATCATAGCGGTTGCCAATCAGAAAGGAGGCGTGGGTAAAACCACCACTTGCGTCAATCTAGCGGCT
>Ga0209379_10002145_pt1 | contig 12225 bp, 9 predicted proteins | sample tdDd001_FD_187124 | JGI IMG/M metagenome (GOLD analysis project Ga0209379, IMG submission 187124) | Marine sediment microbial communities from the Atlantic coast under amendment with organic carbon and nitrate - tdDd00.1 (SPAdes)... | ecosystem: Environmental > Aquatic > Marine > Coastal >...
AATTCCTTATCAACTGAATTTTGACATCTAATAAGCACCTTACTATTACAACTTATTAATCCATAATTTTAAACACATGCATAGCCTTTGCTTTGATATCTAATTTGAAGCATTTATCTGTAGACTCAACCGTTTCGTCATCTAAAAGCCCAGCCAACTTGCTCGCTTCAAGCCCCAGTTCTATACTATGGATTTTGTCTGTTCTATTCATAATTATTAAAGCTGAACCGTTTTCATGAATCTTTTTGTAAATAAGCAGGTCATCATGAGGAATATGAATAAAGTCGCCTTTTCTAAACGCATCATTGTCATGTCTGAGCTGAATGATTTTCTTATAGAATGACAACATATCATGATCCCAGTCATTCTCATTCCAAAGCATAGGACGTCTACAGTCAGGATCTTGTCCACCTTCCATTCCCAACTCAGATCCATAATAAATACTCGGTGCACCTTCATAGGTCATTTGGAATAAAGCGGCCATTTTCATTGCAGACTTATCTGCACCGGATTCTGTTAAGAACCGCGGAGTATCATGGCTATCTAAAATATTAAGCATGCCTAAATTGGCTTGTCTGGAATAACGTACTATATTTGTGTTGATCATATCCGCAAACTCTTGTGGCGAACTCTTCTTCCAGGCAAAATATTGGAGACACGCTCTTGTAAATGGATAGTTCATCGATCCATCAAACTGGTCTCCAAGTAACCAAGGTTGAGCATTGTGCCAGATTTCACCCACAATATAAGCATCTGGTGAGACCGATTTTATAGCTGTTCTAAATTTTCGCCAGAACTCATGATCAATTTCATTTGATACATCTAATCTCCAGCCATCGATTCCGGCATACTCAATCCAGTATGTTGATACTTGGAGTAAGTAGTCAATTACTTCAGGATTTGATGTGTTTAACTTTGGCATTTTGGGTTCAAATCCAAATGTTTGATAGGTTATTTTGTCAAAATCAATGGGCCATTCTTTAATGTAAAACCAGTCATAGTACTTTGATTCAGGTCCCTTTTCAACGACGTCCTGGAACTTATCAAACATATATCCAGAGTGGTTAAATACAGCGTCTAACACGACTTTAATACCTTTAGAATGACATACATCTACCAGTTTTTTTAAAGTCTCATTTGTTCCAAAATGAGGGTCAACCTTCATATAGTCAATGGTGTCATATTTATGGTTGGTAGTGGCTTCAAATAGAGGTGTAGTATAAATCGCATTCACACCAAGCTCACTCAAGTAATCGATTTTCTCAATTATCCCTTCAATATCTCCACCAAAGAAATTTTCACGTGTTGGAGTCCCAGTGTTCCAACTTTCGATCTTATTTGGACTAATGGTCGGATCTCCATTACTAAATCTCTCAGGGAAGATCTGATAAAAGACTGCATCTTCAACCCATTCAGGGATTTTGTGTACGTCTATATCGTTTAAATATGGGAAATTAAAGTAGTGTAGGTGAAGTTCCAGTGGGTCTAAAACCGTTTGAGGTCCCCACTCAGTGTAATACAGCGTTTTAGTACCTTCAATTTTAAAAATGTAAGAGAGCCTATAGTTAATTTCTTTGGCCGTGATTTTATGAATATAGTAGTCAAAGTGCGCGTCCGAACGTTCTAAACGCATATCTGCTGAAAAGTGTTCAGATATCCAATTGTCATCTAATCCACCTGCAGCAAAAGGATCATTGCCAACCGCATACTTGTCAGCAAAAATGAGTTTTACATTTTTCACATCATTTTTAGATGTTCTAAAACGTACCACTAGGGTTTCCTTATTTAAAGCATAACAATAGTTACTTTTGGGTTGATGGTACAAAGCTTGTATATTCATAGGTCACTCCATAAAAGTATTCATCATTCAAATGTTAATGCACTAAGTTGTGCAATCGGTTGCACATATAGAATATCAAGATATGAAAAAAAGGTCAATATGCAAAAGAACCCAAGTTAATGTTTACACATTAAACTTGGGTTCGTAATACCTACATAACAATTGCTTTTAATTATTTGTCGCCAACATTGAACATTTCAAGGTAGTTAATTAGATACTCAACTAATACTTCTTCTCTACGTTCTAAGTCAGCTTTTGACATTTCTAATACATTGTAGTTCTCATCTGACCAGACAATTAGGTGACCCTCTTTAAATACATAATTAGCAAAACTCGATTCAACAAAGAAGAGTTCTCCTTGATCATAATAGAAAGTTGTTAGGCCAGTCATTTTACCTGCATCTGTAGGTTCAGTCACAGTCATTTTAATTAGCTCATTGTCCTCAGTATACTGTTTAAGAACACGTGGCTCCCAACTTTCGCTCTCAGGTTCGAGTGAGATTTCTTCCATATCTGAGTCTGATGCTTTTATATCAAGCGCATTTTTTCTGCTTAATGCATTATCTAACTCAGCTTGGGGAATAATCGTTTCCTTATGTTCTTCTTTCGCGTGTGAGTCACCTTGGTCGTTCGACTCCTCTGCATGAGAATCTTCATCCGTTGTATGCTCAGTACTCTCCTCGGCTTCTTCAGTGTGTGTCGAGTTAGAGTCGATCAGGCTTTCTTCTTTTGGTGTCTCTTGATTAGTACATCCAGCAGTGATCATTAATGTCAGTGCCAGTACGATCATCAATTTCTTCATTGTATTGCCTCCTTTCGGCTCACATTGAGTTTATCATTTTTTGGAAGCCGAGGGATTACAAAGCGTTTACATCCGCTAGAATGTAGCTAAATTGTAAACCCTATGGAAATTCGTCCATCCTCTTGTTTGGCAAATACATGACCACCATGGGCTTCAACAATCCCTTTTGTAATTGCTAAACCAAGTCCACTTCCATTTTGGGATCTAGACTTATCAGCTTTATACAGTCTCTCAAACAGATTGTTAATATCTTCTTCTGAGATTGGATCACAAGCGTTATCAAAACTCAGAACAAACTTGCCGTTACCTTTGTCTTCAAGTTTTATCATTAGGGTACTTGGTTTAAGTGAGTATTTGACTGCATTCATAAGCAGGTTTTCACAAACGCGTACAATTCTTTTAGGGTCTACTTCAACAAACAAGTCTTCTTCAGGTAGAAGTAAGTCATACTCAAGCTGACTTTTTTCCATTACTGGAACATACTCTGACACAATTTGCTGTAACAACTGATTCATTGAAATTTGAGACAGGTGAAGCTCAATATCTGAATTGGCATACTTGGTGTACTCAAACAAATCATCGATTAACAATTTAAGTTTTTCTGACTTGGTATAAGCAATTTCAGCATATTCAAGCATGTCATCTTCAGATTTAAACTGACCCGTACGAATGAGACCTAGATACCCCATAATTGATGTAAGAGGTGTTCTTAGATCATGAGACACATTAGTAATCAACTCACTTTTAGTTTGTTCAATGCGCATCTGTTCTTCTTTTTCCCGCTTCAACGCCCGGCGCATATAGTTAATGTTTTCCGCAAGCAAAGCAACCTCATCCGACCCTTGCTCCTCAACCTCATAATCTAAATCACCATCTGCTATAAAGAGCATAGCATCAGAAATCTCAGTAACCATCTTAAGTTTCTTATGGGACAGTAAAATGAATGTCAGCATAAATGAAATTAGGCCATTAATATAAGGAACAATTCCTCCATTACCAACAATTTCTGATGTATAAATGAAATCTTCACGTGGAGACGAAATATAAATAAGAAGTCTTTCATCTTCACCGTCTTCATCAATCTTAAAGACCCTAAACACTTCACTTGGCTCACTGTTTGTAAAAGCTGGATTTTCACCTGCACGTTCTACAACGTCTATAATATCAAGTTTTTCTGCTGTAGCTTGTTCATTCTTAACGAGAACATTACCAATATCATCTGTTACATATATTTCTGGTTTAGACATCAAATGATCTGAGAAAAATGCATTTTCTATTACATCAAACACGTCGTCAATTTCATCAGAATCCGTTAGTTCATGGAAGACTTGCTCACTGCGTTTAAATATTTCTTTATAACCAGCGTCATAACTTGTATCTACACTTTCCCTAATTTCAACAGACATATTCAAACTTACAACTGTCACCATAACACCAACTGCTAGGGCCATCACAAAATATAACATAATCTGAGCCAGGATACTTGACTCAATTTTCGCTCGAATACCTAGTTTATCAATAATTCTCATTAATCCAGCAAAAGTCTTGCCGAAGAAATCACTTACCTTAACAAATCTTCTTTTCCAACGTCTTTTATTTGCTTCCTTTTTCGCTTTTTTTATTGCTGCCCTTTTTTTCGCTTTTTCCAGTTTTTTTTGCTTGCGTTCGATGTTTTTATCTGGTTTTTCAGTTTTTGTTTGATCTTTTACTTTTTCAAATTCACTCATATCTTATAGCCCACTCCCCAAACAGTTTTCACATATATTGGCTCTCTTGGATTCTCTTCAGTCTTCTCCCTAATTTTTCGTATATGGACCATCACTGTATTACGCGTTTCAAAAGGATCTTCCCCCCATACAGATTCATAAATTTTATCCGTACTAAATACAATGCCTTTATTTTTAGCAAGAAGCAATAAAATACTAAACTCACGTGGAGTGAGCTTTATGTCACGTCCATTCACCTTAACCTCATGGGTAGATGTATTAATATATAATCCATCAATACTAATTTCTGAAGTCGATTGGTTTGATATCCCAGTAGCATTTAAAACCTTAAACCTACGCAGTTGTGATTTTATACGTGCAATCAGTTCAAGGGGACTAAAGGGTTTTGTCATATAGTCATCAGCGCCAGACGTGAGACCATATATCTTATCAATGTCTTCTGACTTAGCAGACAACATAATAATAGGAATGTTTCTTTCAAGTCTGACTTCTCGACAAACTTGCAGACCGTCAATCTTAGGCATCATTACATCGAGTACCATCAATTCAATAGGTTTTGACCGTACCAGTTCAAGGGCTTCTTCACCGTCACTGGCTAAATAACAAACATAACCTTCATTTTCCAAATAGATTTGAATCAGCTTTCTAATTTCTTGGTCATCGTCAACCACTAATATATGTTCATTCATCTGTTTCACCTCAGAGTTACTATTAAAACTTATATGTTATACCGACACACTTAACTGTTAAAACAAGTATAAAACAATCTTCTTCAGATCGTCTTAAAATTTCTTAAGAAGATCTTAAATTCGTACCTAAACATAAAAAAGGCAACGTATATAGTTGCCTAATTTTAATCTTCCAAATTATATTGTTCTATAATGGTCTTGATATCTCCTGGTTTATTGTAAAAATACCCTTGGTGTATAACACACCCTCTTGTCATTAAGAAATGCTTTTGTGCCTCTGTTTCAATGCCTTCTGCAACAACATGAAGATTTAGGGCTTTACCTAGCTCAATTATAGCGTTTATGATAGTACCTGGACTATCAATTTCTACACCTTTTAAGAAACTCCTATCTATCTTTAGGACATCTATAGGGAGATGTTGCAGATAACTGAGCGATGAGTACCCTGTACCAAAGTCATCTATAGAAATAATTACCCCAGCCCGCTTCAACATGTTTAGTTGTGGTACCGCTTCATGTAAATTATCAAGAAGTAGTGACTCCGTAATTTCTAACTCGAAATGGTCTGGTGCCAGTTCAAGCTCACTTAGGTTCTCTAGTATCCAAGCAAATAAAGACTCGTCTTTAAATTGTTGACCGGATAAATTCACAGATACTGAAAGTTCATCGTGTCCTAAGTCATGAATAGCCCTTAAATCCTCAATGGCTTGTTGAATAACCCATCGACCTATCTTTTCAATGATTGCTGAGTCTTCAGCCACTGGTACAAACTCTGCAGGTGATACATTTCCAAGTACCTTATTATCCCAACGCAGTAAAGCTTCCATACCAACAAGGGCATCTTTTGTAACATCTATCTTAGGCTGGTAAACAAGATAAAACTCATCTCTGTCTACAGCTTCATAAAGTTGACTTAAGATCATTTGCCTGCGCTCTGACTGCTCCCTAAGTTCTTTAGAGAAGTAATAGTGGAATCCGCGCGCATCTTGTTTTGCTTTATTCAGAGCAGACAAAGCTGATGTAATAACACCTTCTGCTGAATTATCATCCCTTGGATAAGAACTAATCCCCATACTTGCAGTCATATATATAGTTGTATTGTTCCTTCTTATAGGATGTCTAATGATGGACTGCACTTGTTGAATGAACTTGTCTAAGTCATCTAACAAATCCTCTAGATTAATAATAAAGGCAAATTCATCCCCACCTATACGATAGAGTTTGTCACTTTCGTTTGAAACCAGAGGGAGTTTTTCTGACAGACTCACAATAACAGCATCCCCAGCATTAAAACCATATATCTCATTAATGGATTTAAAGTCATCTATGCCTATATAAATCAGTGCGAATTTTGTACCCATATCAATCATGTCATTAATATCATTGCGCATTTGATTACTGTTTGGAAGTCCTGTTTTCGAATCCTTGTTCCTTAATGTAATATGGTCTAAGTCATTTTTATGTTTATCTGTAAGATCTTCTGTTATAACAAAGTAGTACATAGGGTTATCATCGTAATCACGCAGTAGTCTTACAATTAGTGACGCTGGATAAGGTAGGGTGTTCTTTCTTAACTGTGTGACCTCACCTGTCCAAACACCCTGTTCACTTAAGAGTTCAAGGACTTCAGCCCTAAAGTCTTTACCTTCTACATCAAAGATAGATACAGGTTTGCCTTCTAACTCATCGGTGCTATAACCAGAAAGTTTACTATAAGCAGAATTACTATAAATGATTTTTCGGTCTGCGTTAAGAATAAAGACGCCTTCATTGGAGTTTTCTAACACCTCTGTCATTACGCTAAGTTCACTTTGTGTTAATAAATGTTGGTCTCTTTCTTCTTCAAGTGTTAAAAACGCCTGTTCTAAGTTTTGACGCATGGCTTCAAAAGCCCGTGCGATTTCACCCATTTCATGTTTGATGCCTAAATATGAATCGGGCATACGACTTGAATACTCACCATCGCCTATCAAATTAGCGAAACTTATAAGTCCATTAAAGGGTTTCATAACTCGGTCCATTAACCAAAACGACACTAAAAGTACAACCATAAAGAATGCTAAAATGGCTAATGCATATATTAGATATGACTGAGTCAACTGAAAACGTAAACTGCTCTCTGATACCATAACAGCTAAAAAGAAGTTGTCTTCAAACTTATTGACTGCCATAAAGAGATACTGCCCACTTATTCTGCCTCTTAAAAAGTCTATAGAAGTTAGGTCTCTAAACTCCTGTATATCTTCAGCGGTTCTTAGTTGCTCATTTGGAACAAGGAATTCTTTGATTGATTTGTATTTGATGTTAGATGTACTAGATAGTATGTGACCATCATGGTCAAGTAGTAAAATTTCAGTTGTTGACCCTAAAAATGCAAACTCCGGCAGGTCCAAGTTATTAATTTCCACGATGGTGCCAATGTAGCCTAAGTGGCTTGACCCTTGCATGAGTGGTTCAATATACACACGTGTTAAATAAGACTCACTACACACATTGACCCAGTATCCTTCACTCGGATTAAGGTTTACTAAATCGTCTACCTCATGACAGGATTCCTTGATAATATCATCGTTTTCGAGTTGTGTAGTGTTTATACTACCATCGAGACCCTTAGTCATATAAAAATGTTGTGTTCTCCCTTTCGTTGAGTTACTCACATAAAATACATTATTAATAGACCATGATCCTTCAAGGATGGACTTGGCATCTCTAGTAGCGTATTCAGTTTCACTTAAATTCTCAGATTCTAGTGTTGTGCGCAGTTTATTGAAGGTTTGAGCCATCTCATTGAATGATTGGTCTAAAACGTCAGTATACATCTTACCGGCAATAATTAACTGATCTTTAAAGACACGTTCAAGTCGCCTGGTATTGTTGTAAAGTACTGCACCTCCAATAAGCACAGCAACCGAAACCAGTATAAATGTCATTCTGAGTGCAATATGTCGGCTTAATTTATACATACTAATCCTCCTGCCTCGGTTGATCTATTTCAGAGATCGTAGTAAAATGTCATCTGGAAGAAAATAAATTATGACATTTTAGGAGGCCCCTTATGGAAACATTTATACCCACTGGCGTTTGTGCGAAAGCAATTCACTTTAAAATAGATAATGGAAACGTTGAAAAAGTTGAATTTGATAGAGGATGTCCAGGATCTTTACAAGGAATTGCGAAACTGGTTGAAGGTATGCCCGTTGAAAAGGTAATTGAAAGTCTTAAACATATTCAGTGTGGTGCTAAAGAAACATCATGTCCAGACCAGCTCAGACTAGCTCTAGAAGCTCAGTTATAGATTTAACTTTGGTCTAGTTATAAACAAACTAAAACACAAAAATAGCTGTAGACTACGACTTTAATCGTATCTACAGCTTTTTCTTTACACTTCACTTATACAAGTTATAACAAATCCCATGACTGGATACGTGTCAGGGGTACAGCCTCTTTATGATACAGGGTAGCTCTACTAACTTCTACTGGATGTTTTAAAAACTCTTCTTCATAGGTACTTAGTTTACGATGGATTTCTTTTATCTCTATATCTGTCATATTTTTAGTAAAAACATGAGATTTTAGAATGACATAAGTATAAGGGTCTTGAGATTCTATATCTAACATTTCAATTATGTAATAGGCTTTCTTTTCTCTAGCAACTTCATGAATACATTTCTTAAGCCTATTAAAGTGTTCATTTTTTTCAAATTTTAAAAGCAGTCTGCCATCACTTGTTCTTTGTAATGACTCTGGTTGTAAAGACATGACTTTTATTGTGTGTCCTGTTTCACCAGACAGGTAAGTTTTGAACCTTTTAACCGCTTCTGACATAACTTCATCTATTTCGTTTTTCTTTCTAATTAAAGACATGTTTGAATCATATTGCCCGAATAATGGAATATCTACAGGCATAACAACCATTTTTTTATCTGATAAGAGTTCACGCAACTCGTACACAAGTCTATTCAATGGATTTTCTATATCAATGGATACATATGCTTCAAAATGTGGATGTTTTCTTTTGCTCATAAAGGTCTCCTGGTACATATTTAGACTACTAGAACATCATACCAACAAGACTCTTGCCATACAATCCTTTTTCAAATTACGCTCTATTATTTGTCTCCCATTAATTTTAGTAGGATAATAAACGGTTGGTCTAAACTTTATACGCGACGTACATACATAAAGAAAGCCACCTCCCAGTTATCTGGAAAGTGGCTCTCACTCAAATCAAATCAGTTTTGTTAACTACTATGCAGCAGCCTTTTCTTGAGCAGCTTCAAATGCAGCATCTTTCTTAGCATTGAAGATGTCTTTGTTCAGGTCGCCTTCGCCTTGAGCGATTAGTACAGTACATACAGCATCACCAGTGATGTTTACTGCAGTACGCGTCATATCAAGAATACGGTCAACACCCATGATGATTGCAATACCTTCAACTGGAAGACCTACTTGCTGAAGTACCATAGAAAGCATGATCAGACCAACGCCTGGTACACCTGCAGTACCTACAGAAGCTAGAGTAGCTGTTACAATTACCATCATGTATTGGTTAAGTGTAAGATCAACACCAAATAGCTGTGCGATAAATACTGTTGCAACACCCTGCATGATTGCAGTACCATCCATGTTGATTGTCGCGCCTAGAGGCAGACAGAATGAAGCAATATCTTCTTCAACACCACAACGTTTAACAGTTGTTTCGATTGTAATTGGAAGTGTAGATGATGAAGATGCAGTAGAGAAAGCAACTGCCATTGCTGGCGAGAAGTTTCTAAAGAACTGAATCGGGCTTAGCTTAGTGATCGTTGCAAGTAGACCTTGGTAAGTCAGAAGTGCGTGAATCACTAGGGCGCCAATTACTGTTAACATATACACTGCAAGTGGAGCAAACATACCCCAACCAAGTGTTGCAAAAGTCTTAGCAATCAGACAGAATACACCAACTGGAGCCATCTTCATTACGAGTTCAACGATCTTTAGGTTTACATCGTTAAGTTGTTCGAAGAAAGTGAATACAGACTTTGCTTTGTCGCCTTGGATTGTTAGTGCAGTACCAACAAACAGTGCAAACACGATAATTTGTAGCATCTTGCCGTTTGCAAGAGAAGAAATTGGATTAGTAGGAACCATATCATAAAGAACAGCTACAAGTGCTGGAGATTCTTTAGCAGCGAACTCAGCGCCTTCCATCGAGATACCACCAACTAGACCAGGGTTAGTTACATTAGCAAGTGTAATCGCGATTGTGATTGCAACTGCAGTTGTAAGTAGGTAGAAACCGATTGTTTTAGAACCGATACGACCAAGTTTTCTAACATCACCGATCATTGCAGCACCTACAACTAGTGAAACAAATACTAGTGGCACCACCATCATTTTGATAGAGTTAAGGAATACCTTACCTACTAACACGAATAAGAAATCAATAATTACGTTTTGTACAAATGGCACGCTGTTCATTGGATACAAAACAACGCCGACGATCGCACCTAAAATTAAAGCAACTAGGATTTTCGTCGTTAAACTCATTTTCTTCATATAAATCCTCCCATTCCTATTTGAACCAAATAAATAATTGCATGTCGTCTCAACCCCCTAATTGTTAAGACATTTTAAATATTAAATCTTGCACCTCGCGATTCTACATTTTCCTACAAAAACCTACACAAAAACGTTTTCAGGCTCTATTTTTCAACGTTTCTTCACTGATTTAAATTGTGTGACAATTGAAATGTGTGTGATCTTGTATGCAAAAACGTCATTTGTTTGTAATAATTCATGTATTTTTGTATTCATATTTTAAATATGTGTAATATATTGCATTCCATTACCTAGTCCAAAACAAGTCTCATAAACTTACTTAATACTTGTACACAACTTCCTACTTTCTTTTATACAAGTTCCTACACATTTGTAGGTAAAACTATATTTACATCTAGAAACTTATACAGACCTTAGCTACTTTGGATTTAAAAATTGGATTTAGAAAATTTGAATCTATTGAATAGGTTTAGTACATATGTAAAGTTTTCTGTCATAAAAAAAGGACTGCCTATTAGGCAGTCCTCATTTAATCAGATATAAAAATTAGTATCCCATAGTTCCTAGTTCTTCAACAGTAACTGAATTATCTTCAGTCAACTCAGGGAACATTACTTCTGTTACAGCATTAACATTGTACATTGTTGATTCAATGTCCATGTTCATCTTAACTGATGTACCTGTTTCTGGTTCGTTAATTGTCATATCAAGACCAACAGATGAAGCAACAATTTGTTTGTTACTGTCAATGCTGAAAGTCATATCAAAACGATCCATTGTGAAGTATGTAACAGCTTCAACCCAACCAGCATCGAATTCTGTCATCATTTCATCCATTTGTGCACCGTACTCTTCATCAGTCATTTCGATACCCATCATAGCATTTTGGTTCTTTAATGATGAGATCATGATTTCTCTGAATGAAGGATCTTGCATCATTGTTGTAAAGATCTCTTTTACAAGGTCTTTAGTACGTGCATCGTCAAACTTAAGGCTAATGTTGTTTACTTTTACATCTTCGCCATTTACTTGAACTGTTACACCTTCTTCAAGAACAAGCTCTTCGTCCGTTACTTTTGCAAGGATTAGGTCGTAGATTTTTTTGTTCATTTCTTTTGCCTGCTCTTTATCAAGCATAGCTGGTGCATTTTCGCCTGTAAGATCTTGAACAATGTATGGCTCCATCATAGGAACTTTCATAGCCATTTGAGTATCGTTCATGTAGATCTCAAGGTTGTACGTCATACCGCTTAGTGCAGCAGAACCTGTCATTTCAATTTGAGGTGTGTCACCCATAATTGATTTTGCATGGAACTCTACATTTACATCCTTTAACATAGACGCAAACATTTCCATCATTGGATCTGGATTTTCACCAAGGTCTATGCCAAAGTGCATTTTCATATCCTGCTCAGCTGAAGTTACATCCAGCGCATTCATAGTTGCTTCTTCTAACATTTCTTTTGGAGTTTGCTTTGGAGCACAACCAACAACAGATAATACTAGAATAAGAACCATTAACATTGAAACTATTTTACGATTCATGTGTTTCTCCTCCTTTTATTCCCATATATTGTAGCACGGCAATCCATTATAAACCATTAAAAATGTATAAAATTAACTCTA
>Ga0209379_10002146_pt1 | contig 12224 bp, 10 predicted proteins | sample tdDd001_FD_187124 | JGI IMG/M metagenome (GOLD analysis project Ga0209379, IMG submission 187124) | Marine sediment microbial communities from the Atlantic coast under amendment with organic carbon and nitrate - tdDd00.1 (SPAdes)... | ecosystem: Environmental > Aquatic > Marine > Coastal >...
GTTTTAGAATACCTACACAGGCTTAAACTCATTATCGACATGCGTAAACTATTTATTCTAGGTCTTGGTATTTTTCTTTTTAGCTTAAGTCTTAAGGGAAGTGTGTTTTTTACGAATAGCATATTTATTGGATCAGATGCTTACATTCAATTAAGAGATTCCATTAAGAAAATGAAGGTCTTAAGAAATTCATCTTATCTACTAAGTGCTGATTACGGTAAAAAAATCATTGAACTTGCAAAGGAAACTGAAGATCCAAGTTTAATTGGACAAGCTGAAAAGGAACAAGGAACCACCTATATGTATCAAGGGGTATTTGATTCAGCACTCTATTACTATAATAAAGCCATACCAGAATTCGAAAAGGCGAAGAAGAAGCTTGATGTTGGTAAGCTGATGAATAATATTGCGATAGTATACAGGAGAACCAATAAGGCAGAACTTGCTCTTGAAAAGTATACCGAAGCCAAGGAAATTTATGAAACTTTAGATTATAAAAAGGGTATAGCTAGTGTCGATTTCAATATAGGCTGTATATATCACAGTTTTGGAGATTATAATCAAACCGAGAAATATTATCTTTTAGCTTTATCTTTATTGGAAGAGTTAAAATATAATGATAGGCTTGCTCGTGTAAACATGAATTTGGGCGTCTTATATATTGACCAAAGGGAATTGGAAAAGGCTCGTACATATTTAAATAAAGCGAAAATTTTAGATGAGGAATATGGTACTCCTAAGCAGAAAGCAACTATTCTATTAAATCTGGGACAAGTAGCCTATTATGAAAATAATTATGCCAAAGCTTTAGCTTACTATAAGGAATGCGAGCAAGTAAGGTTAAAAATGGATGACGTTTGGGGCTTGCCTAAATCTTATAATTGGATAGCTCAGTGTTATACTGCAATGGAAAGATTTGATGAGGCTCTTGTTGCGCTTCAAAAATCAGAAAATCTTTGTGTAGAATACCAACTGGATGATGATCTACTTAATGTTTTTATGTTGAAAGCAGATTTGTTTGAGAAGATTAATGATCCAGTCAGTGCTTTGTCTTATTATAAAAAATCGACTTTTTTGCAAGATTCTTTAGATTCAGGAAGTCGTAAGAATAGATTAGCTGAATTAGAGTTTAAACACAACCTTAGTTTAAAGGAAAAAGAATTAGCCATCAAGGACCTTGATTTGAGTAGAAAAAATATTTTACTCTTATCTCTGATAGGCTTCATTCTTTTAGCTACAGCTTTTGTTCTTTTTTATCAAAGAACCAGATCTTACCGCAATAAGCATCAAATACTTTCCTTAGAGCAGAAAGTTCGATTGAGTCAAATGAACCCCCATTTTCTTTTTAATTCCTTAACTGTTATTCAAGATTTTATTTTAGGAAACGATAATGATAAGGCTTTTCGTTATTTATCGAAATTGTCGGGCTTGGTTCGAGGCGTTTTGGAGCATTCGACTCACGAATACATTAGTATAAGAGAAGAGTTAGATATTCTAACGGCTTATGTGGAACTTCAAAACTTGAGATTTGATAACGGAATCTCCTATCGTTTTGATATCGATTCAGAGATTGATTTGGATGAGGTTAGAATTCCTCCAATGCTGGCGCAACCTATTGTTGAGAATGCTTTGATTCATGGTGAATTAAGAAATAACCCTGAAGCAGAGATTAAAATTTGCTTGATGAAGAATAAGGAAAATAGTTGTATTGATTTTACGGTTGAAGATAATGGGATTGGTATTTTGGAAACTACAAAACAAGATAGTCCACATAAATCAATGGCAACAAAAATATTACATGATAGGGTCAGAATTTACAATTATCATTCAAAGAGTGATTTAAGTATCGCTGTGATGGATCTTAAAACATTGAATGAAAATCTGCATGGAACGCGTGTTCGTTTTAGTATCCCATTAAGTAAAAATTAGACGATAGAACTTGAAAAAATAAAAGCCGTTCAATTTGAACGGCTTTTGTATTTTCAATGGCTCTGAGAATTATCCCAAAACTTCTTTCATTTTATTTCCAATATCAGCAGGAGATTTTACAACGTGAATACCTGCCTCAGCAAGAGCTTTCATTTTTTCTGCAGCGGTACCTTTTCCACCAGCAATAATAGCTCCAGCATGTCCCATACGTTTTCCTTCAGGAGCTGTTTGACCAGCAATGAATGCCACAACAGGCTTCTTCACATTATCAGCGATATAAGCCGCAGCTGTTTCTTCATCCGATCCACCAATCTCACCGATTAGTACGATAGCTTCAGTTTCTGGGTCTTCATTCAATAGCTTAACTGCATCGATATGCTTGGTTCCAATAATTGGATCACCACCAATACCAATAGCAGTAGACTGACCGAAACCAGCATTACCTAGTTGATGAACGGCCTCGTAAGTCAATGTACCTGAACGTGAGATAATCCCAATTTTACCCGGCTTGTGAATAAAGCCTGGCATAATACCAATTTTCGCGATACCTGGTGTAATAACTCCTGGACAGTTAGGTCCGATTAGAGTCGTTTTCGGACGTTTTGAAAGGAACTCGTGAACATCTACCATATCAAGAGTTGGAATACCCTCTGTGATACATACCACCAGCTCGATACCTGCATCGGCAGCTTCCATAATCGCATCAGCTGCAAAAGCTGGCGGAACGAAAATGACAGAAGCATTTGCTTTTGCAATTTTCACAGCATCCTTCACGGTGTCGAAAACCGGTACGCTATCCATAAACATTTGTCCACCTTTACCCGGTGTAACACCCGCAACCACATTGGTTCCGTATTCTATCATTTGTTGGGTATGAAATCCCCCTTCTGTACCAGTGATTCCCTGAACCACTAATCTTGTATCTTTATTTACTAATACACTCATTGTGTCGATTGTTTTAATAGTGATGGATCCTTAAATCTGATCCTTTTCTAATACTTATTTACCTACTGTTTGTCCTAAAGTCGCAACAACTTTCTCTGCAGAATCTTTAAGCTCTGTGGCAGCAATAATATTCATGCCCGATTCTTCAAGAAGTTTTTTACCTTCTTCAGCATTGGTTCCCTGTAAACGAACCACAATAGGTACTTGTGTATTGATATTTTTGATGGCTTGAATAACGCCATTGGCAACACGGTCGCAACGAACGATACCGCCAAAAATATTAATTAAAACAGCCTTTACATTTTTATCTGAAAGGATGATGCGGAAACCTTGCTCAACTGTTTCAGCAGAAGCTGATCCTCCAACATCAAGGAAGTTTGCTGGCTCGCCACCCGTCAACTTAATAATATCCATTGTTCCCATGGCCAAACCAGCACCATTCACCATACAGCCAATGTTACCATCCAGTTTGATATAGTTAAGACCCGATTGACCCGCCTCAATTTCCAATGGCTCTTCTTCGTCAAGATCGCGAAGAGGTGTCAATGTTTTTTGACGGTACATGGCATTATTATCGAAGTCCGCTTTAGCGTCCAAAGCAATAACATCACCTTCCTGAGTAACAACTAATGGGTTAATTTCGAATAGAGAAGCGTCAGTTCCCATATAAGCTTTATAAAGTGCAAGGAAGAACTTCACCGCATTTTTAAATGCAGCACCGCTAAGACCTAAAGCAAAGGCCATTTCTCTTGCTTGGAAAGCTTGTAAACCAACCGATGCATCAACACCAACCTTTATGATTTTTTCAGGTGTTTCTTCAGCAACTTTTTCAATCTCCATACCACCCTCGGTAGATACCATAAAGGTTACTTTAGATGTGGCACGATCGAGAACGATACCCGCATAATACTCATGCTTGATATTCGAAGCTTCTTCGATCCATACTTTTTTAACCAAACGTCCTTCTGGACCAGTTTGGTGAGTAATTAGGGTCATCCCTAAAATATCACTCGCATATTGGCTCACGTCCTGAGCAGTAGGTGCAAATTTCACACCTCCACCTTTTCCGCGGCCTCCAGCGTGAATTTGAGCTTTAACAACGACAGGCAGTCCAATCTCTTGAGCTGCTTGCTCTGCTTCTTTTACTGAAAAAGCAACTTTCCCTTGGGGAACAGGTACACCGTAAGATTTTAATATCTCTTTGGCTTGGTATTCATGAATTTTCATGGGCTAAAAATTATAGTGGCTTAGTTAGAATAACTTGTTTCAAATGACATTTTATGTTCCTTAAAACAAGTCTTGTTTTTTTAACGAACTTAAATATATAAATAACTGAATGAATATAAAAAGCTGAAAGGTCTTTTTTCGGACTTCTTTGTCTTAAATCTTTATAGATAATATCAATGAGGTAATTTCAAGACGATTGAGGGGCATTTTTCTATTCTTGGGGATCTGTTTTAAACATCTCGTGAAAAGTAAGCTGGTATTTTTCTGTCAGTTTCAGATTCATTCCTTATTAATAAATTGGTGAATGAAAATCGGAATATCATCGCTTTTTAGTATTTTGAGGCGAAACAAATTTCACTCATGTATCCAATAGAACTGCGATTAGATATTTATGCCTTATTAATATTACTAGGCGTTTTTCAAGGCTTCTTTTTAAGCTTCTTTTTCCTTACGGGTGATAACCGTAAAATCTATGCCAATAGGGTATATGGTTTCCTAATATTGACTTTAGCATTTCTAACTCTTGAAAATTGGCTGAACTATACGGGATTTATCACTAGAGCCATTTTTATAGATAATTTCTCGGAGCCAATGAATTTTGCTATCGCGCCATTGGCTTATATCTATGTAAGGGCCGTATCCGCTTACCCGTTTCGCAAAAGAGATGCCTGGCACTTTTTAATCTTTGTGTTCTATTTCTTCTACTGCTTTCAATATTTCTTTCAAACAGATGAATTCAAGTTCAATTCGTTTATCGATGTCATTCGACCAGAATTGCAGAAGATAGATGCGCAGATGCTATTCGATGATGATCCTTTGGGGATAAGACGTATTGTCAATGAATTGACCTTTGTACATTTTATCATTTACCTAAGTTTGTCGCTCCAAATACTTGTGAAGGAAGGTAAAAAACGAGGTGAGAATCTAATCAACCTTAAGAATTCAAGCTTACGATGGGCCAGAAATACCATCTTCCATTTTATAATTATCTCATTAATTTTTGTTTCGGTTAAGCTTTATTTCGGTCGAGACTTGGGTGATTATATTATAGGTGTTTATATTGCCTTTATTATTTACCTCACCAGTATATTTGTGATAAAGGGCTCTACTTTTTTTAAGCCCGAAAGTGTGGTAACGGCTAAGTATACGAAGTCCTCGCTTGACGAAGAGCAGAAAAGAGACGTTCTTACTGCTCTGGAAACGATCATGAAGGATGAGGGCTATTATTTGAACAATAGAGCTAATCTTCCTGATCTTTCGAAGAAGATTGGATGGGCATCTCACCACGTGTCGCAGGTGATCAATGAGAAGTTGGATAAAAGCTTTTTTGAGTGGATAGCCGAGCAGAGAATTCAAAAGGTCTGCGAGCTCTTAAAAGTAGAAGAAAACAGCCGTATTACCATCGAAGATTTGGCCGAAAGGGTGGGCTATAATTCTAAATCATCTTTTAATAAAGCCTTTAAACGCTATACCAAGCAAACCCCATCTCAGTATAGAACCTCTAAATAAACTACTGATTTTCATATTTTATCTAGCATGGAATTTTTCAATAAGAAAAGGAAAATAATGTATTCGGTTTACGCTATCATTGCGATTGCCTTTATATTATTAAACTCGATAAGTTTCATGTTTGGATTTGGAGATGATGAAAAAGAAGCACACTTACATAGGGCAAAAGAGAAAAGTGTAAATTTCAAGAAACGATATCAGGGGATAGTAATTAAGAAATTTAGTGACCCTCAGAATCACAATTGGAAAACTCTTGAGATTCATTTATCTGATAAGTCATCATTTTATTTACTTCCATATAGGAATGATCAATCGGGATTTTACAATTTTGTACATGAAGGCGATTCAATTTTTAAGGAAGACTGGGGATTTACATTTAGACTAAAACGTCAGAAAATTGATACATCATTTGTTATACATCCTGATTATATAGATTGAAAACGAAAAATAAGCCCTTTTAAAGCTTACAGCAACCAAACCCCATCACAATTTCGAATATCTCAATAAAGGTCTAATAGTCAATCATGTTTAACAAGTGTGTTGTGTGTGCCTATAAACGCACACGGCCTGCTTATAGGCAAATTCTTTGGTAGGCGACTTATTCTATTCCTTTGCTCAAAAGAAATGTATAACGAATACAATTCAGTGATGGAAAAGCAAGAAAGAAGGTTTGATATTGATTGGATGAGGATACTCCTTATACTCTCTGTTTTTATATTTCATATTGGTATGTTCTTTAATTCCTGGGGATGGCATGTGAAGAATAATATAGAGCTAAGTGGTTTGAACAGAACCATGGAGTTTTTACACTATTGGCGAATGCCTCTCTTGTTTTTTATATCGGGAGCAGGAACTTTTCTGGCTTTGGGAAGTAAAACACTGGCAAAGTACGCTGGCGAACGTGCCAAGCGATTGATGATTCCTTTCTTGATTGGTCTCTTCACTTTAGTACCCATTCAAGTCTATCTTGAGAAATTTGATCAATACAGTTCTTTATGGAATTTTTATAGCCATATGTTCGAGGGCGTTTATCCTGAGGGTAATTTTAGCTGGCACCACCTGTGGTTTATTCTTTACCTCTTCTTTATATCTATTGTAGCTATTCCTTGTATTAAATGGCTCAGATCAGAGAAATCGAAAGGCCTGTTTACTTTTATCGACAAGCTGAGTCAAAAAAAAGGGGGCTTACTTTTGCTGGCTTTCCCTATTCTTGTTTCACAAATGATTCTTCGACCATACTGGCCCGAAAGCACCCATGCCTTTGCCAACGACTGGGCTTATATGATGCTTTACTTTTTGTTTTTTATCTATGGTTATATTTTTGCAAAGAGCAAGCCCATGTATCAGAATATTATTAAGCAACGTTACATTAACTTGCTGGCTTCGGTAGTGGTTACAATGTTCATGTATAAGGCTTTCGATTTAATTGGTGATGACTATTGGGCCGATTATTTTTATGGATTCAATGCCATTTTACTGGCTTGGTTTATGGGCATGACAGCTTTGGGTTTCTGCGGACGATATATGAATTTTGATTCCCCATTCCGTAAAAAAGCCAACGAAGCCATTTATCCTTTTTACTTGCTTCATCAGCCAATAATTCTGTTGATTGGTTTTTATATGAAAGATATGGACATGCAGATTGGAATTAAGGCACTTCTCCTTTGTGGAACATCCTTTTTTATGACGGTTTTAATCTATCTTACTCTGGTTCGACCATTTAACTTTATGCGAGTAGTATTTGGTCTTAAAAGCCTTAGAAGAGCTGATGCTAAATTGAAAGTATATGCGATAAAAGTCTAATGATTTTTCACTACTTTAGTGAACATTTTAAAATTTATTAGACGATTCCCCCTATGGAAAATTTAGAAACAGTAGAACAAGAAAACAGAAACGAATTGGTATTGGAGCTTCATGCAGAAGTCTTCTTGCGCGAAGGTAGAAAGTGGGCTAAGTTTTTAGCGATTTTAGGTTTTATATTTGTTGGATTTGGCGCTTTATTTGCTCTTCTGATGTTTATTGGTGCTGGTGTTGCAGGCTTTGCAAGTACTTATTCGGCTGCTCCGGTAGCAGGTATTGGTTTTGTCTATTTAATCCTGATTGGTGTTTATTTTTTTCCAATTTATTACTTGCTTCAATTTGCTAACAAGGCTAAAGAAGCACTTGATACACGTAATTCCCAGAGTTTAACAGAGTCTTTTAAGTTTTTAAAGTCACATTATAAGTTTATTGGGATTTTGAGTATTGTTATGATGGCCTTATATCCAATCATGATTATGGCAATGGTAGGATTTGGTATCAGTCAGAATATGTAAGTCACTTATATAATTATATCTAAAAGCTCCCTTTCTGCCTAGGTGGAAAGGGAGCTTCTTGTTTTATTTCGTTATGATGTTCCGAAAAAAACTGTATTTTGCATCACCTACAATAAGGCTAAAGATATAGCGTAGCTGTGCCGCTTATGAGAGAATCGATAAAGAAATACAAGTTTAAGGATGGGCTTCATTTGGAGTTCGAGATGATTGACCTGCCTCGTATTCTGGAATCGAAAAAGGATTTAATGACCATCCCACATCGGGCACAGTTCTATCATATTCTTTGGATTGAGAAGGGCAAGGGCACGCACTTTGTCGATTTTAAGCCTATCCCATTGGAGGATAACAGCCTTATTTTTATCCCTAGCAATAGCGTAAACATCTACGATAAGGAAGGCTTGTACGAAGGAAAAGCCATTGTATTTACCGACAGTTTCTTTTGTAAAAATCAGCAGGACACTCGTTTTCTGCATTCCAGTTTGCTGTACAACGATTTGTATTTTATTTCTAAAATGAAGATAAGCCCTGGAGCATCGGACCTAAGGGTTCTTTTTAATGCTATGGAAACCGAGTTTTTGCGTGAGCCTGATGATTCTCAATTCCCCATACTGCACAATATGCTGCACATCTTTTTGTTGCAGGCCGAGCGCGAAATGCGCAAACAGGGTTTCGAGGGTTTAAAACCTGGCGGACAGTTGGACGATTTAATGCTTTTTAGAGAGCTATTGGAGCATAGCTTTTGTGAAGAAAGATCGGTGAATAAATACGCTTCAGAATTAAGCATGTCGGAAAAACAGTTGCACAAGGCTTGTACTTCTGTGCTCGACAAAACTCCCAAGCAAATTATTGATGAGCGTGTGATATTGGAGGCAAAACGCCTACTGGTACATAGCCAACAAGCCATAAAGGAGATTGCCTACGAACTTGGCTACAACGAGCCTACTAACTTTATCAAATACTTTCGCAAGCATGCCAATTGCACCCCATTAGAGTTTCGAGATCGTTTCTAATGCGATAAATTAGCCTTTGGCGTAAATGTATCATTCAAGGGCGCAAAGCTACCTTTACCCCCCTCTATTTTTGCCTCACCTTTGTATTGTAACTAAATCTTAATACAATGCGAAAATTATTCACTATTACAGTATTAACATTGGCTTCACTTGTCTCATGCGAGGCCGATAATAAGGAGGCGAATATGGAAATTTCAAACAAAGAAAAAGTAAAAGAGCTATTGGAAGCGATTGAAACCGGAGCGACAGAACCAATTGCTTACATTAATGGCAACAAGTACATTCAGCACAATCAGGCTGTGGCCGATGGTCTGGCAGGTTCTGGTTCCGTATTAGGTGTTTTAAACGAAGCCGGTGGTGGTAAAGTCGAAGTTCAACGTGTTTTCCAGGATGGGAACTATGTTTTTGCTCATACCAAGTACGATTTTTTTGGCCCCAAGGCAGGTATTGATATTTTTCGATTTGAGAATGGCTTAATCGTTGAGCATTGGGATAATCTTCAGGAGATTGTTGAGAAAACAGCATCGGGGCGTACTCAGTTCGATGGTCCCGTAGAGATTAAGGACCTTGATAAAACCGAGGCGAACAAAACGCTGGTGAAAAACCTATTAAAGGATATTTTCCTGGGTGCAAATCCCAATAAAATAACAGATTACATCTCCACAGAACAATACGATCAGCACAATCCAGCCGTAAAAGATGGCTTGGCAGGTTTGGGCGAAGCACTAGCTGCATTGGCTGAAGCGGGCATGCCTATGGTATACGAAAAGAACCATATTGTATTGGGTGAGGGTAACTTTGTATTATCGGTATCCGAAGGTATTTTTATGAAAGAAAAAGTGGCTTTTTATGATATTTTCAGAATTGAGAATGGAAAAGTTGTTGAGCACTGGGATACGGTAGAGAAACTCGTTCCGGAAGCTGAAGCTAAAAATACCAATGGTAAGTTTAATTTTTAATTAAACCTTAGCGTGCTTGTAAGCATTAGCTGATGTTAAAGAATATTAAACAGTATGTGTTATTTTAATTTTTATTATACTTTTAGTCTACAGCTTATAAAAGAATAAAAAAACGGATAGATTATGGGAACAGTCTTAATAGTAGCAATGGAAATAGCAATTTTTATAGGAGATATTATGACTTCATATATGATGAAAGTGAAACCAGCTCCCATAAAAGTTAGAGCCAATCAGGATAGGAGAATCAGATAACACAACTACACTTACATACAAAAAAAGAGAGTAGCCATTGAGGCTACTCTCTTTTGTTTTTTATCTGTTTTGAAAAGGAATTAAAGCTTGAAAGCTTCTTTCACTTTGTCAACATAGTCTAGTTTTTCCCAAGTGAAAAGTTCCACTTCCATTTCCTTATCTTCGAAATAAGGTGAAGCAAATGTTTTCACTATTGTACGAGGTGTACGTCCCATATGACCATAGGCAGCTGTTTCTTCGTAAATTGGGTTACGCAGTTTCAAACGTTGCTCAATTGCAGCAGGACGAAGGTCGAAAATTTCAGCAATTTTATCTGCAATTTCACCTTTGTTCATGTCAACATTACACTTGCCATAAGTACCTACAAAGATACCAACTGGCTCAGCGACACCAATGGCATATGAAAGTTGTACTAACATTTCGTCAGCGACACCAGCAGCAACAAGGTTTTTTGCAATATGACGAGCTGCATAAGCTGCAGAACGGTCAACCTTAGAAGGATCCTTTCCAGAGAAAGCACCACCACCGTGAGCACCTTTTCCACCGTAAGTGTCAACAATAATCTTACGACCTGTAAGACCTGTATCACCATGAGGACCACCAATTACGAATTTACCGGTTGGGTTCACATGAAGAATAAAATCAGCGTCGAAGAAAGCCTGAATACGTGCAGGTAACATTTTAATCACACGAGGGATTAGGATGTTACGAACATCGTCCTTAATCTTAGCTAACATCGTCTCATCATCAGGACCAAAATCGTCGTGCTGAGTTGAAACCACTATGGTGTGTACTCTTTCGATGCTATCATTGTCAGCATACTGAATAGTCACCTGTGATTTTGAATCGGGACGTAAGTAGGTCATTTCTTTCCCCTCGCGACGAATCGCAGCCATTTCAATTAATAAACGGTGTGATAACTCAAGAGATAAAGGTATATAGTCGTCAGTTTCTTTGCTAGCGTAACCAAACATCATTCCCTGGTCACCCGCGCCCTGGCTCATAGGATCTTCACGATCTACACCACGGTTAATGTCGTCTGATTGCTCATGAATAGCCGTTAATACACCACAAGATGTACCATCGAACTGATACTCGCTTTTGGTATAACCAATACGGTTGATTACCTGACGAGCAACTTCCTGAGCATCGATATAAGTTTTTGTTTTTACTTCACCTGCTAAAACAACCTGTCCAGTTGTTACCATAGTTTCGCAAGCAACTTTCGAGTTAGGATCGAAAGCTAAAAATTTGTCCAATAAAGCATCTGAAATTTGATCAGCAACTTTATCTGGATGTCCCTCTGAAACAGATTCAGATGTAAATAAATATCCCATAACATTTTAATGTTTAGAGTACTTAAAAGTGTCTAAAGGTTAAAGTCCTATGACTTCAGATAATTAAGCCTTTTAAAAGTACTTTTCATAAATAAAATATACGGGAAAGCATTGGTTGTACAATGTACAGAAAATGAAATAGGGTAAGTATTACTCTTTTTAGCATTTTTTTCTGTGGTCGCAAGCAGCCAAATCTTTCCACTTAATTCGATGCAAAGGAAAGCAAAGTTTCGGAAACAAACAAGCTTATGCAGATTGCTTCTGCCTAAGAATATAAAGCACTTAGGTTAAAAAAGACTAAAATCTCTTTAATCTATGGTTTGAGCTGCGATATTATAAATATTTTATAGTTTCTTCTCCTTTTTAAGGAGGAGCACCTGATCCCGAGAATTCGGAAGAGGATGAGGTGGTTGTAGTTAATAGATTTTATTCTTTTCGCTCAAGCCGCTGTGCTTTTACTTTTTATTAAGGAAAAGTAAAAGAGAAAATTATTGAGTTAACTCATGGAATATAGATTCCAAATTCCTTTCCTGAGATTTCATTTCGATAAGCACTAAGTTATTATTAACCGCCATTTGGAAAATATGTTCACGTACATCGGTATTGGCCGATACCTTGTAGCGATTATCAGCTAAGACCTCGATATGAGATATGCCAGAGATGGTTTGAAAAAATGCTTGAGGAACCGAATTGGTAAACTGCAAGTCGAATACATGTGATTCCTTAATGCTATGAATGCTG
>Ga0209379_10002149_pt1 | contig 12222 bp, 9 predicted proteins | sample tdDd001_FD_187124 | JGI IMG/M metagenome (GOLD analysis project Ga0209379, IMG submission 187124) | Marine sediment microbial communities from the Atlantic coast under amendment with organic carbon and nitrate - tdDd00.1 (SPAdes)... | ecosystem: Environmental > Aquatic > Marine > Coastal >...
GATTTCAGCCTTCTCGAAGTTGGATTTGGCCTCGATGAATTCTCTTTCCGAGATAATCTGATCGGCACGTAAAGCTTTAGCTCTGGTATAGTCAGTCTGTGTCTTTTCAAACTCCGAACGGGCTGAAATAAAACGACTGGTTAATGAGTTACCTGAAAGTCCCTGTCCGGAGATAAAGAAAATAGGCTCGCCTTTCTTTACTGTTTTGCCATTAACAATATCTGATGATGGCATGTGGATAATTCCACTCGACTGAGCTGAGATACGAATTTCACTATTGCTGGATGCAATCAGTTCACCCGTGGTTTTAATCACTCGGTGGAAGATCCCGTAATTCACATTTTCGCTTGCAAAATCAATTTTCCAGGCCTGCTCTTTTAAAAACTTAGTTTGATTATCCTTTTGCATAGCAGCTATGGCTTTTGTCGCCTTAGCTTCGCTGGCATAAACTTCAATATTCGTTGTTTCAAATCGCTCTTTACCAAATTTTGAATTTACGTCAACAATTAAAGTATATAAACCAGCCTTCTTAGGCTTTAAACTAGGAGTGAATATTCCTAAAGAGCTTGGTTCCTCAGCTGTTTTACGAATGCCATTACCATCTTTATCAATTAAAGTGACAGTAACTTTCCCTTCGCTATAGGGCTTGTACGTATCCAAACGAGTTAAGTGCGTTAAGAATTTTGAAACCTGACCAGCAACCAGTGGGTGGAATTCAGCAAATACTTCAGTCTTGTCAGAAAAAAGGGTGACGGTTTGATTGTTGTGTTCTGCATGATCAGCATGAGCTGCACCTCCTGAAACTTCATCGTGTGAGTGTCCGTGTCCCGATTGGGGAGATGGCTTGCAGGCTATTACAGAAAGGGATAACCCAAGAGCTATCAAATATATTTTAGTCATTGTGTGAGATATTTATAAATATGACGGCTGCGTTTAGCACCACGTTTAAAATATGGGCTAAGGCCGATATGTCTTTGTTTTGATCTATTGATAATTACCAGGGTAGAAAGAAAAGAGTAGGGAAGGCCAGTGGCCAACCCAATTCTAATTTCTAATGCTTGTGATCGCCGTGATCGTGGTCATGATCATGATCGTGCCCTTCGTGGGCATCATGAGTTTTAGTACTGTCAGCGTCAACTTTAAATTCTTCTTGCTGATGTTCATGACCTTCTGTTCCATGCTCGTGACCTTCATGATCATGCCCTTCGTGGTCGTGCCCCTCATGCTGGTGTGCTTCTTCTTTCTTAGCTTTTTTAGATGTACTGTTGCACGATGCAAATGTTAAACCACAAATGGCTAAAGCAAATAATACTTTCTTCATGTGAGATGTTTGTTTAGAGATCGTCCAATGACATTTTTATACTGCAATCAGCACAAAAATGGCATAAACCATCTCTGATTGTTAGTAAAATAATTATCAATAAAAGTTGTATAAATACAACGGGGGTATGTATATTTTGAGATCTGCAAAATCATTATTATCAGTGAACCACACAGAAATCTGGCACCGAAAAAAGCAATCCTAATTTACTAAAAGTAAAGAGAAAACAAGATGATTTTGTAAAATAGTTTAGACACGTGGAGGCCCACGTAGCCCAGTAGATTCCCGATAGGGTTCTGGTATTAGATTGGAGTTTGATACAAAGTACCTGATAGGTGCATTTTCATTCGAAGACAAAACAGTGTCTAAAATGATATGTGCAAGCTGCACCTGGAACTTAAGGTTTTTAAAGAAACGCAGATTCACAAAAGTACAACAGTTGCTCTCATCAGCTTTGTGAGAATGAGACAGGTGTTGCGATGTTTGGTGTGCGTGACAATGGCCGTGTGTTGCATCAAAATGGGCATGTTCCATTTTTACGAAATTGGCCGTGGTGTTCGTGTCGTGATGATGGTGAGGAATAATATCATGAGCCAGCATTACCAGGATTGGTAACACTAAAACGAGACTCATTATTTTTTTATTTAACTTCCTCATAAAACATATTTCTGTCTCAAAACTAAGTTTTTATTCTTGATCTGCAAATTATCAGGTATGAAATAATGTTAATTTTAATATCTTATTATTCGCAATCCTGTTTATTTAAGCCTGCTGGTCAATTGTTTACATCCATGTTGACTATTTGCCAATTCAACTTAAAACAAAAAGCCCCTAAATGGGGCTTTTTGTCAATAAAATAGGGTCCGACAGATATTAGTTATCTTGATTCAGAGGTGTTGGATCGATAGGCCATACATCGCTTGTTGTAATGGATAAGCCATTTCTCTTTTTCAGGTTGGCATCAAAAGAGACTTCATAATAGTGGTTTGCTTCCAGATTTGCTTCAAATATTTCGCCTTTAATTTCTTTGTTACCATCATAGATACCCATATATAAGCTAACAGGGCTATTCTCGTTTTCCTCTTTGATGATTTGATTGTAAACAGTTGCGATATTAGGCAATGTAAATACTTTATTATCACCGTTCTTGATATCCCAAAGGATCCTTCCGCTTTTAGTCGCAGTTCCTACGGCCGAGTTAAGGGTGTAAGCTTGGTTTTTATTTGTGATTGTGTAAGTGAATTTAACACTCACACGTCTCAGGTTTATATCAATACCTGGTTGATTGTAATCAGCAGTAATATCCTTCTTGAAATACCAGCGGTCACCTGGGCGGAGGTTGTCTTCAGCTTTGCCTTGTGAAGCAACATACCTGTCATCTTTGTCGGTTTGTGCGGTCAAATCTTCAAACTGCTCTATCTGGCCTTCAGTGTTCCAATCTTCAAGATTAGTTAGAATAGGGCAGTTGGCTTTACTTTGATCCTTGCCTCCTTTTTTTGTTCCGGTTAAACTAAATGGAGCGCCGTAGGTTTTAGGTCCATCACCTTGGATTGGTTCAAAAAGAACATTCTCTGCAGCTATAACCAGGGTAGACTCAATGCTGTAATTTTGACCATGTTCTAAAGTGACCTCTAAGTTGTTACCCTCAGTGAATAAAAAGGATCCCGTAAATAAACCACCTGCAATTACTTTATCCGCATTGTCTTTTATCTGAATAGCATAAAGGTCATTTTTAGCCTTTCCAAATTCAGCGCCTATCTTAAGCGATTTTGTTGACATTTGACCTTGATCAACAATACCGTTCATATTTAAACGGATACCTGCCGTAAAAGTTTTACCAATAGGTTCTTCATTCTCGTCGTGACGACACGAGCTAAGTGCAATACTCAATGCGATTGCAAACATAAAAATCTTTTTCATAGCTAAATGTATTCTGTTTGTTTGAATGATCAAATCTAATTGTTTATTGATAAACTACAGTATTGTTCATAATTATTTTTATATAATTAACATATTCTGAATTGCTTATATTTATAGTTGTTTATATGTGTATTTGCTTTTGATGGAGGAGCTGTTAATGCTTTGCAGTGGAATTGATTAAGTTAATCTAAAATATTTATTCTACTAAAAGAGTCGGCATGGCCGACTTTTTTGTATCCCCTTGTTTCTGCCATTTTTCCTTAGAGTCAAACAAAAAATAGCAGGCCTAAGCTCAGAACCAAAGAGCCGTGAGTTTGCCTGGGAGAGACTAGAGAGCCAAGCTCCCAAAGATTCTAGTCTACAATAGTGAAGTCTCAGAGTCTTTGGGATGGGGTGATTAGGGACTTTTGAGAACGAAATCATGCATATTATCAAGAACCAAAAGCCACACCCCTGGCTAAAGGACCTTTCCGATAATCACGAAATATCACCTTTTGTGGCTCGTGAGTTGAACAGCTCAGTTGGATGGACCATGACATTCAAGCGTGAGGGGATTGTTAATTGTAATTAAAATCTTTTTGTTAAATTCGTTTGTCAAAAAAAACAATTTACATGCAAGAAGTCTTAAAAGAAATCTATGAATCCTATAAAAATAGGGTGACTAATCCATTAGTAGGGAATTTTATACTTGCCTGGATAATATTTAACTGGAAAGCTATCTCAATTTTCTTTTTATCTGATGATCCAATTACTGACAGGATAAGGCAAATATATGTAAGTCATAGTTCAAGCTGGAGTACCTGGATTGGTCCATTGCTAATTGGCTTAGCATATGTATGGTTCTTGCCTCTTATAATGATGGGAGTTGAAAATCTTGCTTCAAAGTTTGATTTTGAAAATAAGAGGAAGGATAGAAAAAAGGATGAAAGACTTAACGATCTACGACGAGAAAATGATATTGTTGAGCAGGAAATTAAACTCAAAATCTCAAGAGATCAGAATATTTCCATTGATCATTTAAACACAGAACTAACAACTGCTAAAGAAGCTATTAGTGGTTTGGAAGAATGGAAAACTAAGGTTCAACTGTTATATAAGGCATTTGTAGATATAAATATTAGATTTGATACTAAAAACTTTGAGAAAAAGGATCCTATACGTTATGAGGGATTAAAAGAATTAGAAGATTACGAGGATTTTGAATCTGCCATAGAGCATGTTTTGTATGAGGGAGGATTAATAAATGATCTCTTTTTATCAAATTTAGGGTTATATGATTCATTGGTAATGGGTGTTTCGCTAGATCAAGGAGATATTAATGAAGGGAAATACTTCTACTATATGTATGTTAATGAGAAATTAAAAGAGATGATGGAAATCTCGAATGAAGATCATAAAATCACAATAGAAATATAAAAAATCTCTAATCAAAAAACATAAAGAAAATGAACGAATCTTTAGAATTGATTTCAGTTGTATCGGCATTATTAGGCTTAATAATGATGATCTTGTTTATTGTTCTGGTTGCTCGTGTTGGGAACATCAAGACAATGCTTGCCGATATGCAGTTGCGAGATCAAAACCGTGCTTTCTGTGAGGGATTAACAGCTAGAATAAAATGTAAAAAATGCGAAAGAGAGTATACGGCTTATATAGTTGGTAGAAACTCTTGTCCTCATTGCTATTACGAGCACAATGATAATATGGTATTACTCAGAGAGAAAAAAACTGGGTATTCTCAAACCATGAAAAAAGAACTTTGGGAAGAAAACAAAGAAGAATATTCGGAAAAGTATCTGTTGGTTGATTAACCTAGATCTGATTATAAAATAAAGCCTCTGTACCGCAGGGGCTTTTTAAATGTCCTTTACCCACCTACCGCTACTTCCTATTTTTAGGTGTGATATCAAAGAAGTATAAAAAAGGAATATTGGTTGTAAATCAATACCTCCGATAGCGCGAGTTGTAGCTCGTGTTGTTACACGAATTTAGTGAGTATCAATAAAATAATATAAAACTAGACCATCATGAATTTCAGCGAAATAGAAAACTGGTTAATAATATTGTTGTAAGAATTAAAACTGAATGGGCAATGTTAGTTTTTCATTTTCACCTTCAAATATTGTTTTAAACACACAATACAAAAAGAAAGCATGAAATCTAATTTCATGCTTTCTTGTAAATGATACTATTTATTGCAAATTATTTCTTGCTACAAGTTTTTGAGCAATCTTTTGAACAATCTTTTGAACAATCTGTTTTAGCAGTAGTAGTTGCTTCTGCTTTTTCTTTTGAACAGCATGCTTTTTTAGTTGTTTCTGTTGTTGCTTTTTCTCCTTCACAGCAAGCTTTTTTTGCTGCAGCAGTATGAGGACATCCTTTTGAACAATCCGTTTTAGCTTCAGCAGCTACTTCTGTTTTTTCCTTTGAGCAACAAGCTTTATCATCCGTTGCAGCTTTTGTTTTATTTCCACAAGAAGTGAATAGGAAGCCTGAAATAGCAATGGCAAATAATAATTTTTTCATAGTTCTGATAAGTTAGTATTGTGGTATTGATTTTTAATTCCAAATTGGAAACGTGAATATATCTGTTATTATGCTGAATTGCAAATGAAATTTGTTCAATAGTAAAGTCTTCATATCGTATAATTTAATGATCGCTTATTAAATTTCTTTTGTAAGTGACTCTTTATTATAAGTGTTGTTATTCTTTTTCAGGCTGCCCTAAGGTTCTACGAACTCTTCTTTTATTTTCTAATCATCGAAGCAGGCAGGTTTTTGGAATGTTTATAGCAAATGTCATCATTTATTCTGACCAAAAAATGAAAGTGATTTGGCATCGGTTCCTAAAAGAACGCATCAGCTGTCGAATTAGTATTCAATGACAATAATTTTGTAAAATAGAATGCGTCTAAAGCATAAACTACTAATTTTGTAGTATTCACTATAGATAGTTTAGTTTTTAGACTTAAATGGAAAATATTGTTAATCTCTAAATGATTAGATAAACACGTGAAGTTGAATGTGGGAAGAGAATTGTTTTTAAGTGAATGTGAAACTTAAATTAACCTGCCTTAATTGTTTATATAGAGACAATTAAGACACAACTAACCTACTCAGCTTAATGTTTAGAAATTATTTAAAAACAGCATTTCAAAATCTAAAACAAAACTTTGTTTTCACGAGTATTAATATTCTGGGACTTTCCATAGCCTTAGCTGTCTCTTTTGTTATTCTGCTCTTTGTTATTAATGAACTTTCGTATAATTCTTGCCATAAACATAAAGATTCGGTTTATCGGGTAGTAGCGTATAAGAAGGATTTTAAAAGTTTTTGGGCTGGAACGCCTTACATTTTAGCTTCCACTCTAAAAGAGGAGTTTCCACAGGTGGAGAAAATCATCAATGTGCGAAACGTCAGAGGCTTTAATATCAAACACAAGGAAGAGAATATCAGAATCAGACGCGCCGTAGCAAGTGGTTCGAATGTGTTTGATGTTTTTACGCTGCCTTTGTTGAATGGTAAGAATACGGGTGAATTACTCAATGACAGACATGCCATATGCTTATCCAGAAGCTTGGCTGAGAAATTATTTTCTGATATTAATGTCGTCGGAAAACAAATCACGGTTACCATTAATAAAAAAGAAGAAGTCCTAAGCGTAAGTGCCGTTTATGAAGACCTTCCTGAGAATTCAACATTTAAAGCAGAATGTTTTGTAAATTCTGAATGGAATTTAGCTCCTTTAAATAAAGCATTTGGGATTGATCATGTTGAAAGTAGCTGGGAGCATGAGTTCTGGAGAACTTGGGTCCGTTTGGTTGATGGTAGTGACTTAAAAGTCGTAAACAGTCAGTTGAGAAGCTTAGAGACTAAATACCTGGGATCTGAACCAAACACGACTTTTTCTTTACAGAGTTTAAATGATGTGTATCTTAAGTCGTCGGAGATTAATAATGCAGGAATGACGGGTAGTAAGAGTACGCTCAAACTGTTTTCAGGTATCGCTTTATTAATCATTCTAGTTGCCGCATTTAATTATATCATACTCTCAACAGCCGTATCATCCAGAAGAGCCAAAGAAATAGGCGTTCGAAAAACCTACGGAGCAAAAAATGAACAAATCAAATACCAATTTCTTGCTGAATCTGTTTTACTAAGTCTTATTGTTTTGCCAATAGCAATCCTTCTCATGTTTGTTATTTTGCCCTATGCAAGAGATTTGTTTGGGGTGAATCTATCAATTATGAGATCCAATATGGTTTCTTATTTGTTGGTTTATCTGATATTAACCGCACTAATTGGCTTAATATCCGGTTTTTATACCTCGATGGGCCTATCAAGATTGAAGGTGGTGAGTGTCCTTAAAGCTCAGAATTTTACGGGGAGAAAGAAGCATCTTTTTCGTTCCTCTCTTATTGTTTTGCAACTGGTTATTTTTTGTTTCTTTTTGGCTTCTGCTTTTACCATACGCTCACAGTATCAGTACTCAATAAAGAAAAATCCGGGCTTTAATAATACAAATGTTCTACTGATTGATGTCAAGGATAAAACAGCCTACAAGCCTTTATTGAATGAATTAAAAGCAATTCCCAATGTACTTGGTGCTGCTGGATCAATGAATAGTTTACCAGTGCATTCATCTATGGTAATGATGATGCCTCATTTTCAGGAAAAGGACAGGCAAGTTAAAGTGGAAGGCATGGCTGTCGATTTTGATTTTCTGAAAACAATGGGGGTTACCCTTAAAGCAGGGCGATATTTTTCGCGTGAATATGGAGGCGATGCGAAAAAGGCCTGCATTCTGAATGAGACAGCAGTGAAGCAATTTGGGATTGAGGATCCGGTAGGAAAACAGATGGCTTCAGCCTATGATATTATCGGAGTGGTAAAAGACTTTAACCTGCATTCTTTTCATTCCGAAACACCTCCATTGATGATTACCATTACCGATAAGTATCTCAAACAAATTGCTGTGCACTATAAGGAAGGTACACTTGATCTGCTTTTGCCTAAAATTAAGAATTCGTGGCAGACTATCTGTAAGGATCAAACTTTCGCATATTCTACAATTGAAGATACAATTAAGGACTTGTATTCTGAAGAAAGGAATATGAGCACGGTAGTGACCATTTCAGCCTTATTTACCATGATGATTGCTTCATTTGGACTATTGGGTTTAACGCTATTCCTGGCACAAAGTCGAACAAAAGAGATTGGCATCAAAAAGGTGCTGGGTTGTTCCAGTTCAACAATTATTTATTCGTTTTTACGATTGAATATGATTTATGTGATCCTTGCCACTCTTATATCAGTCCCCATTACCATATATGCTATGTCCGACTGGTTAAGTAATTACTCTGTTCGCGTTGAAATACAGTGGTGGTTCTTTGTTGTAGCATTCCTGATTGCTGTGTTGGTCGTTAGCATTACCGTTATCATACAATCATACAGAGCTGCAAAATTGGATCCTGTAGAGGCAATAAAATGTGAATAACGTCTTTGGGATAATAATAAAAATAAAGCTCTCCGGATATCCAGAGAGCTTTATTTTTTATGACTTCTTCGTATTATAGATTTTGTATTCTTTTGTTAATAGCATTCCAGTAGGCTTTGTGGAAATCCATACTCTTATTGTCTATCCATTCAGGGAAGAACTTAGCCTCACCTTGAGGCGTGAATTGTACCTTATTCTTAGGGGTAAAAAAGCCAGCTCGCTCAGGATGAAACTGGATACCAAAGACGTTTGGATATTTCTTGTGATAGATGGCTTCAATAATTTTTCCATCGGTAGATAATGCCGAAACCTTAAAGCCTTTACCCAGCTTTTCAATGGCCTGATGGTGATAAGAATTAACCAGAGGATTGGCTTTTTTCTTTATGCCCGTTAGTTTCGAAAAGAAAGAGCCTTTAAAGTTGATTTGGTGAAAATGAAAGCCAGTAAGTTCTAGCTTGTCATTCTCTGGCATTTGTCTGTGATAGTTTCTGTGTATTTCATTTTGTTCCAGTTGAGCCAAACCTTCACTTTCCACGCCTTTATATATTTCGGATGGAATATCCTGAATGAGGCTGCCACCCGATGCGATATTCATGCTTTGCATACCCAGACAAATACCATGTATCAGATAATTAGGCCTTTCTTTAATTAAAGGTTTATAATTCTTGTCGTGGTAACCACCTATAAGGTGATAAATGAATGAAACCTCGAAATAATGTCGATAAGGATCGTAAACCTTGGTTAAAGGACTTTGTTCTTCTTTATAAAGCTCTGCTGGAATATCAGGCCCGCCAAAGAAAAAGACGCCTGAACTTTTGGAAAATAGCTCTTCAAATTCATCACTGACTTCATTGTGTTCATATAGATGTTCGGCATACAGGCTATCCTTTAGTTCTACCAAATACATGTTTATTGTACTCAGGGTGTCCAAAACGGCCTGTGAATCCGCATAATCATACTTTTCTTTACTATGGTATAATCCAATAAGTTGAACCTGATCTAAATTCAGCAAGCCTTTGGTAGCGAGAGTAGATATTATATCGATATTTGTTGCAGTAGGATGTGAAATTAATATTCGCTTGTTTAAATGGTCCGGAAGAGGTTTTAGAAGCTGCGCCTGTAATAGAGTGGCAGGTAAAAGCAGTAGCAAGAGTAATTTGAGTTTCATTATATTTTTTTCTGTTAGATAATGGATTTTATAGATTTATTCAAAAATAAGTTTTAATATCTAAAAAACACTTTTCAAACTTTTATTACTAATAAATTTGTTGCTTGCGGGTATTCATTCATTAAATGATAAAGCCGAATAATCGATTCTTATTATGTCTAAATAAGCTTAATGTACAATCGATTAATTTATATTATTTAAATTAAACCACTTGCCTAATAATACCTCTCAATTCTATCGCTTGTGACAAAAGTTGTATTTTTACTACTGAATGCATCGAATTATGTGACTAAAGTGTCTTTTTTTATTAAAATCTGCTCTTAAAATTTGTTGTTCATAAATTAATGTTATAATTTGCAAATGTTTAATTACTTGAAATTAAGTAAAGTAAGTGTGTATATAAGCTGAAGTGGATCTAATACGTGATAGAATGATTAGCAAGAAGACACTCCATAAAGAGATTGTAGGGAATCAAGAGCATGAGTCTTTTGAAACCTTTCAGTATTTTGAGGAACGTTTATCAGCTGTATTAGCGACCCATCTTTATAAATCCCCTCCAACACAGCTTTTAAATGTAAATGAAAAGCGACTTATTTTTAGTTTACTCTGGTATGTTCGTTCGCCTCAGAGAGCTCGTGGAAACCTCATTAATGAGGCCGATCTAATGGATTTCGATTCGAAGTTTAAGCAGTTTACAAGCAAGTTGACAGTGAAGCATGAAGGAAAAGAAATTACTTTATTAGAATATAATATATTAGCCGCCTTCTATCACGTTTTGTATCACAAGATTAAGGATAAATCACGAGCTGGTGTTTTAAAAGAAGCCTTCGCTGTACCAATTCTGGAAGGGATATCAATGCTGAAAGCAATTCCTGATATGTACACGGCTTGTTATTCTATGTTGCTTAGCCGTTTGAATGATATTAGCAAACAATGCTATTCAATTGAAATGCTCAGAAGCGATGGACATGGTAATTTGAGTATGACGCTTACGCCGGTTCTATCGGTTTATATAGCAAGAAAAGAAACGATGATGATTCATGGCGAACATCGACTAGTTTATAAAGTTCCCAATCCATTTGTTAGCTCACGTTCAAAATGGATGAAAATACCTCGAGAGAAGCTTGAATCTCATTATACTGGAGATAAAGATGAAATGGATTTCTTTATTCAGATCCAAGCCTTTAAACAAATGAATGAATGCTTGAATATTTTCGATCAAAAAACATTGAATGAAATATTGAGTTTTAATCTAAGGCATCTAGGAATTTTTGAAGAATATAAGGAGGATCTTTTAGTACCAATTCATGTATCTCAAACTAAAGTGGGCTATTGGGTATGTGATATAATAGGTGATAGCCTTGTGATAAGAGCTTTTCGCCTTATTTCACAAAGTAATACGCCCGAAGGAGATCAATTATTGGCTAATTACTCGAAACTTAAAATAGATATAAAACGCTGTGATACTGATGATCTGAGTCTTTTATTTAAGGTAAAAGATGACGTAGATCTTGCCTTATTCAATCAGGCAGGATTTAAAGATATATTTCGTTTGAAAGATTATAATTTAAAAATAGATGCCATGCAAGAAGCAGATTATAAGGAATTTCTTTCTTACATCAAACAAGGAGAGAATGCTGAATTAAGGGTTTCCAATGTTGAGCAAGAGGATTTAACATTGCAAGACTATTCATTATTGCGATTGTTGAGTTTACTTGTTTCAAATACTATAGGTTTGATTGTGGCACATGTCATGAAGCTGTTTTATTCTTTAGCCAGTAAATTAAAGGGTTTAACAAAACAAAATGTTACTCTGAATAAGGAAGTTAATACTCAGGGTGTCATCAATCTTTCTAACGCAGAATTGGTGATGCGTAATGAAATCAAATCAGTACAGACTAGCGAAAGATTTCAAGAACAAGTGAGCTGATCCTATAGATCAGCAAGAATATTAAATTAAGCTTGTAGATATTACCTATATGCATGAAAGGGCAGCGATTACCTGCGGATATGTTTTTAATAAGTGTATTCGCAATACAATTAGGCTCTACTCTTGAATAATACACCTTCTAAACTTAAGTGTTTTCTTAAGATAGAAGGTGTTTTTTTTATGAATGAAAAAGGTGTGTTAATCACTTAATTTTCAACTGAAAAATCTGTTCTGTAAATATGAAATTAAAAGAGAGCTCTAAGTCTGTATTTAACGAAAATATTTTTTAATGGTAAGTTTTATTAGTATTTTAGCTATAACACTATTAACATATGGCTGAAATGAAACTTCCTATACGTCGTATATCGTTATTTTGCCTTTTGATA
>Ga0209379_10002152_pt1 | contig 12210 bp, 9 predicted proteins | sample tdDd001_FD_187124 | JGI IMG/M metagenome (GOLD analysis project Ga0209379, IMG submission 187124) | Marine sediment microbial communities from the Atlantic coast under amendment with organic carbon and nitrate - tdDd00.1 (SPAdes)... | ecosystem: Environmental > Aquatic > Marine > Coastal >...
ATAAAACGATTACATCTAAACTATATAAAAAAATGAAAAAAGGATTATTGTTATTGATGGCTGTTGCTTTTGTTTTTGGAGTGAAAGCACAAGAAGTAAAAGATGAGTACAAGAGTATTGGTACTACGATTTTAGATAGAGTCAAAGATGAAAAGTTAAGTATTGGTGGTTATGGTGAAATTCACTACAACCAGCAAGTGAGTGGACAAACGCGTTATAACGGTAAAATGGATGTTCATCGTATGGTGATGTTTTTCGGATATCAATTCAATGATAAAACTTCATTTGTAACTGAGCTTGAGTTTGAGCACGTAAAAGAAGTTTACGTTGAGCAAGCTTTCTTAAACTATAATGTTAGACCAAACACTGCTTTACGTGCTGGTTTGATGTTGGTTCCAATGGGTATTGTTAATGAATATCACGAGCCAACAACTTTCAATGGTGTTGAGCGTCCAAGTGTTGATAAGTATATTGTTCCTACTACATGGAGAGAGATTGGTTTTGGTGTTAACGGTCGTTTAGCTAATGCGCCTTTGAAATACCAAATGTATATCATGAATGGTTTCAATGGTTTTGACGGATCAAGTAAGCTAAGAGGTAAAGATGGTGTACGTAAAGGACGTCAGAAGGGTGCTGAGTCAACTTTCACATCTCCGTCATTGTCAGCAAAAGTTGATTACTATGGAATCAAAGGATTAAATTTAGGTCTTTCAGCTTACTTTGGTAAGACGCAGTCTTCTGCTTTTGACGGGTTAGATAAGGATGATAGCATTGCCGAAAATTTTGCTGATTCAACTCGTGTGGGTATTAGCATGATTGGTCTTGATTTCCGTTACAGACTTGATGCATTGCGTTTGAAAGGTCAGTATATCCATTCTTTCCTGAACAATGTTGATGAGTACAATAAAGTCGCTGATGGTGCTGATTTAGGTAAGCAAATGATGGGTTACTATGTTGAAGCTGGTTACGATTTACTACACGGTAAAGAGCAAGCTTTAGTACCATTTGTACGTTACGAAAACTACAATACGCATCACAAAATGGTATCAGGTGAAACAGCTAATAAAGCTTACGATCGTGAAGATATCTTTTTTGGTTTGAGTTACCATCTTGCTAAAGGTGCTGTTGTAAAAGCTGATTATCAGTATTCAAAAAATGGAAACGATGATAAGGCTTACTTCTTAAACTTTGGAGTTGGTGTTTGGTTTTAAGAAAATATTGAATTAGATATTATAATTTTTAATTGCGAAGTAGGTGTCTTGCTCATCTGCTCCGCAATTTCTGTATTAAAACTTTATGTATGAGAAAAATTGCTATTGTGATTTGTTTGCTGATTTCCAGTGTTTTGCTTCATGCTTCTGATTATCCCAAATCTATTCAGAAGAAGATTGATAGGACATTGGTGAAGCTATTCCCTAAAAAACTTGTTGAGTTGAAGGATGTGGATTTTTCGGATACTTTGATTTCGACATATAGTTCGGTCAGAAATGTTAAAGTATCGCAATTAAAAGCTGATGAATCAGAATTAGGCTATGCTTGTTTTGCTTCTTCAAAAGGGAAAAATGACTACTTTGATTATATGGTGATATTCGATACAGATCTGCTTATTAAGAAAGTTGTCGTCCTTGTTTACCGTTCAACTTACGGAGGTGAAATCATGTCACGGTCCTGGTTGAAACAATTTATAGGCAAGTCAAAAGGAGAATTCATGGAAATGGATAAGGATATTGATGGTATATCAGGAGCTACTCTATCTGCACCATCCATTACTCAAGGTGTTAAAGAATTAAGTTTGTTGATTTCTGATATGAAACAGAATATAAAATCCAATTAAGAGTTTTGAACGGGAATGGTAAAGGTAAAGGTTGCACCCTTCTTTTCTTCACTTTCTATCCAGATGGTTCCTTGGTTGGTTTCTACAAATTCTTTACAAAGTATCAAACCTAATCCCGTTCCCGTTTCCTGATTTGTTCCTAGTGTTGAAGTATTACTTTCAATTTTAAAAAGTTTGTTTTGTTGCTTTTGACTAATACCAATGCCATTATCTTGAACAGATAATTGAAGCATCTTGCCATCAACTTTAGCCAATAGGTTAATTTCTGATTTAGGGAATGAAAATTTGATAGCATTGCTGAGTAGGTTACGAATAACCGTATTGATCATGTTTATATCGGCGTAAACATGAAGATCTTGTTCAATATGAGAGTTAATCTCAATTGATTTTTCTTTTGCTTTAAGTCTTTGAATTTCGATATTTTCTTCAATTACTTCTGAAAGATTGAAGTTTATTGGTTGATTCTTGATAGTTCCTAGTTGAGATTTTGCCCACTGCAATAAGTTTTCAAGTAAAGAGTTCAGGTTACGTGCAGATTGATTTAAGTAAGTGTTATATTCTGTAACAGTCTTAATCTCTTTAAAAGAAGAACATTCATTATCAATTAAATTTGAAAAACTGAGAATAGCACCCAGAGGGGATCGTAAATCGTGTGCAATAATTGAGAAAAATTTATCTTTGGTACTATTAATCAGTTTTAGTTTCTCATTTGATTCTTCCAGTTTACGATTAAAATCTTTAATCGTTTTATTTGCTCCAGACATTCTTCGCAAAAGGAAAATTATAATAATGAGTATCACAATCGAAATGCCAAAGCCAATAATGTATTGATTTTTTCTTTGAATTTCCTTATCAAGATTAAGCTGAGATAATTGATTTTGAGCTTTTAGTAAATCGTTTTCCTTTTCTTTTTTATCTGTTTCATACAGCGTCTGCATTTGAATAATCTTTTCAGATTTTTCATTCTCACTAAAATAGTTTCTTAGAGAATCATATTCTATAAAAGCTTTTTGTGCCAGATCTAATTTGCCGGTTTCAAAATAGTATTCAGTTTGTAGTTTAGCTAAATCAAGTTTCTTTTTGATTAGGTTTAATTCCTCGGCCAAAGTTCTGGCTTTTGAAAGAAAACGGGCCGCCTCGGCATATTTCTTAGTTTTAATATAAACTCTCGCTAGGTATTCGTAATTGTAAATGTATAAGGGTTTTGACTTGCTCCCTTGTTCGATAGATAATGATGTGTTTAGGAAGTATATGGCTTGCTCATAATCACCAAGACGATAGTTGATTGACCCCAGATTGTGGTAGTTAGATGCCAGTCCAATTGTTATATTGTCTGATTTTCGAAGTTCCAGAGATCTTAGGTAGTGGATCAAAGCTTTATTGTAATTATTTAAAGCTTCATAAACTGTACCGATATTATTATTGGCTACCGCTTGTTGGTAAGTATCATTATCTTCTTTAGCTAAAACAAGAACTTCTTTTAGTTTCGTTAGCGCTGTTTCCCATTGTTCATCAGCACTGTATATATTTGCAATATTAGCAAGTGTGCTTAACCTTAAACCATTAAGATTATTCTTCTCTACAATAGTATGTGCATTTAAGAATGCTTGAAGTGCTTTATGGAAATTGTCTTGTTCCCAGTAGATATTCCCCAGTAAATTGTATGTTATAGCTTGATAGTATGCAAACTGATGTTGCTGAGAGAGAGTAATAACCTCATTATAATGCTCAATAGCTTTTTTATGGTTGGATTTAGAGTCATAATGTATCCCAATTAAAATCTTAGCTCTGGCAATTAAATAGGGTAGGTTATTTGTTCTCGCTATTTTAAGAGCTGTATTAAGATGATAAATGGATGAATCGAGCTGCTTGTGTGCTTCAAATGCTTTGCCCAAATCTTGATGCACCCTTGAGAGTAGACTATCATTTGAGAACTTGTTGAAATGGTTTATAAGCTGATGCGCGTAGAATGCGCATGAATCAATATTCGTATCTTGGTGTTTTTTAAATTGTTCTTGTAGGTGGTCAGAAATGGAATCTTTTGTATTAGTATTTGCTGAAAAGCCAAAATTGACCGAACAGAGCAATAAAATGAGGAGTATGGGGGTGGTTAATTTAGACATATATAAGTCTCGGGATATGGTTAAGTTGGTAAAGAAGTGCTCTAAAAACAACACATTGAAGCTGTTTTTTTTATGCCGAATAAAGATATGATTTTCTATATCAAATAGACCGGAAAATCAATAAGAATAGTTCTAAATAGTCAGGCTTGGTAAGGGATTAAGCTTTTGTTATGACAGAGATAGGTTATTGAATTTTTATTCTAGATATGTGTTATGTACATAAAAAAAGCCTTGTCGTAATTGACAAGGCTTTCTGTATTTATCCAATCTCTAACATTCTGTTTATAGAGAGTTGAGCTTTTTTTGTGATCTCGGGATCAATTTCAACGCGATATTGTTCATGAAGCAGTGCTTCGTATAAACCTTTTAGCGTCACCTTCTTCATGGAACCACAAATAACCTTTGGATGAACCAAAATGAATTCTTTGTCAGGATTCTCTTTTTGTAGTTGGTGTAAAGTGCCTTTTTCTGTTGCAATGATAAACTGTTTCTTATCCGATTCTTTAGCATGCTTGATAATTCCAGCAGTAGAGTAGAAGAATGTTTTAGGGTGAGCTAAAATCATGTCATCACCAGAGCAATTACTTTCCGGATGAATTAAAATATCTGCTTCAGGATATTGTTGGTGCATGTCTAAAACCATATCAGAAGAGATACATTCGTGAACACAACAATCGCCATCCCAAAGCTCCATATTAGAACCTGTTTTCTTATTTAAATAAGCACCAAGGTTCTTATCTGGAGTAAAGAATATCTTTTGATCTTTTCCCAAGTGTTCTATCACTTGTAAAGCATTCGATGAGGTACAACAATAGTCGGTTTCAGCCTTAACTTCGGCAGTTGTATTAACATAGGAAACAACTAAGCCATCAGGATTAGCATCTTTCCATTTTCTAATATCAGCTCCTGTTATGCTTTCAGCTAAAGAGCAACCACAACGTTGTGCAGGGATTAAAACTTTCTTTTCAGGAGAAGTAATCGCTGCCGTTTCAGCCATAAAGTGAACACCACAGAATACAATAATATCAGCTGTTGTTTCAGTAGCTTGGCGAGCTAAACCTAATGAGTCACCTACGTAATCAGCTAAATCCTGAATATCAGTATCGGTATAGTAATGTGCAAGAATAACAGCATTCTTCTTCGCTTTCAAGTCTTCAATTTGCTTGATTATTTCTTGTTTTTCCATCTTAATCTCTGATTATAATTGGCAAATATTTTGACTGATATCAAGAGCAATAACTGAGTGAGTTAATGCACCCACTGAAATAACGTCGATACCAGTTGCTGCAACTCCTTTTAAGCGAGCAATATTCATGTTTCCTGAAGCTTCGACAAGACATCTGCCATTAATTAATTGAACAGCTTCAGTCATGAGTTCATTACTCATATTATCTAACATGATAATATCAGCTCCAGCATTTGCAGCTTGCGCTACCTCGTCAAGTGTTGTTGTTTCTACTTCAATTTTAATATCAGCAGGAATGGCTTCACGAACCTGATTTACAGCTTTATCTATTCCGCCGGCAATCTTAATGTGATTGTCTTTAATCATGGCAAGGTCGAATAAACCAATACGATGATTGGTTCCACCCCCCATTTTCACAGCATATTTATCGAATGTGCGAAGACCAGGAACTGTTTTACGAGTATCTAGAATTTTAACCTTCGTTCCTTCAACTTCCTTCACGTATTTAGCCGTTTCACTGGCAATACCGGATAAGCGCTGTAATAAATTAAGAGCAAGACGTTCTCCTGTTAACAGGGCTCTGAAACTAGCTTCAATTTCAACAATTAAATCTCCTTTTTTTACACGATCACCATCTTTTACAAGAGGCTTCCAAATAAGATTGGAGTCTAATTTTTCAAAAACTTTTTTAGCAATTGGTAAACCAGCAATAACACCATCAGCTTTCGCTGTCATACTAGCTTTCGCTGTTGTGCTTTCAGGAATTAAACTGTTGCTTGTAATGTCGCCACTTCCGATATCTTCGCGAAAGGCGTGATCTATAATGAAATCGACTTCCTGTAAGTTTAGTCCGGTTTCTTCCATTTTTATTCTTCTATTATTTATTTTCAATGGGAACAAAGCACAAGTCTTTGTCTTTGGTTTGTATTGAATGGGCCATATAGGCTTTATCTTCTTGTTCAAAATCGCTTCTGATATGACCACCACGACTCTCTTCACGTTGAAGAGCAGCTTTAGCCATCAGTTCACAAACTTGTAATAAGTTTAGCATTCGAGTGCTATAATATTCATTTTCCTCGAAAGGGAAATTTTGCTTAATAGTTTCTAATTTGTCAATTAAGGTACAGATCTCTTGCTGGCAGCGAACAATTCCTAATTGGCTATTCATTGCATTTGCAATAAGATTGACTTGATTTAGAAACTCAGCTTCAATATCAGGATTACAATGCAATTCTTTAGTAGCAAATTCTGCAGTAGCATTACTTAGCGTTTGATTTGTAGCATGCATGATGGCGCGTTTACCAAATACCAAGCACTCCAAAAGAGAATTGGATGCCAAACGATTTGCCCCCATCACGCCAGATGAAGCAAGTTCTCCAAAACTGTAAAGATTGGCAATATTGGTTTCTCCATTTAGACCAGTCTTAATTCCACCTACCATATAGTGAGCAGCAGGAGCAATAGGTACTTGTGTACACATATCAACACCATATTCAGCGCACTTTTTATATAGAGTAGGAAAACGTCGTTTTATTTTCTCTGAGTCAAGATGATCCAGTTTTAAGTATACAAAAGCATCATTATTCTCTTGCATTTGCTCAAAAATAGAACGAGCAACCACATCACGAGGAGCTAATTCAGCAAGTTCATGTTTGTTGAGCATGAAACGTTCTCCTTTTTTATTTAAAAGATGAGCACCTTCTCCACGAACCGCCTCGCTTATTAAAAAAGTGTTACCGTCTTCAGAGTAAAAAGAGGAAGGGTGAAATTGAATGAATTCCATATCAGCAAGTTCAACACCTTCGGAATAAGCCAAAGCAATACCGTCACCAACTGTGGTATCTGGATTGGTTGTTCGCTGATAAATTGCAGAAGCACCTCCCATGGCTAAAAATGTATGTTTAGCCTTTATTTTAAGATTGGTATGATCACTGGGATTATAAGTGAGAACACCGAAACATTGTTTGTTTTTACATAGGAGCTTATAAACCATTTGGTTTTCTAGAACTTCAATGTTTTTGTTGTCAAGTATTTTTTGAGTTAGAAATTTAACCAACTCCTTACCTGTAGAGTCTCCTCCAGCATGCAAAACTCGTCTTCTTAAATGACCGCCTTCGAGTCCGCGAGATAATTCACCTTCAAGAGTATCAAATTGCATACCCATATCGATCAGGTCTTTGATCCTATCTGGCCCTTCATTTACTAAAATGTTAACAGGAGAATAATCACATAGGCCACGCCCTGCTTCAAAAGTATCTTTCAAATGTAAATCTGGAGAATCATTTGAATCTGTAACAGCGGCAATCCCTCCTTGAGCATAATAGGAATTACTAACATTGAGATTCGTCTTAGTTACAAGAACAACGCGTCCCAAGTCAGCTGCACAGTTGGCTGCATACAGTCCAGCTAAACCGCTACCAACAATCAAAAAATCAAACTCTTTTTCTGTAAACATTTTTTTTGAAATCGTATTTTATTCCTATAGAACGAAGACTTTTAATCTTGCTGCGAAAATAGGACTTTTTAACGGTTTAGTTCACACAAAAATAAGCTAAAATTAAGATTGAAGCTGGTTTTACCTACAAAAAGAGTGTAAGAAAGTGGTATTTCAATTATTTCACATCATTGCTAATTAGTGTGCTGTTAACGATACATTCTGAGGATATCGTATTTGATTTTAATTGTAAATAAAAGATAATACAGAAATTTAGAGCGACATAGGTAGCATAGAAACCTTGTAATACGCTTAAAGTTTGCGTGCTAACTTTAACAGGTCGCTATTTTTTTCAGATTGAATTGTTCTTATGTCTTTCCATTTAATGCGTTGATATTTACTATTGTATTGATTAATGTTTTATGTTGAAATGAAATTAACAAGTCATGTTTAAAAAGCTTTTGCAATTTGAGGAAAAGGTGTAGTTTTGCACGAATTATCAAATAAGACTTACAGTGATAGAAGAATCCTATAATAATATTAGAACTTGGTATGATGCTTATGTTTTAGAGTTTTCCAGTGAAGATTCTGAAATAATGATCAATATTGACTTGCTAAAGGAGCATGCGTCTCGTGTTTTAGAGAATGTTAAAGAGTTGGCTTTGAGTGTAGATTTAGATGAATCAAATTTGTTTCTTCTTCAAACAGCAGCACTCTTACATGATATCGGACGATTTGAGCAATTGGTGAAGCATGGTACTTATGCTGATAATGAAGATTCAAATCATATCCAGATTGGTTTGAATGTGATTGAAGAGCATAAGGTACTGGAAGGTTTAGAGGAAGATGAAAGGCAGTTGGTAATTGATTGTGTGAGTTTGCATGATTTAAGTGAATTACCTAAAATCACGGATGAACATTTACTTGCTTTGATTCATTTGCTTCGTGATGCAGATAGAATTGATGTATTGAGAATCGTTTCTGATTATTACACACATAAAAAGGTCCATCCTAATCGACATTTAGATATGGAACTTAAGGATATGCCTACAATTGCGAAGAAAATTGGCAAAGCAATTATGGCTGAGAAAGTCGCAAGGCGAGAAGATGTTGAAACAGTTAATGATTTAAAACTATATCAAATGTCTTGGGTTTTTGATTTGAATCACAAGAGAAGTTTTAAGTTGGTAAGCGAGAATAGCTATATAAAAGCCATATTCGAAACATTACCAAAAAATGACAGCGTTATTGATATGTATCGAAATATGAAAATATACATGGAGAATCAATTGTAATAGTCAATCAATATATCGATAATATTTATGTAGACTCGTTAAAGATAGCGAGTCTTTTTTTATATCTTTGTTTTAGTAAGAAAAGCAAAAGAGCTTTAAACAAAAGTGTAATTATTGAAAATAGAAATATAGAATGAGAGATATTGTTTGTAATTGTCAGATGGTTGACAGAGAGACTATAGATAAAGCTATTCACGAAAAACATGCGACGACTATAGAAGAAATTCGTCGATATACAGGTGCTAATACAGGATGCGGGAAATGTATGAGTTATATTAATACAATTTTAGATTCTGAAGTTCCTAAGCTTGCTGCTAAAAAACCTGCTAGTACCAGCAAGTTTAAGTTGTGGTAGGCTAAGCGATAATTTAAACCAAACGCTCTTTCTTTGAAAAGGGCGTTTTTTTATTGTATTGATTCTTGAAAAACAAAAAAACGCCACCTATAAGTAGGCAGCGTTTTGTAATATTCGATTTGAAGTATAATTACTCGCGCTCAGCAAGGAATTTTTCAGCATCCATAGCTGCCATACAACCTGAACCAGCAGAAGTAACAGCCTGACGGTATACAGAATCCTTAAGATCACCACAAGCAAAGACACCAGGAACGTTAGTTCGAGTTGAATCTGGCTCAGTAATGACATAACCATTCTCGTCAGTTGTAATAAATTGCTTGAAGAATTCAGAGTTTGGCGTGTGACCAATTGCTAAGAAGAAACCATCTACATTGATTGTCACCTCTTGTTCATCTTCTTCACCAAGTCGTTTAATTAATGTTGCACCTTCAACAACACCATCACCAGTAATTTCTTTAGTATTGTGCTCATATAGAACTTCAATATTCTCAGTACGGTTCACGCGATCTTGCATGGCTTTAGATGCACGTAAGAAAGGCTTACGAACAATTAAGTAGACTTTATTACAAAGGCCGGCTAAGTAAGTTGCTTCCTCAGCAGCAGTGTCACCACCACCAACAACAGCTACATCCTTACCTCGGTAGAAGAATCCATCGCAAGTTGCACAAGCAGAAACGCCTGATCCAGCATATTTTGATTCAGATTCAAGGCCCAGGTATTTTGCTGTAGCCCCTGTTCCTAAAATAACAGATTCTGCTTCGATAGTTTTGTTGCCATCAACCACAACCTTATGAGGGTATGATGAGAAGTCAACAGAAGTAACAAGTCCCCAACGACAATCTGTACCAAAACGTTCAGCTTGCTTTTTAAGGTCAGCCATCATTTCGGTACCTGTAACACCATCAGCATATCCAGGAAAGTTGTCAATTTCAGTTGTTGTTGTTAACTGTCCACCAGGTTGCAATCCTTCAATTACAACTGGGCTAAGATTTGCACGAGCTGCATAAATGGCAGCTGTATAGCCAGCAGGACCAGATCCAACAATTAGACATTTAACTCTTTCAATATCACCTTCAGGTGTAGTCGATTTTTTTTCCTCTAAATTCATAGGCTTAAAAAGATCCATTTTATGTTTTTTTGTTCTAATTCTAAATAGTTTTGAATGAGCAAATCTATAAAATATCTATTTAAGTTCAGACTTTCAGTGTCTTAAAAAACGTTATTTATCAATAAGATGTCTAACTGAGATCGCATAATGAAGCTTATTTAGAATGCGAGGAAAATCAAAAATTGAATTTCACTTAATTTTTATAGATTGCTAATATACTCATGTAGGGAAAGTTCCTTAAGATATTATTCAAAAATGTGTTTCTTTTTTTGTAACAAAAATGATTGTGTGTTTTTTGGCTTTGATGCTTTTTTTAGAATCAGAATTGGCAGTCAGGATTGAGGATGGAATTATTATCATTTTTATAAAAGGAAAGGTGTCATAGATTAGAAAAAAATGTAAAAATTAACCTATATGTCACATACTTTTAATAATTTAAGACAATAAACCAATCTGTTAAGCATGATTATTGCAGTTGATTTTGACGGTACAATCGTTGAACATAGATACCCTTATTTGGGAAAAGAGATCCCTTTTGCCATTAAGAGTTTAAAACTAATACAAGAACAAGGTCATCAACTGATTTTGTGGACCTATCGTGCCGGAAAAGAGTTGGATGAGGCAGTTGAATTTTGTAGAGAGAATGGACTTGAATTTTATGCTGTGAATAAAAATTATCCAGAAGAAATTTATGATGAGAGTATAAGTCGAAAAATTAATGCCGATATCTATGTTGATGATAGAAACTTGGGTGGACTTCCCAATTGGAGAAACATTTATTTTCAGATAGTAGGAGAGACGTATGATGATTATCCTTCTTTTAAACAAAAAAATAGAAAAGGCTTAAATAAGTTTTTGAGGAAATATTTCTCTAAAAAATAAATATTGCAGTTAGTACCTAGAATCTAAAAAGGGAGACGCCAATGGAATCTCCCTTTAAAATCTGTCGGGATGACAAGATTTGAACTTGCGACCCCTGGTCCCCCAGACTACAACTGATAGTTTTTTCTAATTATAGGTGTTATTAGAGGCTGGTGTGTATCTTGCTGATTATCAGTGGCTGCATTGCGTTGTGTTACGTTGTTCTTTTTGATTTATGAAAATATAAAAGTAACTTTAAGTAGTATTTGTTGCTACCATGTTGCTACCAGGATCAAAATTGAATAAATTATGGCTACCGTAAAACTTTACCATTTTAAGAATAAAGTATTAAAAGATGGAACATCTCCTGTTTTATTGCAGGTTCTTCATAAGAGAGTTCGAAGGTGGTACTCAACAGGTATTTCAGTGAAAGATGAGAACTGGGACGAACATGAAAGAAAGCTTGTAAATTTTCCCAAGGAAGAGAAACATCTTATTGCCAAAAAGAACTTTTTTCTAAAGAAACTTCTTTTTAGAGCTGAGGAAATTGTACTTGATTTTGAAAATGAAGAAAGAACTTATACTGCCGATGATGTATTGCAGCAGTTGAGAGGTGTTGAGTCTTCTACCTTCAAAGTTTTCTCTCAAAAGATAATTGATGAGTTAGAAGAGCAAGGGAAGTTTGGAAATGCCACTTGCTATAAACGTGTTCAGTCTATCTTTTTAAAATTTAGAAACGATAAGGATATTAGTTTTGATCAAATTGATTATTCCACTTTGAAGAAGTTTGAGACATTCATGCTCAAAAAAGGGAATAAGGTCAATACTGTGGCTTTTGAGTTTAGAACTTTAAGAGCCGTTTATAATAGAGCCATAAAAGAGGGGGTAGCAAAAAAAGAATTGTATCCTTTCGATAAGTATAAAATCAAAACAGAGAAAACTCAAAAGAGGGCCTTATCTAAGGATGAAATTATTGCAATACGCGATATAGAACTGGATAATTTCCCTGGTCAA
>Ga0209379_10002154_pt1 | contig 12198 bp, 11 predicted proteins | sample tdDd001_FD_187124 | JGI IMG/M metagenome (GOLD analysis project Ga0209379, IMG submission 187124) | Marine sediment microbial communities from the Atlantic coast under amendment with organic carbon and nitrate - tdDd00.1 (SPAdes)... | ecosystem: Environmental > Aquatic > Marine > Coastal >...
GTTCCCGTTTTTTGAACGCAAGGCGTATGGCCATACTGGCGGCATTGATGGGTTTAGCTCGCAAAGTGCGTATTTTGAAAGTGATGATGTAGCTGTGGTACTCACTGCCAATGCCCTTAACTACCCGCTAAATGATATTAGCATTGGTGTGTTGAGTCTGTATTTTGGCATCCCTTTTGAGGTACCTGACTTGTCGAGTCGGGCCATCACGCTGGCTGAAGAACTACTGATTTCCTATCAGGGGGTATTCGCTTCAAATGCCATGCCCCTCAAAATAACCCTCAAGGTAACGGACGGACAATTGACCGCACAGGCAACAGGCCAACCCGCTCTACCGTTAACCCCCTTTTCCACTGCCGAGTTCCGTTTCGAACCAGCGGGTATCATCATTCAGTTTGAACAAACTGACAATGGCATCAATTATGACAAGTTCCTATTAAAACAAGGCGGCGGCACTTATTCATTTAACAAAGAATAAGCGTTACGAGAGCTTACCCGGAATGGCGAAGTCCACATGATAATGTTCGTCATGCCGGACCCAGGAGCGTTTTTTAGAAAACTGGATATGTTTGCGCAAATACGCAGCATATGACGTTTCAAATAAATAAGACTGTAGTTCCGGAGCAAAAATCACTCGCCACACATTGTAGCCACGTTTAACAGACACTTTGTGCAGTGCAACGATGTGCGCTGCCATAGCTTCATAGTCTATTCGCCATTCATCGAGCCTGCCGTCTTTATCGAATTCAATGTCGTAGCCAAATCGATTAAACGGATGAGTTGGCAGATGTACAGATTCGCCTGAGGCATTGACAACCGGCACCATAAAATCAACAGACAGGCCATTTTGATGCGTTTTATGGGGTTTAAATTTTCCGCCAGTTTCAAAACCGGTTTCGGCGTATTTGAAGAGCTTATTCGGCTGGTCGGTTTCCAATGCCGTATAAGCGCTTAGCACAATATCTCTCACCGTTGAATGCACATAGGTTCTGCCTGCTAGCCTGGCAATAGTACTGTAGCCTTCGTAGTTTTCACCAGATGTTGGTAACTTCACGCCGTTTTCAAGTCGTCCATTACCGGTTGTACCGAAACAGGCGCTTTCTTCCGCCCCTGCCACCGTGGAAAACACAAATAGAGCTACACAAGCAACCAGGGCCTGTCGTTTATTCATAATGCGTACATCGACTTCGTCACCACGGTTCCAGGCGGTACCGTAGTGTTGTCCGGAATGCTTGCCCCCGGTAACACACTGCAATGGGCGCCAAGCGTTACATGGTTGCCAATATGAATTGCATGGGCCTGTTGCCAGCCCGCTTTGCGCTTTTGCTCTTCCAGTGGATGGGTGACGGTGGCAATCACGACGCCCTCCTCAATAACCACATGCGACCCCAGATTCACCTTATTGTGATCCAGAATAACCACATTGTGTTTAACGAGCAGTGGGCCATTACAAAAAATATTGATGCCAAAATCACACGCAAAATGCGCCCCTATTTCGACGTTGACGACATTAGGCAGTAATTGCTGTAAAGCCTCTTTGCGGGCTTGTTCATTGTGGTTTGGCTGATTAATAAACCAGCATAACTGAGAGGTGTGTTGCCTTAACAGCTGCAGTTCTGACGCATTCCCCAAATACCAGTCGCCATCTTGCATGGCTTGCCAAACGTCTTTCGGAATCTCCATTTGCCCATTATTTTTGTCGAATTGGAATTGCCATCATAATTGATGTGTTTTCGCGATGCATGAATTATTGCGGTATTAGTGGAACTGGTTTCGAAATGGAGAATGGACTTTTAATCACGCACTAAAAAGCCCGCAACAAGTGCGGGCTTTTCGAAGTTAACAGTAACGCAAGGATTAGTAATCTTAGTTAAGCTTCTCTTTGATACGTGCAGATTTACCTGAACGCTCACGCAGATAGTAAAGCTTGGCGCGACGAACTGCACCGCGACGTTTCACTTCGATAGAAGATACCGCCGGGCTGTGTGTTTGGAACACACGCTCTACGCCTTCGCCACTTGAAATTTTACGTACTGTAAAAGACGAGTGAAGACCACGGTTACGCTTAGCGATAACAACACCTTCGTATGCCTGAAGACGCTCTTTGTCACCTTCAGTTACACGAACTTTAACAATCACTGTGTCACCTGGGCCGAACGCAGGAACATCAGATTTAAGCTGTGCTTGCTCAATTTTTTTGATGATATCTTGACTGACTTTGCTCATCATATCCTCTCATCCTAGTTAACTGTCATCTTGCTGCAACGACGCCTGAAATGCTTCTAGCAAGCGTTGCTGCTCCTCAGTCAGAGCTAGGTCGTTTAATAACTCGGGGCGACGCAACCAGGTTCTACCTAAAGATTGTTGCAATCGCCACTGTCTGATTTTTTCGTGATCACCGCTCAACAATACTGGCGGCACCGCTTTCCCATCCAATACTTCAGGTCGAGTGTAATGCGGGCAATCTAACAAACCATGAGTAAATGAGTCTTCAACTGCTGAGTCGCTATGACCCAGAACCCCGGGGACTAACCGGGCAATTGCATCCATCATTACCATGGCAGGCAGTTCGCCGCCACTTAGCACGTAATCACCGATTGACCATTCTTCGTCAACATGGCTTTCAATTACACGCTCATCGACACCTTCGTACCGACCACACAACAAGATTAAATTGTCGTGTGATGCCAGTGACTTAACACCGGCCTGGTCAAGTGGTTTGCCCTGTGGAGACAGGTAAATCACTTTACTGTTCTCACCACCCGCCTGTTTGGCAGCGGTGATAGCGTCTGTCAGTGGCTTCACCATCATCAGCATACCCGGACCACCGCCATAAGGGCGATCATCGACGGTACGATGACGATCGTGCGTAAAATCACGAGGGTTAAAATGCTCAATGGTCAGTTGCCCTTTTTTGACTGCCCGGCCAATCACCCCTTGTTGGGTAAAAGGACCAAACATGTCAGGAAACAAACTGATTACACCAAACCATTTTGCCGCGGTCACTTAGAACCCCGGTTCCCAGTCTACTGTGATAATACGTTCCACTTTGTCGACCGTTTGCACGACAGAATCGAGTACAAACGGCACCAATCTTTCTTTTTGACCAAAAGCGTCGTTCCCTTTAGCGCGGATGCGTAGTACATCGTTTGCTCCGGTATTAAACACTTCTGCCACCGTACCCAGGTTGTAACCTTGCGTTGTTACGACCTGCATGCCGGTCAGCTCCCGCCAGTAATATTCGCCTTCTTCCAATTCAGGAAGTTGCTCTGCCTGAATGGCGATATCCAGGTTTTTGATGCGCTCTGCATCATCCCGGGTATCAATCCCTTCCAGCTTTGCAACCAAGGCTTTACCGTGCGGACGCCACTGGTCAATCTGGTATTCTTTCCCATCAGCCAGTATCCACGGGCTGTAGTCAAAAATACCTTCTGGTACATCGGTATAGCTGTTGATTTTGACCCAACCTTTCACACCGTAAGATGCACCGATTTTGCCAATAACCACTTTGTCAGACGCGAGACTCATCTATACCACCAGTTATGCAGCTTATGCCGCAGATTTTTTAGCTTCTTTTACCAGAGTGGTAACACGCTCAGACAAGCTCGCGCCTACGCCAACCCAGTATTCAACACGCTCAAGATCTAAACGCAGACGTTCTGCCTGACCTTGTGCAGTTGGGTTGAAGAAACCAACGTTTTCAATGAAACGACCGTTTCTTGCACGACGGCTGTCAGCCACCACTACTTGATAAAATGGACGCTTTTTGGCGCCACCACGCTGTAAACGAATAGTAACCATAAATGCCTCAAACTCGTTGTAGCGTTACCGTTAACTTACCTTTTGCCTGCGCTGTATACACAACGTACAAGGCGAAAGGCCGCGGAATTATACGTATCCAGCAACAAATTGCAAGGTTAAAGCACGATAAAAGCGCATAGCCATTAAAGTTTTTCCGCTATTCATCCTGTTTAACACTGCGAGTTAAGCTGTACGCCGGGTAAGAAAAGGTGAAACTGTGATCGAATTGGCAAAATCGGGGTATCATAAACATAACGTTAATGCATGACGGTTTTCGTACTTCTTTGTAGAAAATTGATGTAGCGACAATCACTTGCCTGTTTAGCACACCACCCAGAGGCTACCTTGATCACCACTAAAGACGTCCTTAAATGGCTACTGAGTCTGTTATCTCCCTATAAAAAACACGTTGTATTGGCTTTATTGGCACTATTTGTGGCTGCATCGTCGTGGTTGTTACTCGGCCAAGGCATCAAACTGACCGTCGACGAAGGCATGAATGCCGAGCAACTGCATAAACTCAATACCGCCATTGGCTGGGTACTGGCATTTACCGTGCTGGGATGCCTGGCAACGTATTTTCGCTTTTACCTTATGACCTGGCTGGGCGAACGTATCAGCGCCGATATCCGCATTAACGTCTACAACCATTTATTATCACTCCCGCCGGGGTTCTTTGCCGAAACTCGCACAGGTGAAGTAATTTCACGCTTTACCAACGACACGGCGGTCATTCAGACCGTGGTAGGCATGAGCTTATCCATGGCCATTCGTTCCGTCATTGGATTCGTGGGCGCACTTGTTCTTATGGCTATTACCAGTCCCCTGCTCACGCTGTGCGTACTCGGCGCTGTGCCGTTAATCCTTATTCCACTTCGAATCATTGCGCCGAAGGTACGCACCTATTCCAGATTAAGTCAGGACAGAATTGCAGACATCGGCGCTCAGGTAGACGAAACGCTGCATGAAATCATGGTAGTACAAGCCTTTACCGCAGAATCAGTCGAGCGCGGTAAATTTGCCAATACGGTTCACTCTGCATTAAAAGCCGCCTCAACGCGCATTCATTTTCGTTCGATGTTAATTGGCATCATTATGCTGGTCAGTATGCTGTCTATTATTGGCATAGGCTGGCTGGGGATTCGCCAGGTGCTGACCGGAGAAATTTCTGCCGGCCAGCTATCTGCGTTTCTATTTTACGCCGTGTTTGCCGGAAGCAGCATTGCAACAGTCAGTGAAGTACTGGGTGAAATTCAACGCGGTGTTGGCGCCAGTGAGCGCCTGCTGGAATTATTAGCCACTCAACCAGACAACGCGGGAGGAGAAACGCAACCCGCCATATGCAATGAACCGCCTGCGATCCAGTTTGATCAGGTTGAATTTAGCGATACGCCATCATCTTCCCTCTTCACGGACCTGAGCCTTACCATTCAACCTGGCGAATGTGTGGCATTAGTGGGACCAAGCGGCGCAGGAAAATCGACATTATTTCAGCTGTTGCTTCGCTTTTATCACATTAGCCGGGGGCGGATTACTATTAATGAGCACGACATTAATACGCTCTCGTTACAAAGTTTGCGCGAGCACATTGCTATCGTGCCCCAGGAACCCGTTATTTTTGCCACAACCGTCGCAGAAAACATTCGTTATGGCCGGCCATCAGCGAGTGACGAAGAAGTAAAGCAAGCCGCGCTGCAGGCCTATGCCGACGAGTTTATTCACACGCTTTCCGACGGCTACAACACAGAACTGGGAGAGCGAGGCGTGAAGTTGTCCGGTGGACAACGACAACGAATTGCGATTGCCCGGGCCATTCTGGCTGACCGCCCCATCTTACTCCTCGACGAAGCTACCAGTGCTCTGGACGCGGTGAGTGAACACAAAGTGCAGCAAGCATTGAATAATCTTATAAAAGGTAGGACCACTTTGGTGATCGCCCATCGCCTCGCGACTGTACAAATGACCGACCGCATTCTGGTGATGGAGAACGGTAAGATCAGAAACGCGGGTACACACACTGAATTACTGAAAAACGACACACTGTATCGGGAATACGCTGAACTACAACTCATGGGGTAGTGTGCAACTAATGCTTTAGTAATAATACGCATTATTATTTGCCGATAACGTTGTGAGCCGACCTGGCTTTTGGCTCACTAACAATGGACACAACATGCAAAACCTAAAAACAAGAACAGTCTTATTTTTATTCGGGCTCAGCCTTGCACTGAGTAGCCCACTTTCTCATGCCCAAAGCTGGGGTGGAAACCGACCCAAGCTGGTCGTCCTCAACAAAATAGAATTCCAACGCGAACAAAAAACCGTTCAGGCGGTTGGGACAGCTGAAGCCATTCGCGCAGTAACACTTTACCCAGCCGTTGCCGATGAAGTTACAGCAATCGATTTTCGGCCGGGTCAATATGTGAATAAAGGCGATGTGTTGCTCACCCTGGACGACCGTCGTCAGGTCGTCGCTGTAAAACGTGCTGAAATTCAACTCAAGGAAGCTGAGCGCGCACTACAACGTTTGCTGGACAGTCAATCCAGAGGCGCGGTTGCACAGAGCGACATCGACTTAGCCACAACAACTCGCGACCTTGCCAAAGTAACACTTGATGAAGCAAAAGCAGATTTGGCCGATCGCCGTATCATTGCCCCTTTTAGTGGCTTTGTTGGATTAACCGACGTTGAAGTTGGTGACCGAATTACTACCACAACAGCAGTGACTACGTTGGATGATCGCAGTTCGCTGTATGTAAACTTCCGCGCACCTGAGTCTGCAGTAGGCCTGCTACAAAGCGAATCCTCGGTTGAGTTACAACCCTGGTCAAACCGTACACTGAGCTTAAATGCCAGTATTGCGCAGCTGGACTCCCGTATAAATACCACCGACCGGACTATGGCTGCTCGCGCTTTACTCGACAATGCTGACGATCAGTATCGCCCGGGTATGAGTTTCAGAGTCAACCTGACAATGCACGGCGAGCGCTATGCCGCCATCCCTGAATCAGCGTTGCTATGGGGCGCTACCGGTGCATACATATACAAAGCAATTGAAGGCAAAGCCAAGCGAGTTGATGTCAGTGTTCATCAACGCCTGCGCGGCACCATTCTGGTTACCGGTGAACTTGGCGAAGGTGATCTGTTAATTGCTGAAGGCATTCAGCGTTTACGTGAAGGCCAGGAAGTCACCACCTCATTAGCACGAGGCAACGTGAATGAGTAACCTGAATCAGGCTGTTAACGACCTGCCTTCACTGTCGATTCGCCGCCCTGTACTTATTATTGTACTGAACCTGCTGATTGCCATCGCCGGGTATGCCGCTCTGAATGGCCTTGAAGTCCGTGAGTTGCCCGATGTAGATACGCCTACTATTACCGTTACTGCGCAATTCCCGGGCGCATCACCGGAAACCGTTGATGCGGAAGTGACCGCGCACCTTGAAGGCGCAGTAGCACGTGTTAGTGGCGTGAAGAATATCTACGCGCAGAGTGAAGAGAACTCTGCCAGGGTACGAGTTGAGTTTCGCCCCGGTATCAACTTAGAAGATGCGGCCAACGAAACCCGTGAATCAGTTAGCCGGGTGCAGCGCCAGTTACCCGACGATGTAGAGCAACTTGCGATTATCAAGGCTGACAACGACGCACAAGCGGTGGTTAGTCTGGCGGTGTGGAGTGATTCTCTGGATCTGGAAACCCTCACTGAAAAAGTCGATACCGACCTCGCACCGTTGTTTTTAAGTATTCCCGGCGTAGCGGACGTGCGATTAAATGGCGACCGCGAGCGCGTGTTGCGAGTCTCGGTTGACCCGCTGCGCCTAACCAGCTTTGGGTTGTCTATGACCGATGTGGCCAATGTCTTGCGTCTGGCGCCATTCGATGTGCCAGCAGGCAGCATTCAGTCCAGCGATCAAATGCTTATTGTCCGGGCTGACGCCACCTCAATAACGGCAGAAGACGTAAAAGACATCATCATTAGCGGTGATACGCGGGTTGGCGATGTAGCCAGTGTGTATTTCGGACCGGCAGACTCAGGCAGTGTGGTGCGTTTGGACGGCACCCCCGTGCTGGGGGTCGGTATAATTCGTCAGGCCAGCTCTAACACCATTGAAATTTCCGACGAAGTGCTGGCCATGGTAGAGAGTCTGGACAAACGCTTCCCGGACATGCACATCGTTGTTACTTCTGACGACGCCGAATTTATCCGCGACTCCGTGGAAGAAGTGGCCTTTTCACTGGCCCTGACTATTGCTCTGGTTGTTTTTACCCTGTTGGTATTTATTGGTTCATGGCGGGCAACCATTGTCCCTGCCCTGTCCATTCCGGTGTCCCTGACCGGCGCACTGGCTATTATCTGGCTACTGGGCTTCTCGGTAAACATCCTGACACTGCTGGCTCTGGTATTAGCAACAGGTATGATTGTAGATGACGCCATTGTTGTGTCTGAGAATATTCAGCGCAGACGCACCATGGGCCTTGGCGCTCGTGCAGCAGCGGTAATTGGTACTCGTGAGGTGTTCTTTGCGGTAGTAGCGACTACCGCGGTGCTCGCATCGGTATTTATCCCTATTGCTTTCCTGCCGTCCACTGCAGGGCGACTGTTCCGGGAATTCGGCGGCGTTCTGGCCGGCTCAGTCATTATCTCGTCATTTGTCGCGTTGTCACTGGTCCCAGCACTTACCGCACGCCTGCCGGTTAAAAAGCCAGGCGAGAAAAAGAGTTTATTCGACAGCACGCTGGGTAAAGTGGGCCATGTCTGTTTGTCGGTTTATCAGCGCAGTTTGCTGTGGTCGCTTAAATACGCCTGGTGGATAGTTGCGTTTTCCATTCTGGCTGCGGTGGGCGCTTACTTTACTATGCAATCCATCGACAACGAGTTATTGCCCAGTGAAGACCGCGGCACCATTCGCATCTTTGCTCGTGGTCCCGATGGCGTTGGCCTCAACTTTATGGACCGGCAGGCCATAAAAATGGAAAACGTGCTGATGCCCTACGTAGAAAACGAGACCATTGAGTCCATTTATACCGTAGTCGGTCAATGGGATCCTAATATCGTATTTATCACTGCTAACCTAAAGCACTGGGATGAGCGCGATAAGTCGCTGCAGGACATCGTTGGCGAGATTCGTCCGGTGTTGCAATCTGTCCCCGGCGCCCCCGGCTTCCCGTTTGGCGGTAACAGTTTGAACTTACGCGGTCAGGGCGGTGGTCTTGAGCTTGCCTTAACGGGTGACAACTACGAACGCATTTACAATGCCGCCGTGATTTTTGCCCGGGAAATTGAAGATCGCCTGCCCGAGTTAGGCACACCACAAATCAGCTACGAGCCAACACAACCTCAGTTGCGGGTTAATATTGACCGTCGTCGTGCAGAAGAACTGGGCGTGCCCCTCAGCGATATTTCTGCAACGCTGCGCTCTGCCATCGCAGGGAATGATATTGTCGACTTAAACGTCGGCGACCAGGCTATACCGATCATTTTGCAAACCAACGACCGCAATACCAGCAACCCATCGGATTTGGCAAATCTTTACGTCAAGTCAGACAATGGCAGCCTGGTCCCTCTGTCCAGCGTCGCCTACATCACTGAAGAAGGCGTTGCTGCAGAGTTGGAACGTCAGGCTCAACGCCGGGCGATTAAGGTAGAAATGGACCTGCCTGAAACGATTGCAATTAACGACGCTGTAGAGCAACTGCGCACGGTTGGTCAGGACGTGCTGCCTGACGGCATTGGCATGATTTTCCTTGGTGAAGCACAAACGTTCGAGGAAACCTCAAAACAGGTGGCGCTAACTTACGTGCTCGCCTTTGTCATTGTGTTCCTGGTGCTTGCCGCCCAATTTGAAAGTGTGAACAGTGCGGTGGTGGTTATGCTTACCGTTCCCTTTGGTATCGCAGCGGCTGTTTATGCGTTGTACATTACGGGTACAACCATAAATGTATATTCGCAAATTGGTCTGGTGATGTTGATTGGTCTGCTGGCGAAAAATGCCATCTTGTTGGTGGAGTTTGCTGACCAGCTTCGCGACCGCGGCTATGCGGTGTATGACGCCATTTTAGAAGCTGGACGGGTTCGTCTTCGTCCGATCATGATGACACTGGTATCCACCATCCTGGGTGGCCTGCCGCTAATTCTGTCAACCGGCGCAGGTGCGGAAGCGCGTAACGCTATTGGTTGGGTAGTATTTGGCGGTCTTGGTATCGCGGTTGTCTTTACGCTTTATCTGACACCGGTTATTTACCTGGGCTTAGCGAGATTCACCAAGCCTCGTGCCGACGAAACACGCCAGTTAGAACAAGAACTGGAAGCCGCAGAAGTTTAATTGGTATCGCAATACGTCAGTCAGGTCGTTCGGCCTGACTGGCATTTTCCAGAAACGTTAGCAGTTGCGCCATCATTTCGTCGAAGTACGGATTAAACGTGAGGCGAGCAACGACTTTCCCTTCCCCTTCCTGCCCCCAGGGGCCATACCAGAGAGTATTTGTTGATGTTGACGGACACTGAGCTTCAATGTCAGCGGGCTGACCATTGTCGCAGATACGCACACTGCCGTTAGCGCCGTACAACGAATTATGTTCGCTAAACAACACACTCATGTGGGACGCGGCCAAAGCCCGCTCACGCAGCACAGGAAAGGGTTGTACGCGTGCTCTCTCTGGCGCTGTTTCAGCGCTGCCCATCCAGAGTAAGACATTGTCTGAGTGGTAAAGTTGTGTATTGAGTTGGGATGCGACCGCCTGCACGTCCACCACGCTGTCGCCTTCCGCCAGCACAGCGAAGTGAGGCAGAGTGTGCTGTGTTTTCTCAATGACGTGCTGTACGGCCTCAACACTGCCCTGATAAGCCGCAAATCCCTGCATAGCAATGGAATTATAGCGCGCGGGATTATCTTCCGGCTCTACATTTGGCCAGGGCCAGACATCGGTCACCCAAGGGGCAAGTCGGGTGACAAAAAAGTTAGGTAAAAATGCCGGAGAAAACAGTATCAGTCCCGAAATATCCCGTCGTGACGACGCGGTGACGGTGACTAAATTCGCGCCAGTTGAAAATCCGCCCAGAAACAAGGTTTCCACATTCGGCGCAAATGCCTCAACCTGAAAATCGACCGTTTGCTGCCACAAATCATATCGGGCGTTCAACATGTCACCCGGCTGAGAACCATGCCCCGGCAACAGTATGGTTCTTACCCAGAAACCCCGTTCACAGAGAGGCGCGCTGATATCGCGGAAAAAATAAGGCGAATCGCCCAACCCATGTACCAGTAAAATACCGCGGGGGTTGCCCTGACCACATTCAAATGGCGTATTAAAAGCCGCCTCGGTAGCAAGGTCGAACTTGACCGGGTGGCGATGCGCAAGCAGCCATTCATTTACGGCTGTCTGATAGGCTGAAAATGGCTTTACACTAAAAGGAACAACGGTGCTTTCTGCATGAAACGGCGCTGACTGTCGGGACTGACACCCGGTTAACCAGCCTGCCGTTAACAGCAGCGCTACCAAACCCAGCAAGCAAAGCCGCAGAACCGAACCCAATACACTTTTTCTTGCCATTATGTTAACGCCGAAACCGGTTATTGAGCGGCTTTCGCACGTTGTGCTTCAAGTTGTTTGCGGAACGTGTTGGACAGCGCTTCCAGTTCATTTACTGCACCACGCATATGAGTAACCAGTTGTTCCCTGAAAGCAGTGGATAACAGTTGAGACTGACTTCGCATTTTTTGACCAACGGGAGAGCGATGAAATGCCAGAATTTGGTCCATTTCATCTTCGGTGAAGTGTTCTAAATAGATGGACGCGATGGCTTTGTTTAATTCCGGTTCATTCAACTTGTTACGCAAAATCGTATCGAGATCTTTCATAAACTTTTCCACCATGGGCCGCTCTTCTGCAGTGATTTGCATGCGGCTAATTGCCGTCCCCGTGGTGTGTTTAAACTGGGCAATAAGCATTTCTTTCGATGTTTCCCCACCCAAAGCCTGAGCAACCAACATGGCCTTTTCCATAACCGTCTCCACAGCGGAGGCAGACAAACTAACAACGAGAGTCAGTAAACAGATCCAATATCGCATTTTGATAATTAAATAAGTGAGCAGTGCTGTAAAGCCTATCACAGCCTTGCTGGTCAGGAGAGTATTTTGCCGACTGATTTTCAGCCGGCAAACAATAGAAAACTAAGAGGCGGTTTCTGTGAGTGCTTTGGCGAGTAGCTTGTGTGTAAGTAAGCTCAGCAATTCAGTTTCTTCATCACTGCGCTCACCATCGACCCCGGTCATCACCGTGGCCACTTCTACCGCCCGATTGGCGTCTTTGACCAGTTGAGGTTGCAAGGACTTAAGCACATCGGTCGCTTCGCCGGCATCGATGGCCGTTCGCGTGTGATAAATCACGTCATTCATA
>Ga0209379_10002155_pt1 | contig 12195 bp, 11 predicted proteins | sample tdDd001_FD_187124 | JGI IMG/M metagenome (GOLD analysis project Ga0209379, IMG submission 187124) | Marine sediment microbial communities from the Atlantic coast under amendment with organic carbon and nitrate - tdDd00.1 (SPAdes)... | ecosystem: Environmental > Aquatic > Marine > Coastal >...
ATGAAGAACCTTAAGCGTCTACTTAGAGCGGGTGGTACGATTGTGTTCTCAAATAACAAGCGTCATTTTAAGATGGATATGGATGCGTTGAGCGAACTTGAGCTAGAAGCGCGCAATATTTCTCATCAAACGTTACCGCTGGATTTCTCGCGTAACAAGCACATCCACAACTGTTGGATTGTGACTCATAAAGGATAAGTAGGTTTTAGTGATCACTTTATATAGTACAGAAGGGTGCCATCTTTGTGAGATGGCCTTTGAACTTTGTCAGCAGATAGGAATAGCCAACAAAGTCGAAACAGTTGATATCGCATTTGATGAAGAGCTGTTTCTACGTTACGGGGTCACTATTCCAGTCCTAAATTATCAAGGCCAAGAGTTAAATTGGCCTTTCGATTTACAAGAATTACAACATTGGTTAGATAGCAATGGCATTACTTACCGTTAATAACGGATTGCTCGCTTACGGCGATCACCCTTTACTTGATCATGCGGACTTTGCTCTGCAAGAAAACGAACGTGTTTGTTTGGTTGGCCGAAATGGTGCTGGCAAATCAACATTAATGAAAGTGCTTGCTCGTGAAGTACAACTTGATGATGGTAAGTTGACGGTAACGCAAGATGTTGTTGTTTCGCGTCTTGAACAAGACCCACCTCGAAATCAAGAAGGTACCGTGCTTGATTACGTGGCTGGTGGCCTAGCCGAAGTCGGTGAGCAGCTTAAGATCTATCAAGATCAACTCGATCTGATTGCGATTGATCCATCTGAGAAGAACATCAATAAGCTAGCTCGTATTCAAGAGCAATTAGAGCACTCAGGTGCGTGGCGTTTTGAAGACCGCATTAACAACGTTTTAGCAGCTCTTAAGTTGGATGCTCACACTAAACTGACCGACCTCTCCGGTGGTTGGCAACGTAAAGCAGCATTGGCACGTGCGCTTGTGTGCGATCCTGATGTGTTGTTACTCGATGAACCAACCAACCACTTAGATGTAACTACGATCGAATGGCTTGAGAACTTCCTTAAGGACTTTCGTGGTTCGATTATCTTCATCTCTCACGACCGTGCTTTCATCAAGTCTATGGCAACGCGTATTGTCGATCTTGATCGCGGTAAACTCGCTTCATTCCCAGGTAACTACGACAACTACCTGGTTGAGAAAGAAGAGATGCTGCGCGTAGAAGAAATGCAGAATGCGGAATTTGATAAAAAGCTAGCTCAAGAAGAAGTTTGGATTCGCCAAGGTATCAAGGCGCGTCGTACACGTAATGAAGGCCGTGTTAGAGCACTGAAAAAGCTTCGCGAAGAGCGTCAAGACCGCCGTGAAGTGCAGGGTAAGGCGAATATCCAAATTGATGATGGTTCTCGCTCTGGTAAGATTGTATTCGAAGCTGAGAATGTGAACTACAGCATTGAAGGTAAGACGCTCGTTAAAGACTTCTCTTTTAATATCATGCGTGGGGATCGAATCGCTCTAGTCGGTCCTAACGGCTGTGGTAAGAGTACGTTGCTTAAATTGTTACTAGACGATCTTAAACCTGACAGCGGTAAGTTGCGCTGCGGTACTAAGCTTGAAGTGGCGTATTTTGACCAATATCGTGAAGTTCTCGATCCTGAAAAATCCGTTATTGATAATCTGGCGGATGGTAAGCAAGAAGTGATGGTCGGCGGCCGTCAGCGTCACGCTCTTAGCTATCTACAAGATTTCTTGTTTGCACCTAAGCGTGCTCGTACACCAGTTAAAGCGCTGTCAGGTGGTGAAAAGAACCGTTTACTTCTTGCGCGTATTTTCCTGCGTTCTAATAATTTGTTGGTGCTTGATGAACCAACCAACGATTTAGATATCGAAACATTGGAACTTTTGGAAGATTTGCTTGCCAATTATCAGGGTACGCTTTTACTGGTAAGCCACGATCGTCAGTTTGTTGATAACACGGTAACAACGAGTTGGATTTTTGAAGGCAATGGGGTTATCGAAGAGTTTGTCGGCGGTTATCACGACGCTCAGCAGCAAAGAGCTCAAGCTCATAGTGCGCGAGTGGTTGAAAAACCGACGAAAATTGAAAAACAGGTTGAGGAAACTCCCAAAACTGTCGTTGCTAAGAATAAGCCTAAGAAATTATCTTATAAACTGCAGCGAGAACTAGAAGAGTTGCCGGCTAAGCTAGAGCAATTAGAGTCTGATATCGAAAACTTGCAACAACAAGTAAACGACCCTGAGTTTTTCTCAAAACCAGTAGAGCAGACACAAACGATTTTAGATAAGCTAGCTGCAACTGAGCAGGAGCTTGAAATTGCATTCGAGCGCTGGGAAGAGCTCGAAGCAATGCAACAGGAAAGTTAACGTCTAATGAGTAGTAAGATTTTTAAGATTTCAATGGTTGCGGCAACAGTTGCCGCATCATTCAGTGCAAGTGCTGCGCTTTATAATGTTTATTCTTACCAGCCAGTAAATGGTGGTGAGACGTTTGGTTCAGCAATTGCTCCCGAAACGGCAACAGCAAGCTGTTGGACAACTGATTGTGGTCAAGCTGATTATAAGCTTGCCTATGAAGAGAAAACGTACCAAGAAGGCTTCAACTATCGCAACGAAGCTCCGTTTCTATTGGAAAATGGTTATGAATACTTAGAAGATGGTTACGATGGCTTTAGAAACTACTGTGACCGTTACTTAGACTATTCTGAACAGCTTTGTAAAAAATGGGCTAGCCGTCAATATTCAAGTGGCTATGCAAAAGAAGGTTCGTTGAATAACTCCCTAGCTTTTATTGAAGGGACACAAATCCAAAGCGATAAAGACAACGTTATAATCAACCAAATTATAGACCCTGCAACAAATTCAGCTATTGGGACATACTATGGCGGCAGCTTGAAAGAGCGCACACAACCTTTTGCCGACGTGACTATCGTTGACACTGGTGTTCAAGCTAAAGTGTTCTCTAAGCTGCCAAGCCAAGATCTTTATGTAGGTAGTGTCTCTTTCACAACAAGTGATGCTAATGATTTCCGCTCTCAAGCTGCGATCTGGACTGGTGGTGGTGCGACACAAACTTTAATCGCATCTGGTGGTAGTACTAGTAGTCGTTCAATTCCGCAAGGTAGTGCGCGAGATGTGGCTGATGTGACTGATCCCGATGTTACTGCTCCTGGAGTTTATGTTGTCGGTTATGATGCGAATAGTGACGAATTACCTCAAGCTGCGGTATTTAAAATTGATGGTACGACCGCCGCTAAGGTATATGTTTCTAGCTATAGTGATGATGATAAGTACCTAAATTCACTGCTGACATCGGTTAACGATAAAGGAGTAGCAATTGGTACCGTTAAATATCGTGAGCCACTTGATGGTTCTTACGCAAATAAGCTTTTCTATATTGGTGACGTTACGAAATCATCGCTAAACGCTTCAAGCTTCCCTGGTGATATCTTCTTTACCAGTGCTAACGGTGTTGCTGGTGGGATTAATAACAACAGTGAAGTCGTTGGCCAAGTCGACTTCGAGCGCCACCAAGAATCAAATGGTGGTAAGCCAAGATCAAAACGCGCGTTTATTGCACCGCTTTCTTCCGATGATGCAAAAGCACCATTAGGTAATAAAGCTTGGTATATCGATGATCTTACCTACGGTATTGCATCTAATAACGATTACCGTGTCATTGACGCAAGTGATATTAACGATGCAGGCGTGATTTCTGGTACTGCTTATTATTGTGCTGGTGGTTTTGATAGCTCAGCAATCGATGCTTCATGTAACGCGGGCTCTTCATTAGTAGCGGTTAAACTAGTGCCTGTTAATGGTGCTACAACGAGTGATATTCAATCTCGTCCACGTGAAACCACCAAAGTAGAACGCCAAGGTGCAGGTTTTGGTATTTTGTCTCTGACACTGCTTGGTTTGCTAGGGTTCCGTAGAAAATAGACTAATTTTTAATCTAAGGCACAGGTTCACAGTTTTGGATCTGTGCCTTTTTTTTATCTTGTGAAAGCGCCAATTTTGATCGATTCTTAATTGTGGAGTCACAAAAGCTCCACATAAATTTAATAGTAGTACGTTAGAAACACTTTCTTGTATGAGGACGACACTATGAAGAGACAAAAGCGTGACCGCATGGAAAGGGCGCAATCTCAGGGTTATAAGGCTGGTTTAAATGGCCGCTCTATGGAGGCATGTCCATATCAACAGATGGACGCCCGTTCCTATTGGCTTGGTGGTTGGCGCGACGCCAGAGAAGACAAACAATCTGGTCTCTACAAATAAAGACTTACTCTACATATACTGTACAAGGAATTAAGCCCCGAAAGGGGCTTTTACTGTTTTATAGCTCAGAACGTTCTACCACATAGCAACTTAGCTCTTAAATACATTAGCGCACTATAACTAAATGTTTTTATTACAAAAAAACGACTCAGGAGAGTCGTTTTTAAATAACACAGCAGAAATTAGAATGCAGATGTGTCTTGGAACAGACCAACTTTAAGATCTTTTGCTACGTAGATTTCTTTACCATCAACTAAAACGCGACCATCAGCCAGACCCATAACAAGTCTGCGGTTAACTACACGCTTCATGTGGATTTCGTAAGTCACTTTTTTAGCCGTTGGTAAGATTTGGCCAGTGAATTTAACTTCGCCAACACCAAGAGCACGACCTTTACCTTTGCCGCCAACCCAACCAAGATAGAAGCCAACTAGTTGCCACATTGCATCTAGACCTAGACAGCCAGGCATTACTGGGTCACCAGGGAAGTGGCAATCAAAGAACCATAGATCAGGTGTGATATCTAACTCAGCAAGGATAAGACCTTTACCGAAATCACCTTCAGTTTCAGACATCTTGCTGATGCGATCCATCATAAGCATGTTTGGTGCTGGTAGCTGAGGGTAGCCAGGACCGAACAGCTCACCTTGGCTTGATGCTAGAAGATCTTCACGGTTATATGATTCACGTTTGTTTTGCATTATCAATGACTCCAAATTTTGATAGCAGCATGTTAGTGAACACGTGTACGCTAAACAACTCCAACCAGTCTCTTTCTAATGAAAATTTACATTATAGAAACCAGTTTTTGATGCGCTCCACAAATCCTTGCGGATGTTCATGTTTTTCAAAGTTTTCAATTCGTTCCGCTATTTTACGAATGACACTTTCTTCGTCATCACCGCGGAAAGGCTTACCCATAATTAATGGGATTGCTTCATCAACCGTCGATACAGACCAGATATGGAATTGACCATTCTTAATGCTGTCTACCACGTCTTGATTGAGGGCAAGGTGTTTGAGGTTTGTTTTCGGCAAAATGACGCCTTGCTCACCCGTTAAACCTTGATGCTTACATACGTGATAGAAGCCTTCAATTTTTTCATTTAAACCGCCTACCGCTTGCACACGTCCAAATTGGTCTACTGCACCGGTAACGGCAATTTGTTGATCAATTGGATATTCAGATAGGGCGCTCACAAATGAGCAAAGCTCAGCGAGGGTTGCACTGTCTCCATCAACTTCGCTATACGATTGCTCGAACACAACTGATGCAGAATAAGGCAGGGGCTCATCGAGTTGCAATGCGCTACTCACAAAAGCTTGCATGATCATCATACCTTTTGCATGTAAATTGCCGCCTAGCTCCGCTTTACGCTCAACGTCAGAGATATCACCATCGCCAAAATGAATAACGCATGAAATTCGCGCAGGCTCACCGTAAGACATCGGGTGACCCGGAACATCAATGACTGTAAGGCCATTAACTTGGCCAACACTTTCGCCTTGAGTTTCGATAATGACTTGGCCGGCAGTAATATCAGCAAGCGCACGTTCTGGTAAGTATGACTCTCGGTGGTATTTATTGTTTAGCGCCGTATCAATATCTTTTGCTTCTAGCTGTTTTCCGTTGCTTGTTAAAGCGGCTTCTTGGAATAGAGCCAAATACCAAAGAGTTTCAATCGGCATATATTCTTGATCTTCGGTATAACGAGCACCGGCAATTAGTAAGCGGTGTAGGGCATTGAAGCTTAATGTTGGTAGTTGATTTTGTTGAATAATCCAAGAAAGGTAACCAAAGAGACGCTCAGCATTTTCTTCGTTAAAAGCCAATTCGTTCTCTATTTCTGTGTAGAGAGATAAGCCATTATATAGCTCAGAATCTAAATACTCTAAATCTGAAATCTGATGTCGATCGCCAACAATGATCGCTTTTACGTCAAAAGTCTGTGATGGTGTCTCTTTTGGGATACGACGAGGGTTAACATTTACAGGACTGCAGGCTTGGCCTAGTAGGGCTGTTTTCAATGCTTGCCAACTTACCGGATTGGCGAGAACCAAGTTAACAGGAATAATTAGATAGCCACCATTCGCGTTATGTAATAAGCCATCGTTGCGAGTAACTATATCGCCTTGCTCATTACAAAGATATGAACCGAGTAAACTCTCTGCTGTTAGAGATTCAGTAAGGTGTACATTACGCACTGACTCTTGTTGCTCGAGTGCTTGTTTGATGAGATCACGATAGAAGGCATTATCGATAGAATTGATAATGAGAGCTCGCGTGAATCCTTTCAGCTGAGTGAAGGTTGCAAGTGATTGTTTAAGTCTTGGTTGAATTTCAAGGAAATCAACAGGCTTTAACGAGTTAAATTGCTGAAGAAGGCCATCAAATTGAGAGTACTGCGGTGTTACAGAACACCAGCTTTCTTGATTCATCTATACGTATCATTAGTGACAAAATGACGGAAATTATATAGAAAAAGCACTAAATGAGATACTGGTAATTTTATCTAATGATCTTGATCGCTTTTCGATTACAATGGGGATTGTAACCTTTGTGACTTAGGGTTACGCTGTCACCTAGGACGATAACGGAATTTGCTTACTCATGAAATATCAACAGCTTGAAAACTTAGAATGTGGGTGGAAATGGACCTACTTGATCAATAAATGGAAAGCGGGTGAATCGATTACTTGCCATATTGATTCAAGTGAAGCGGATGCAGCGATAGCTGAGTTGCGAAAGATTGAACATGAACCGACTCAGGTGCTTGATTGGATCGAGACTCACATGGCGCCAGAGCTAGATAATAAACTGAAGCAAGCGATTCGTGCTAAACGTAAACGTCACTTTAACGCAGAGCAGATCCATACCAAGAAGAAGTCTATTGACCTTGATTATCGTGTATGGGAAAAGCTTTCTTATCGTGCGAATGAACTTGGCTGTACTTTGTCTGACGCTATCGAATATCTTTTATCAGAAGCCTCCCGCAGTGAAAAAGCCAGTAAAACCGTCAATAGCTTAAAAGAAGATTTAACCAAATTGCTAGACTAAGGAACGCTTATGCTTTATGTCATTCTGATTGCCGCAATCGTTATTTTTTGGCTTGTTGCCATTGACAGGCCCGTATTAAAAGTGAAGTTTGAAGAAGGGAAAATCAGCCAAGAAAAAGGGCACTTCCCGCCAACTTTTAAACACAACGTTATCGATATTGCTTCTCATGCTCCATTTAGCGGTGAACTGAAAGTCTACCAACAGCGTACCGGTGTTAAGCTCGTTTTCTCGAAACAAGTTCCGAAGAAAGTCCAGCAGCGTATCCGTAATGTCTTTCCTCATCAAGGTTTTAAGAGCAAAGGCAATAAAAAAGCCAGTTAAGATACATATCAGTTTCACCAGAGTAATACTGTATTACCATTTCAACTTTTGATTCCTTTTTATCCTCTGTCGTCTTGCTAAGGTAGCGGCAGAGGTGACCATATGAAATATCCTATTTTCCTATCTATATTGCTTATTTTTCCGCTAAGCACCGTTAATGCTGACGACTCTGAACGAAACCCAATTGCCAAACAGATTAAAAAGCAAATTATTCAGCACATTTCTAATAAAGATATAAAGGGCTTTTGTGATGTTTTTATTGAGTTGAGTCATTCAAAGAATATTGCAACGGTGAAAAGGGTGACCGGAACAGGTGACTATCGTGTCTGTAAAGCAAGCAAAAAAGCGATTAAAAAAGGGAAGCAGTACAAATACCGTACACCAGAAAAATACTTACGAATACATATTGCAAACTAATCAATAGGCCTACAAAATGTGTGCTAAATTAATAGTATAATCAATAGTAAATTAGTGCCCCTTTGTTAGTTACCAATCGTAAATACAACAGTGAAGCGACAGCTCTAGCTCAAAAAGTCGCGAATCAAACTAAAGAGCGCCATGCCAAATGGCTAGTCAGCCATAAATATATTTTAGATCAAAGCGATGTGGACTCTTCACTTAGTCGTCAAAGTGAGTTTTGTGACAGTGTCATTTTAAAGGAAGAGGAACGCATTACGGACAATCAACGTTTGCTGTTAGAGTGTGAAAGTGAGCGCGTAGAAGAACGCCGCCAAGCGGCAGAAGATCGTCAGAAGGTATACAGTACAGTTGTTGATGACGTAGCGCAAGTTGCTGAGCAATTGATCAGCGAAACGCTTCTAAACCAAACAATCATTAAGTTGTTTGGTCGATTTCCAGATCTATCCTATTTTATCAGTTGTGCTTATTCACCATCTTTAACTTACAGCAAGCTTTCTGTCTTGACGACGAATGACAATCAGCTGCGAACAAGTCTATTAACTTTGGTGAACAATGAAAAGTTTTGCGCGCGCATTGGGAAGTTAGCACGAGATATTAATGATCCTCTTATTGGTATTGGCACGCTCGGCATCGACAATTGTAAAATCCTGTTCCCAATATTAATGGTTAAACCAATATTGCGTTGGCATAACCCTTTAACGAAAACGATAGCTCCGAAATTGTGGCAACACATGATTTTAACAGCGAATGTGACATGTATGAGACTTGAAGATGCGGGAGTAAAAAATCCGGAACAGGGTATTTTGTTAGGTGTTTTACGCACGATTGGTCAATTTGCTATTGCCAATCAGTTCCCGCAACTATTCGAGGATGCGTTGGTTGATAAAATGCGTTTCTATCGAGAGAATCACCACAAAGATCAATACTATGCGTGTGCAGAGGTTAAACCTAATTTAAATCTATTACCTCAACTTTTGTTAAAGTTAGAGCAATCAATAACTAAACGTGTAATCGAAGAGGTGGATTGGACACCAAGCACGAAGCATTTAAAACATGCTTTACTTGATGACTTGGAGGGTACTCCTGTCTTAGAAAGAAGTGAATATGGAGCCGCTCTTGCACAAGGTCAAGCTTATTCTATGTATGATATGTTGGATCGGAGTGGTGTATTTGTTGAAAAACACAAACCATTTTGGTTCGCTCACGTACAAATGCCAGCTGACGCTCTTCAGGATATTCGAAAAAAGCATCCTGGAAAAATTGCTTTGGTTAACAGCTGATATACATGATCGGGTTACCTATTATGTATATTGTTACGCACTATAACTAAATTCATTGTTCCAAATTAGACATATACGACAATCAAGAAGTTGATATATTATTAATGAGAATTATTATTAATAACTTGACTAGCTAAACGATGCGGTACAGCCAAATGATTAGTATTGATGTAATGACACCCAAGCATTTTGATGACGTGACGAAATTGAAGGTAAACCCAGACCAAATACCATTTGTGGGTACAACTAAAGAAATTATTGAGAAGATTAACGACCAGGTAATAGGGCACGTTATTTATGAAAATAGCATTCTTGTTGGGTGCTTCTTATTAGATAAATCCTATAGTCGTGATTATGACTTTGCACTGAAAGGAGCTCTGGGGTTAAGAGCTTATCTTGTTGATCATAAGCAACAAGGCAAAGGCATTGGAACTCGCGCAGTTCAAGTAATCCCAAGTTTTGTTACGTCACATTACCCAGAATTTAGTTCAATATTCTTAACGGTGAATTGCAAAAACCCAGCGGCAAAGAAGTGTTATGAAAGCGGTGGATTTGTCGAGACAGAATCACTTTACCACGGTGGAGCTGCAGGCCCGCAATATGTCATGAAGTTTGTGTTTTAGCTATTTCATCGAATAGCGTAAATTACGGTGTAACTTTACGTATCATTTCAAGTTTAGTTACGTTGTAATACTGAAAATCTTCAGAAGTTTGCCTAAACAACTAAGACTTTAGAGGTATAGGCAAATGCAGATGTCATAAGTCATAAATTGACTAGCGGTTTTTAGCCACAGTGAGTCTGATAAGCGTACCGAATTCAAAGACCATTGTCTAATTGACGAGAGATTTGATCAGGTTTTTTAAACAAAATATCTTTGGGTAGCTAGAGATATACCGGTTGTTAGTTGAAGAAAGTATCTGATTGTATAAAGGTTTTAATGCGATTAAACGCGAATTAAAAAAGTTGAGCACTTCTTAAGGAAAATCTGGCACTTATGATTGCGGAACAAATTGGTGAAGAATAAGAAACGGTTTTAATTGGTCTGGCCGCGGATAAAGCGAAGACACCACAAGAACAGGCGCTTTGGGCAAACATTGCAAAAAAGTTTAATGGGCGCGGTTTACATGGAATATCAATAGCTTGCGTGGGATTGGCCATGTGGATTGGTAGCCCTATCGATGCTATAGCTAAGTGCGTATTATGTATCTTATGTTAAATGTCGTTTTGAATAATATCATGCTGAATGTACCTTTTCCCTCCACTCTGTCCATCGATACGTGTTCATTAAACATAACTGTATTTACCATAAAATACGTAATAAACACATACAATAATCATAGATTAATGTATGTGTTTATTACTAAGAGATCACAGCTTGTATTGAGCGTTCAATGTCTTTGCTTCTAATTGGCTTCGTTACAAAATCGTTCATTCCGCAACTTAAACACTGTTGCTTGTCTTGTTCCATAGCATGTGCCGTTAATGCAATCACGGGAATCTTAGGACAAAACTTTCGGATCTCTTTAGTTGCCGTTAATCCATCCATAATGGGCATTGAAATATCCATGAATACAAGATCGATGTGCTCCATGTTCTCTTTGATAAAGTCTACTGACTTAAGACCATTATCCAGAATGGTAACGGTATGGCCCAACCTTTCAAGTAAGAGCCGGATCACCATTTGATTGGTTTCGGTATCTTCGACGACAAGAATATTCAGTCCTTGTTTTGAGTTTAATTTGCGCTTTGGCTGTGTGACATTTGGCTGAGAAGAATGTTTAATCGAAATTGGTAACTCGATTGAAAATGTGGAGCCATGTCCTACTATGCTTTCTACTTTAATGGTTCCACTCATTAGTGAAACTAAGTGTTTCGATATCGTTAACCCTAAACCACTGCCACCGTATTTGCGTGTAATAGAGTCATCAGCTTGCTTGAACTGAGAAAAAATAGTGTCTAATCGCGACGCTTCAATACCAATACCTGAATCTATTACGACGATTTTCAAACATTTGTTCTCAATTGATACGTTGAGTGTCACGTGACCATGATGAGTAAACTTGAGCGCATTTCCCACTAAGTTAAATACAATTTGCATTACTCTTGCAGAATCTATCCAAATCGATAGTGATTCGTTGAACTCAACATTAACATTGAGCCTCAGATCTTTTGCATCGGCTAGAGCGGTAAAGTGTTCCAGCATAAAGTTGAGTTCATTTTTCAGCTTAACCCATTGATATTTTATTGGAAATTCACCACTTTCAATTCTAGATAGCTCTAGAATATCGTTGATTAAAACTAAAAGTAGTTCAGCAGATGATTCCATTTTTTCGAGAATCTCTAGCTGATGATTGCAATCAACGTCACCAAGAAGAATATCAATATAGCCAAGTACAGCACTCAGCGGTGTTCTCAGTTCGTGGCTCATCATGGCTAAAAATCGAGATTTGGCCTCGTTGGCATTTTCAGCTTTTACTTGAGCGATCTTAAGTTGATGCGTTTTGACATCAACAAGCTGTTGAAGCTGCTCTGTGCGCTCTATATCGATCAGTGCTCGCTCAAGTAAGGGCCTAAAACGTGACAGTGTATCGCGAGATTCTAGATTGAACTGCCCTGCTTTGTGACCAATCATCACGATAACTGAATCCGTAATTGTTGCTCGAACACCGGTTACTAATGCGCTTTGAATACAAGATTGAGAGGTAGAAACAACGCTAGAAAATTCTTCCAATTTGTTCGGTTCGAAAAGAATTATACACTCACCGAGAATTGCGCGAGAAAACTTAGCTTTGCTCGGCCAAGTTATATCTAAATAGTTTGGATTCGAAGAGAGTATCGTATTGAAACTGCTTTCGT
>Ga0209379_10002156_pt1 | contig 12194 bp, 17 predicted proteins | sample tdDd001_FD_187124 | JGI IMG/M metagenome (GOLD analysis project Ga0209379, IMG submission 187124) | Marine sediment microbial communities from the Atlantic coast under amendment with organic carbon and nitrate - tdDd00.1 (SPAdes)... | ecosystem: Environmental > Aquatic > Marine > Coastal >...
CATCATTAAACTTTTCATAAATACTAAGTGCGATTATTGGGTCATCAACAAGAATATAATCAATAATCTCATTTAAATCTTCTTCAGCAATTGGCAGAAAATGAACATCATAGTTTGGCATTAATTTTCTCCTTGAGTGAGGCCATTACATCTTTATGAGACTTACGTTTTACCTCAGAAAGACTTTGAGCTTCAGCTTCAAATAATTTTTTGTACAATTCCATTTGAGCTTGTTGTTTTTCGTATAAAGCCATACTCATTACAACCATATCACCTTGTCCATTTTTAGTAATGAAAACTGGTTCAGCTTCATGATGGCATATTTCAGATATCTTGTTAAAATTATTTCTTAAATCAGATACTGGTTTAATAATTGGCATTCAAACCCCTCCTTATCATAATGTTTATATTATTATATCATAATTATGATATTCGAGTGATATATCTATCGAATATATGGTTATAACTACGTCTTTCTCTTATACCAGCTCATCTTCAACCAACTTCATTACACGACCATTTGTTGGCCTAGAATCTTTGCTTTCTAAACTAATAAAACTTCTCGTTAAGTCAGCAACAGTAGGTTCTAGAATCTCCATGAACTTGGTCATTGCATAATCACGTTTAAGATCAGACTCATCCTCGCCAAATACAATATTTATTAGTTGCTCAATCGTTTGATCTAATCCCCAAAGCTTCAAATGCATCAATTCATGGACAATTAGGGATTCTAAATTTGTGATCTTAGGGTTAAAACCATTCACCATTAAAATCGCTTTTTTATCATCTGAGTCGATTTTAATATCACCAGTTTTTCTCCACTCTTTTTTTACTTCGAACACAGATATATCCCAGTCTTGAAGACATAAAATTTCTGTCCACTTTTCAACTAACTCCTCAACCTCTTTTATATTTTCATATAGCATAAACTCACCTAATCTCTTATTCAAACTTGCTGTTCGCTAGCTCTATAATATTAATAACAACTTCTTCGTAAGGATGAATGCGTTTAACTTCAGAAATTACTTCTTTCACCAAGTTTTCCTCACATCTAAACCCTAATTTATGCTCTTTTCCATAGTTGATTTCATTTTTCATACCCGTAACTGGGTTTGAGTGTTTATTTGGTTTCCAAAAACCTTCTATTTCATAATAAGTCGCAACACATTCATAATAACCAATTTTACAAGCACCAAGTTCAGATACAGCTTAAATAATACTCACAATATATTCTTTTGGTAGCAAAACTTCTATTTTATTGGTTCATTCTCGCTCTCCTTGGTACAGAGTAATAGCTCAAAGGAGTCCTCATCACTACTAACTATTTCAAACCCAATACTTCTGTACAGATTAAGTGCTTTCTCTCTTTCAAAAGCAACATGTATCCTCACTCGGTCATAATCAAGTCTTGTCCAGTAACTTATTGCATGAGTCACTAACTGCTTTCCAATGCCAAGATTATGATATTTTGGATGAACTGCTAGTACGGATATGTAGGGAATTCCCTTTGATAGGAAACTGATTATAAATCCTACCAACTCATGTCTATTATATGCGACCCAGTTACTTTCATAATTAAACTGATGTATTTCAAACCAATCATGATTCCAAGGTTTGTCATTGAAGCTTGCAGCATAAATATCTGGAATAGAGCAGAACGTCTCTCTAGTCATTAACTCAATACTTGTGAAATTGCTCAACCTTAAACTCCTTGTGATAACTTATCTGATATAAAACTAAAAATAGTTTCCATTTCTAACTCATAGTCTGATTTTATTTGAAAACACTTCGTTCCTAACTTTTCGCATTTACCCCTTAATAATTCATGGTCTTTTATGAAAACTTCGGGTGCCCAGTCTTCTTCATAAGCTCGTTCTTCAGCAACATGTCGATACTTTATTATTCCACTTTCATAGTTATGTTCAACATACTCTTTTGAGAAACATATAAAAACCGGGTGTATTTCGTCAAGATATAATGAGTCCATATCAATCAAGTACTCTGGAAAAATATAAGCACCTTCAACTATCAAATCTTGTTTATTTTCAACTGCGGTCATTATAATACCACGCAAAACTGGCCACAAGATTCTACCTACATGTTCATTACTATCAGTTGGAGTAAAACCACAATTAGGATTCCCACGATACAAACCCATTTTTAGATGATCAATAGAGTAATAATTGACATTATGATGTTCCATTACTTTCTTAGCTAGATTAGTTTTTCCAGTACAACTCGCTCCACTAATAAGTATAACCATATATACCTCTCATAGTTCAGACTTAAAAAATGTATTTCAAACGACACTTTAATCAGACTTAGTGCAACATTTGACTAAGTTTAATACACGACCTTCTAATTTTTCACATAACGTTCCCACGGTTCAAGATCGTTCCCCACTATTTAATCACTCTTCAATATTTTAACATATTCAACTTAGTAAAAATTCCCCAATTCGTATAATAACCGGGGAATGTCTGGAACCGCTGTGTTATACGCTGATATAAAACGGGCTAGTTTAATGCTAAATCTTAGTCACCCATTAGTTCACTCAGATACAATACAACATTACTTCTCGTATTTAATAATTGCTAACTATTGCTCTATACATTCAATGTGGTTAAGTGGTGCCCAGGCATATTTACCTGGATCTGATCTTTTGTAACACCATATCCAACCATTTATTTCTTTATCTGTGTATAATATTTCACCAAACTTCAGATCAAACTCTTCCGCACAATAGTCTTCAATTACTAAACCCATGGATTCATTAATTGAAAGGATTTGATGTGGTAACCAGCCCTCATTATTATGGGTTCTACATAAAACCCAGCCAGCCCATTCACCTTCAGAGTTTGAAAACTCTATACACTCAACTTTAGTGTCTTTTTTAACTGTGATTGGATTTGGAAACTCGGATACACGTTCTTTTATGACTTTATACTTCTTCATGACTGCCTCCAATATTTTAGATTTCTACGAAAAACTGTCGTGAAATTATTAATCTTTCTTAGTTCATTTTGCGTTAAATGTGAGATCCAGCCTTAATTGCTAGTTGTTTCAGAATCATGCAATTAAATAAAACACGTGCTTGAATTGTTCACCAGTAAAATGAAGACTCTTAACTCTTATAGCTTTTAACTGAGTATATAGACAATGATGCCATTAATTACTATTAGAACAGCGTACTTTAGGAGAATTCTTTTATCTTCGTCTGCGCTGGATACTCTTTTTCTGTGCTTAGGATCAAAATGTTTTTCTAAAAAGGAAAGTGATAAACTTGTGTAAGCATCGGTCGCATTTCGGCCCATGTTAAGTGAACCTTTAGCAGGTTCGACGTTGAAGAGTTTCAAAAGGAAAGTAAATAGCAAACATGCAGCACACATGAAGGCATAATCAACAACTTCAAAGTTCTTGAATATAATGAAGTATAAAAGTACTTCAATAAGCAGAGCTACTAAAACACTGAAAATAAACTTTCCGACTTTGAACATCATCATCCACCTTTCCACTTCCTATTAATTATCTCATGTCCTAATGAGTAAATTCTCTATTAATACTACTCAGACTGATTAATTAGTAGTCGCCCATTAATTAGCTGATCCAGCCTACTATAACTGCCGACAACTGATTAGGCGTCGACACCATGACGACTGGAGTTGAAAACTTGTATATCTTTGATAGTCATAAAATACGTTTATATATTTAAAGACCATATACTAAGTTCAGTTTTCTATATGTAATTAAACAATATAGTACATTCTTCACAGCTCAGTGAACTTATTACTTCTATTTGACTTCGACAAACGTAGATTATTTCAACTAAAGGATGTATCCAGAGTCAGTTCATAAGCATTAACAAGATATTTGGTTTCATGCTTTATTATGTCGTTGCTTTAAGCTAAATCAGACACTATATTACGCAAAAATGATTTAAAAAGAGTCCTTCATTGTTAATTAACTAATCAAAAGAATTGGTTAATCATTATTCTTTCAAAACTCACCATATTATTAGAACTATTTACTGAGAATTCACATTGAGTTTTATATTGGCGGTATAACGTTCCCACGGTTCACGCTCGTTCCCCACTTTTTCTATACTCTTCAATATTTTAACATACTCAACTCAGTAAAAATTCCCCAATTCGTATAATGAAAAGGGGAATGGCGGGACACCGCTGTGTTAGAAGGTGTCTTTTACGGTATAATAATTGAATAATATTATAATATAGAAATTGGAACATTTATTCTATCTCTTGCAACACAGACTCCATTTTTGACTATATAGCACTCTACAAAATGTTCACCACTAAATGTACTTTTTTCTGTCCTAACCTCTTTCCCATTATCTGCTAGTAACCCTCCACGAATCATATCTCTTTTCTTAGCTTCAACTCCCCTGTTTCTCACTTTCCAATACATTCTATAGGGAGGTGGAACATCATGAAAAACAGCTCTAAATTCGAGATTTTTAACTGTCCGTAATGGCTTTGTACTTTCTTTTAACCAAAATGGTTGCCAGCCACTTTGTGTGACTTTACAATCAAGATTAAGAGAGTACCTTATATCAACTGGATATCTGTCCTCGATAAATTGCTCTGTGTTTGTAAATGAAAACATTTCGGAAACGTATTTTTTTGCTGTGAACTTTTCACTAGAGTAACTCGGAAACTTATTCCCAAAAATATAGCGCATCGCCGTATATACTTCATCACTGTTTAAGTTTGTCTTCTCTAGTTTCTTTTTAACCTTTTTTGCTTTTTTTATAAATCGGCCATTATTTTTATTATATACTTTCTGTCTACTACCTAGTGCATACCAAAATGATTGTTCTGACTTTAGTCCAGACAAATATTCAAAATACTTTAATAAAATTTGAGGATAATCTGAATAAACTGAGTTTTTCAAATCTGTATTGGAGTTTAGAAAATCGTACACCAAAGTATCAATTAATAATCCACCTACTTTTAATCCCCAACTATTTTTCCATGCTCTAGTTAGAAAACATAAGTTTTTAAAAACAGTACCAAATTCATTCTCAATTTTTACACACTCAGCTTGTTCGAGATTGGGTTTCGTTGTTCTCCATTTACCACCATTATTTGAGTCTGGATAGTAAAAAGTATCGTTGTCCTTAATAAATACTGGACAGACTTCAAACTCATAATCTCTAAAGCTTACTACTACAACTTGTCCATTTCCTTCTTTTGTTGTCGTTGGATAGGACAATGATATTTGATTCTTAACTTCTTGTAATAAGGCTGATTGCCCATTACCACTTCTTTTATCAATACGTTTCTTAACAGAATCAGGTAATACATAAAGCATATCTAAATCGCTAACACCATTAATTGCAGTACCTCGTCCAACAGATCCGACAATTATTCCTTTGCAGTCATCAGATTTACTCCAATACTTTTCGTGAAGTTTATTCGAAATTCTGTTGAACTTGCTTTCATAAGGGCTTATATCATTTATTTTTAGTAGCTCTATATACTCTGAAAACGCTATTGTTATTGACATTAAAAACCTCCCGTCAAATATACTATTAAAAATGTAACCAGAACAATAAGTAAAAAACTCATTCCAACAAATGTCAATGGAACTTTTCCTCCCCAAAATGGAATCTCAAGTTCGTCTACAAACCATTGAGTTCGTGTCTTTTTCTTAATAAACATTTTGTAATGTGCATACCAATCACTTATCATTATTTGTTGAGAGACACCAACTTTATAAAATTCATCCATAGTAGTGTCAATCTCAATACGTATAGCTTCTTCAGTATAATTATCACTTTTTACTTCTCTATATAGTTGAGTAATCTTATTGTATAACTCAGATAACTTGATTCCTTTTTCGTTGTAAGAGTCCTTTTTATGATTGTAAAAGCTTATGTAAAGACCGATAACCCCAAGAATAATAAGTACCATAGATATGTCTATGGAGTGTTTCCAGTTCGGATATCGCAACTGAACAATACCAATAATCATTGTGAATAATCCAATTCCTCCTGGAACTTTTTCTACTATGTCATAAGTTGCAAAGTGTTTGTTACACGTATATGAAATGCTATAAGCATGATTAGATAACTCCTCAATTAGTAACTCTTTAGTCATAATTTTACTCCTTGTAATATTTTATCAGCACTCTTATCAGTCGAGTGCTAATATGTAATTATAGCATATCTTTTCCTTACTTGTTTGTCAATCAAACCGCTAAATTTGTCTTAAAATGTAACTAGTAAAATATGCCTTCTAACGTTCCTAAAGTTCACGACGTGCCCCTTCAGGTCTAATTCATATACTCTATTCTAACATTTTGAGCGTAGAAAAGCCCCTAAATTTTTCTATTTAAGGGCATGTTGGGAACTTCTATGTTATGTGCTGTTTATTTACGGTTTTCTCCTCTTACAAGACTGCCCACTCCAAACTCGACATTGTCCGAACATTGCTTGTTAGAATAGTATACTCCTACTATAATGAGTACTCCGCCTACAATTGTTACTACTGAAATTTTCTCATTCACATACAAATATGAAATCAAGATTGCTACAAGAGGATTAAAGTAGTTGAACACTGCTGTCTTTGAAGAACCTAGTATTTCTATTCCCTTGTACCAGCCATAATAACTAATCACATTCGAAAAGATTGCCAAGTATAATGCTGCATACAGAACCTGTACATCATTGGTAACAATTTTATGAACAATAGATATTCCCTCTAAACCACTCTGTGCGAAAAATAGTATTAGCAATGCCAAAAGACCAAACAGATTCAAGTAAGTGTTAACAATAAGTGGGCCATACTTACTAATCACCTGTTTAACTTCGACCGTAAAATAAGCCAACATCAGTGTATTGACAACCATCAGTGAATCACCAGTAATGTTGACTCCTTCCAGTACCTCACCAAAATTTCCTTTTGTTATAACTAAAGAAGCTCCTACAAAACTAAATATTACTCCATTAACTTGAGACAATTTCATCGTCTTACTTTCTTGCATCACATGATGAATCACAATTAACAAAGGGGATAATGCAATGAGTAATGATGCATTAACAGCTGATGTATACTTTAGTGCTGTACATTGTATAAAAAAGTGACCAGATACACCAACAAGGCTTAGTTTCGCAATTTTTTTCATATCCATTGATTCGACTTTTATTTTACGTTTTGAAGTGCATAATAAGATTACTGTAAGTACAATGGACGCTATGAATACCCTTAGGGTGATAAATCCAAGTACACTATTAGAACTAACGCCACACTTTGATACTGAAAAAGATGAACCCCAGATGATTACAGCCGTCATTACCCAGATATACGTTGTGAGTTTTTTCATTTTAACTCCTTCCTTTACACAGACAAAATAGATATTATGAAAAGGAAGATTGATCAATCATTTCTTTTGCTAATAAAATTCTAGCATACTATGCTCAATGCTATATCGGGGATATTCTAATAACAACTATAGGCATTTCCTATATGAAAAGAGGACTATATGGAACTCAAACTTATTAAATCATTCATTTGTGTTGCACAGACACTTAGTTTTTCTGATGCTGCACAAATGCTTAACTATTCTCAACCAACTGTTTCTGAGCAAATAAAAAAACTCGAAGAAGACTTAGATACTGTCTTATTCGAGCGCTTAGGTCGTAAACTTAAACTAACAACTGAAGGAACGGTATTTCTTGATTACTCAAAGCAAATAATAGCCTTGTGTGATAAGTCAATTTCTCACCTGGATGCTCTAAAAAATGAAAGCATAAGGGGTGATTTAAATATTGCAATGACTGAATCAATGTGCTTTTATAAGCTACCAAATATGTTGAAGACTTTTTACTCTAACTACCCTCAAGTAAATCTCAACATAAAAATTGGAAACTGCTATGACTTCCCTACTTGGATCGCTCAAAATCTCATTGATATTGCTTTTGTTCTCGATGATGAGTTCAAGTATAACAACATTATAAGTACAGAAATGTCTCGCGAAGAACTTGTACTATTTGCCTCAAAAGATTACCTTGATGGAAACCACTCAAAATTCACAATAGAAGATCTAAAATCTGAAACACTTATACTAACTCAGCCTAAAAGCAAATATAGAAACATGATAAAAGAATATCTAAGTAACCTAAATATAGAAGCTAAGTCTGAACTAGAATTCGAAAGTGTTGAAGCTATCAAGTCATTTGTTAGAAGTGGACTTGGTATTGGATTCTTACCTAAAGAAACGCTTGTTAATGACTTAACCACTGGTCAAGTAGTAGAACTTCCAACTTTTGATAAACGTTTCACAATTTCAGCTCAGTATTTGATTCACTCTGATAAGTGGGTCAGTCCTGCACTAAATGCCTTGATTAACACCGTTGACGACTATTTCCAGATAAGTAGTAAATAAATGGCACCATAACGTTCCCGGGGTTCACGATCGTTCGCACCCGGTTCAAACCATTGATTTTGCAACATTCTTGTTTACGTCATCCAATCAAACTAGTATAACAATGCGAATGTCGGGACACCCCCGTGTTATAAGATGGTGGATAACGATTTTAACTCTATGGTTCATAAATTGCCGTCACAGATTCAAAATACAAAAGTTCTCAATTAGTTTCGCTTGCAACTAGTTATAAGTGCTTAACAAATATCTGGTCATACTCTCCTGAAAAAGTAATCCCTTTGCCTATGACTTCCCAGCCGGTCTTTTCATAGTAGTTTTCAATGTCAGAATATAAGTAGACTTTGTTGTAACCAAGGTCTTTTGTATGTGCTAGAGCTGCTTCTTGCAACATTGAACCTAGCCCTAAACTTCTCTGCTCGGGAACTACATAAAGAGCTGAAATCCAAGGATATAAGTCTTGTCGACTCACCATATCACAGCGCCATATTCCGATTGTACCAACAGGCTGATTATTCTTTAGTGCTACAAATGTTTGCGGGAGATTATCTTTGTTTAAGCTGTGACTCACAATACTATGAAAGAACTCATAGTTATTGTTATTTCCCCATTCACTATGTAGCCATTTCGAAATGATTTCAACGTGTTCAACTACTTCTGATATATGTTTTATCTCAATCATTTTTTACCTCTGTTTAAACATTCTAGTCGGCTTAATACCAAGTCTCCTCTTGGAAAATTAAAAACTGCACAGTTGCAGATCGTTTTTCACCATCCACATCGTATTCAACATTGTAGATATGTTCTCTTAATGCCAGCTTACTTATATATCTTACTTCGCCCCGTTTGCGATTTACATACTCATATATCTTTCGTTTATCATTCCAACGCCATCCTAGCTCAATACCAACGAATATAAAGACCAACAACAAAGTTAAAATGACATCGAAATACTTCATCATACGTATACTCCTATCAGAAAACAAAAGATTTTAACCATTAATGCTCTTATTGAAGGCTCTTTATCATAATTAAACATGGATTTTTCTTGCCCCAAATGTCAAAGGATTCTTCAAGTGGAATAAACCCATTTGATTCATAAAATAACCTTGTTGATTTGTAAAAGTCACATTCAACTGATGTACCTAATGTTTTCACTTACAGATACTTATACCCTTAATGACTTAAATGCTTTTCAACAGAACTAAGTAGTTGAGTTCCTATGCCATTTTAATGATACTTCTGATACACACCCATAACATAAATTTCAGCAGAATACTTATTATGGCTTTTTATGCTGATAAAACCCTCAGATTGATTGCAATAATCAGATATGTAAAACAGCGTATTCCTGGACTCTATTGAGTAAGTAGTTACAGCTGATTTGTCTTCAAACCAGTAATTAATGAGTCTAGTACCTTGAATGTGTATAACTCCTTAATAGTTGGTTTTGTCACCTCTATAATTTTTCACATGTGTAAAGCCCCTGATGTAAAACTAACTTGTAAAAGCCATCCTTTAGAATAACAGACTAAGTTGAGTATTGCGTACGACCGAGTATTGTTTTAAGTGACTGAAGCATGGAAATTCGTAGTATTAAATAAACATGAAGCTCTTCGGTTGCATAGCAATATGAACCTCAAACTCCTTCAACATTTTGATTCTACTTGGATTTATAAATTACTGCTTGGGCAACGATTACGTCAGCTCCATTAAAAGTACATGATGGTGATCCATACAACTCATACCCTTGGTCTATTAAATCTGATATTCTTTTGCAGAAATTTGAATCGTCTTTACCAGTAATAAGTCGATAATTAAGCTTATGATCCATTTCGCTTCCCCCAATACCTTAAATGCCATTTTGAATAATTTTCTAAACTCTAGTCTATGTTTCAATTACTAAGTTAGCCACTTTCTTATAACGTTCCCGGCGTTCCCGACGTGCCCCTTTAAGTATATTTCATATACTCTATTGTAACATTTAAAGCATGAAAAAGCCCTGAATTTGTCAATTCAAGGGCATGTTGGGAACGCTCGTGTTATGGATAGTTCTTTTCGGTCATATTCATTGATGTTCAACCTGAAACAATCTAAAAATAATTAGTTTTAACTCTAACTCAATCATTACTTTTATTCCGTGACAAACTTAGTATTTCAGTCATTATCCTAGTTAGCTCCTCTGGTGATTCTTCCATACCAGTTTTGATCCAATGGACAAGAACACTCCATACAACTCCTTCGTATAACGTAGATGCGTATTTTACCGCCTTTTCACTAAACCCATTCGATAGTAATATTTCATTTCGTATTTTAATATGCCTTACTTTACTATCATAGGTATTCAATAAGCTCAATAAGTCATTATCGTTCAGTATATTTACAAATTCTTTGTTCTTGTCCCAAATTCTAAAATACTCAAGCCCTTCTGTCTCATTACATTCGTCCGAGCTCTCTAGACTTTCTTTAAATGCATCAGTGACTAGTTCATTGACATACATAGTAATTACATCATTCTTAGATTTATAATGTGAATAAAAAGTTCTTCTTACTAGATCCGCTTTATTCATAATTTCGCTTACTGATATTTTATCTATGTGTTTTTGCTTCATCAGTTCTAGTAATGCCTCACGAATCATAACACGCGATCTTATTGCACTTGAATATAACTCTTTTTTCCTTACCATTTTTGCTCCTATTTCTCCAGTCAAACTTGCTCATTTACTCGTGTCTGAGTAAGTTCATCCAATTTCATTGACTCTGTAACTTTCAACAATTATACTTCACTCTATAAAAAAGCACAAATGAGCAACTTTACAAGGAGAGTACTATGAATACTAATCTTTATTATTTTACTGGCACAGGCAATGGACTATACATAGCTAAAACTATACGAAAAAGAATAGAAACGGATGGCAATACTGTAACTTTAATTCCTATAAACACTCTGGATCTTAGTAAAAAAATAACTATCTCAGCTGAACACATCGGCATCATTTTTCCTACTTATGACATGGATGCTCCAACAATAGTAAAAAAGTTTGCTAATCAAGTGAACGTTTCATATGACGCTTATTTATTCTTATATAGTCACAGTTCAAGTATTTCAAAAGGCTCAGTACATACTATTTCTAAAATATTAAGTACAAATAATATTAATGTATCAAACACTTTTGAAACTATACTTCCACCGAACAGTGCTGTTGCATATGTTAGTCCTCAAAAAATTGAAAACATGCTTACTAAGGGGAAGATAACTCTTAATCGCAATATAGATATGATTTTAAATAAAACTACCTCAGACAAAAGAAGACCAAGTATTGTTGAAGATATTTTATTGAATACATTCAAAAAATTCTCTAGTTCTGTTGAACACTTTATGAAATTTAAAGTCATTACTTCAGACGATTCTTGTAATGGATGTTCAACTTGTTATAAAGCTTGTCCCGTACAAAATATTAAGATGTTTGATTCAAGGCCTATTTTTGAAACTCACTGTGAAATGTGTTTTGCTTGTATCAATTTATGCCCCCAAAAAGCTCTTTCTTATGGAAAAATGAAAAAGAAGAACTTAGTATCCTATAGACATCCAGAGGTCACATTAAAAGAGCTACTTTATAGATAAGTTGAATTTACTTATCTAATTCTTTTCCATTTTCAGAACACTAATATGCGCCGTTTCGCTAATTAGGTTGAGTATAAGTTCACCATTTACTATCCTATAATTTTCTAAAGCTCATTATTCATATTAAAAAGCAATAAACCAATAGACATTAATAAAAACTCAGACT
>Ga0209379_10002159_pt1 | contig 12180 bp, 12 predicted proteins | sample tdDd001_FD_187124 | JGI IMG/M metagenome (GOLD analysis project Ga0209379, IMG submission 187124) | Marine sediment microbial communities from the Atlantic coast under amendment with organic carbon and nitrate - tdDd00.1 (SPAdes)... | ecosystem: Environmental > Aquatic > Marine > Coastal >...
TATTTTAACATATTATGAAGCAATATGACGAGTATTAAAAAGCCTACAACATTTGTTTGATTGCGATATAACCAGTATGTACCCCATAGAGCAATAGCATCAAGGCACTGGCACGTTTGAAATAGAGGTTTCTGAGAAAATTTTGCAACTGTTGGGCCATTGAACCCACAGCTATCATTGCCGGGAGTGTACCTAAGCCGAAGGCAAGCATGACTGCAGCACCAGAGAGCGCGCTACCAGAAACGGCTGCCCAACTAAGGGTTGAGTATACAAGTCCACAAGGTAACCACCCCCAGAGTAAACCGAATGGTAATGCCGCAACTGGTGACTTCAGCGGAAGTAATGATTTTGCTGCAGGTGACACAAAACGCCAGAGAGACTGACCCAAGCGCTCGATTTTAGTTATGCCTTGCCACCATTGGCCAATATAAAGCGCTAGCAAAATCATCATGATAGCAGCAAACAGCCGCAGAGATACGAGTCCGGTCGAATATCCACCAAAGGAAGCAATACCGGCAAAGGCACCGCCGATGATTGCACCCGCTATCGCATACGAGATAAGGCGGCCTGTGTTATAGCAGAGTAGATAAGGCCACCGTTTTGCCTGTTGCTGACCGGGCATCCCCAATGTCAGGGCTGCGGCCACTCCGCCACACATCCCAAGACAATGACCAGCCCCCATCAGACCAATGATAAATGCCGCGTAAAAATCGATATTCACGATGCGTTTTCACTCTCTTGTTTTTTCGTTTGAGCTTGATTCTGCCCAGGTTCATCCTCGTCAAACAAGATGTCATAACCCTGACGCTCTAGATCTTCAAACTGTTCACTTCTGACGGCCCAAAGAAAAATGCCCACAGCGATACAGACAAAAACGATCGCAATTGGTATTAACAAGTAAAGACTAGCCATTTTCTTTTAATAACCTTAAAGAATTTGAAACAACAATGATCGAGCTTGCCGACATTCCTACGACTGCAATGTAAGGAGCGACAAAACCAGCAACCGCAAGCGGTAAGATAACGAGGTTGTAGCCTAACGCCCAAGCTAAGTTTTCTCGAATGATTCTTCTGGTCTTTAGCGCCAACTCTCTAGCACGTAAAATTCGTGATAGCTGGTCACCTAGCAATACCATATCCGCCGATGATTTGGCAACATCAGTACCTCCTCCCATTGCAACAGAAAGGTGGGCACCAGCCAGGACAGGAGCATCATTGACACCGTCTCCTATCATAAGGGCAACATTGTCCCTATCGAGACTGCGGAGGTATTCAAGCTTGCCTTCTGGCGTTGCTCCAGCAATTAAGTTATCAACATTTAGCTTATCAGCGACAATCTGAGCACTGGCTGAATGGTCTCCGGTTAACATGGTGACCTTGATACCTGATGCCTGGAACTGTTCAATAAGCTCCTCGCTGTCTTCGCGGATTGGATCATCGAGCCTAAAGCCGGCGATAAGCTGGTCATTGCAAGATAGCCATACCTGAAAACGGTTGTCGCATTGTTTCAATAGAGCTGGTTTTTCAGGGTGATTATCAAGGACAAAGGTAGCCTGACCTATTCGCCACTCGTTACTATCTATTGAGCCTTTCAACCCACAACCAATGATATTCTTTACGTCATCAAATGCTTTGCTGTTGTCTCGATAGCCACTAAAGGCTCTTGCTATCGGATGATTGGCAAAGCGTTCCATTTCTGCGGCATAAGCCAAAGCATCGGCTTCAGACATTTCACCAAAAAGCTGTGTTTCGACAAGGCGAATATTACCTTCGGTAAGAGTACCTGTTTTGTCGATAACCAACTGATTGACTTTACAGAGAGTTTCTAACACATGTCCACGGCGTAGCAAAATACCAAGGCGACCAAGGCTCGATGTAGAACAGGTGAGGGCGGTTGGTGTCGCTAGCGAAAGTGCACAAGGACAGGTTGCAACAAGAACAGCCAATGTGATCCAGAGAGCATCTCCCGGTTGCTGCTGATGCCAGTATAACCAGGTACAGGCAGAAATAAGTAAAATGCCGGCAACGAAGTAGCGGGCTACGATATCAGCCACCTCAGCTACTTTGGGCTTTGAAGATTGGGCCTCGTCCTGCAGGCGTACAATATTGGAGATAAGCGAGTTTTGTCGGTCTTTAGTGACGCGTAGTGTTACGTTCCCGTCACCGTTAATTGTACCAGCATAGACTAAATCACCCTGTGTCCGGGGAACCGGCATCGGCTCTCCGGTCAGCATTGATTCATCAATCGCTGTTTCGCCACGAATAACTTTACCGTCGGCAGGGAGGCTTTCACCTGGCAGAACGGTAATGACGTCGCCGACTTTTAGGGCTTTGGCGGCAACTTGAGATCCGTCCTCAAGGGTGGCCATGGCTGGTATCAGTTTCAGCAAGTTGGCACTGGCCGCCGCTGCTTGTCGGCGTGCTCGCATTTCAAGAAAGCGCCCTAAAAGAAGGAAGAAGGTGAACATCGAGATTGACTCGAAGAAAACTTCGCCTTTGTCCATTACTGTTGCATAAAGGCTTGCGACATAGGCAAAGAGCAGGGCAATAGAAACAGGAACGTCCATTCCAAGAGTTAGGGCTCTTAGATTACGCCACGCATTGAGATAGAAAGGCAGAGCAGAATAGAGCAGTACAGGGGTGGCAAAAATGAGGCTGACCCAACGTAGATAGCTTTTAAATTCCGCATCGAGATCGCCAAAAATCTCAAAATACAGTGCTATAGCCAGCATCATAACCTGCATTGTTGCAATACCGGCGATACCGAGTCGGTACAGATAGTTTTTCATCATTCGATGGTATTGCTGTTCTTGAGCGTCAGCTTCGAACGGAGCTGCCTTATAGCCAAGCTGATGGATCACTGAAAGAAGGTGACTTAGTTTCGCTTTGGTTGGATCCCAAGTGAGCAGGGCGCGATGAGTTGTCGTGTTTACTCGTATGGAGATAACACCGACTTCACGTTTAAGTTGTTTTTCAATTAGCCACGCACAGGCCGCACAAGAAACACCATCAAGAGAAAGAGAAACCTCTTTGCTGTCATCAAATTCACGAACAAATTCCTGTTGGATTTCTTCGTGATCATAGAGCAATAGAGATTGAAGTTGCTGAGGGACTAAGTCGGCTTTCTCGGCTGGAGCCGTTCGGAATTCATAATAGGAGGAGAGGCCGCTTTCAACGATTGTTTGTGCGACCGCTTCACATCCCGGGCAACACATATCACGAGTTTTGCCCAGTATTTCAACTTGATGTTGGCAACCCTGTGGAACAGGATCGCCGCAATGGTAACAGTCTTTTGTCATTCCTTGATCTGCCCGTACAGCGAAATCGGGTCGGATGTTGGTAGGTTAACGCGTCCTTGTAACATCCAGTCGCCATCAAATGGTTCTACTTCAACAAACCAAGGGCCTTCTATCTGCTCTGGAGAGCTGAAACGATAAGCACCGCTTAAATCAGCACTGACCATTTGGGTAAAGTCTTTATTGGCCAGGGTGCGGTGTGTAAAAGTGACACGCAAGTTAGGATTGCTCTTAAGATCACCTTTATCAAAATTAACTACGATATTGGTATCGGCGACGCTGACAGATGCTTTTAAGTTAAGTGCATCGGCAACCCGGAGACGAGAGAGATCTAAATTAATCGCCTTGCCTTTCTTGTAATAATCTTCTGCTACAAGGTCGACTTGATTCTGAGAAAAGATGTAAACAGCTGTCAGGCTGTACACTATTGAAATAGCAGGAATGGCGAAAACGAACCAAGGCCAAAACTGCTTATACCATGGTTTACGCATAATGATTACCTTTGAAGCTTTGATGAAGAGAGCCCCTGAAGTTAACAGGGGCTAGGTTTTATGTCTCAGTCTTTATTACTAATTTCTCAATCAATATGTAACCAAGCATTAACCATCTTATTACTTGTCAGTGTTGTTGCTCAAACCCCAGACATAGGCAGAAATTAGCTGAATTTTCTCTTCACCCAAGATATCTTTCCATGCTGGCATTACGCCCTGACGACCGTGAGTAACCGTGGCTTCTACTGCGCGACGAGAGCCGCCGTATAGCCATGTGTTATCTGTTAGATCGGGTGCACCAAACGCAGGGTTACCTTTACCATCTGTTCCGTGACAAGCTGCACACATAACGAAGCGTTGCTTACCAGCAGCAGCATCTTTTGCGTTTACTTTACGTCCAGACATACCAAGCACATAGGTAGTAACTTCTTTGACACCATCTTTACCAAGTGAATCAATCCAAGCTGGCATTACACCATGGCGACCGGTCATGATAGTTGTTTTGATAGTTTCAGCTTCACCACCATACAGCCAAGCATTGTCAGTTAGGTTAGGATAACCTAGCTGACCACGAGCATCCGAACCATGACACTGTGCACAGTTTTGGATGAACAGGCGCTGGCCAACTTTAATCGCTTCTGAATTTGCGGCGATTTCAGTGATTGGACGAAGTACATTACCTGACTCGTCATAAGCCAATGTCTTAAAGGTTTCACCAAACTTAGCTTGCGCTTCATCTAGCTCTTTAGCGTACTGGTTCAGACGCTGCTCTTTTTGAGCATTAGCAATAGCCAGTTTCGATTCTTCAACAGAACGAACTGTTTGGTCAGAACTCTGCCATCCCAAGATACCTTTGTAGTTACCTAGACCCGGGTACAAGACTAAGTACAGAAGGCCGAAGATGATGGTGCCCCAAAACATATAGGACCACCATTTCGGTAGTGGGTTGTTGATTTCACGAATACCATCGTATTCGTGACCCATGTCTTCACCTTCCTCAACGCCCATTTTGTCTTTGCTACACCAGACGAGGATAGTAGCTATACCAAAAATGGTGCCAAGCGTGATGATTGTTATCCATAGACTCCAAAATGTAGTCATGCTTCCTAGCTCCTGTCTTTCTCACGCGTTGCCAAATCTTGCTCTTCATCAGCAAATATAAGGTTGGCTGCTTCATCGAAACGCGATTTTTGGCGTTTACTGTAAGCCCAAAGGACAATACCAATAAAGCTTGCGAACAGAATTACTGTCCAAATGCTATGAATGGTTCCAATATCCATGGTGCCTCCTTATTTCATTGCGTGACCAAGCGACTGAAGGTAAGCAATAATTGCATCCATTTCAGTCTTGCCCTTCACTTCTTCACCAGCATTCGCAACTTGTTCTTCGGTGTATGGAACTCCAAAGATGTCACGGAAAACAGCTAGCTTGTCGGAGGTTAACTTGCCATCAAGCACGTTTTCTTCCAACCAAGGGAAACCAGGCATATTTGACTCAGGAACTACTGCACGTGGATCACGAAGATGGACACGGTGCCAGTCGTCAGAGTAACGATCACCAACACGCGCCAGATCAGGACCTGTACGCTTTGAACCCCATAGGAAAGGGTGTTCCCATACACTTTCACCCGCAACAGAGTAGTGTCCGTAGCGTTCTGTTTCAGAACGGAAAGGACGAACCATCTGGCTGTGGCAAACGTTACAGCCTTCACGGATGTATATGTCACGACCTTCCATTTCTAACGCTGTGTAAGGGCGAAGATTTTCTACTGGTTCAGTAGTTTGGTCTTGATACAGTAGCGGCGTAATTTCTACCAGTGCACCAAAGCTAATAGCGATAACGATAAGTATCGCTAGAAGGCCGACATTTTTTTCTACAATTTCATGACGATTATTAGCCATTGTCGGAACTCCTTATGCTGGTTGCTCAGTTGCTTTTAGGCTTTCTTTTGGCGCAGAAATTGTCTTATAAGCGTTGTATGCCATTAGGAACATACCCGTTAGGAAGACCGCACCGCCCAAGAAACGAACGAAGTAGAATGGATAAGAAGCCTGTAGAGATTCCACGAAGCTGTAAGTCAATGTACCGTCAGTGTTAACCGCACGCCACATCAACCCCTGCATTACACCAGAAATCCACATTGCTACGATGTACAGAACTGTACCAATGGTTGCCAGCCAGAAGTGAACGTTGATCAACTTGACAGAGAACATACGCTCTTGGCCGAATAGCTTAGGAATTAGATGATAAACCGCACCGATAGAAACCATTGCAACCCAACCTAACGCACCAGAGTGAACGTGACCGATTGTCCAGTCAGTATAGTGAGAAAGGGCGTTTACGGTCTTAATAGACATCATCGGGCCTTCAAAGGTAGACATACCGTAGAAAGACAGTGAAACCACCAAGAATCGTAGGATTGGGTCGTAGCGAAGTTTGTGCCATGCACCCGACAGCGTCATGATACCGTTGATCATACCACCCCAAGACGGAGCAAATAGGATCAGAGACATCACCATACCTAGAGACTGAGTCCAGTCAGGTAGAGCTGTATAGTGCAAGTGGTGAGGGCCGGCCCAGATATACAGGGATACCAATGCCCAAAAGTGTACGATAGACAGGCGGTAAGAGAATACTGGACGACCTGCCTGCTTAGGTACGAAGTAGTACATCATACCCAGGAACCCGGCTGTCAGTAGGAAACCTACTGCGTTGTGTCCGTACCACCATTGAATCATCGCATCCACTGCACCGGAATAAATCGAATACGACTTAGTCATCGACACAGGGATAGCCATGCTGTTCACGATGTGAAGGACAGCTACCGTTAAAATAAAGGCACCAAAGAACCAGTTCGCAACATAAATGTGCGACGTGTTTCGTTTTATCATGGTACCGAAGAAGACAATGGCATAGGAAACCCAAACAACGGCAATAGCGATATCAATCGGCCATTCCAGTTCTGCGTATTCTTTACCAGACGTCCATCCCATAGGCAGCGAAATTGCTGCTGCTAGGATGATGGCTTGCCAACCCCAAAAGGTGAACGATGCCAACTTACCACCGAAGAGTCTTGCTTGACATGTACGCTGTACTACGTAGTAAGACGTAGCAAATAGTGCACTTGTACCGAATGCGAAAATCACTGCATTGGTATGCAGTGGACGCAAGCGGCTATATGTCAACCAAGGTAGGTCGAAGTTGAGCGCCGGCCACACCAGTTGAGCGGCAATCAATACACCAACGCCCATTCCAACAATTCCCCATAGTATTGTAACCAGGGTGAATTGACGAACGACCGTATAGTTGTAGTTTTGTTCAAGCTGCTTTACTTGGCTCATGTTGCATGCTTCCAATTTGAATTGTTCAACTACACTCTTTCCTTGTGCGAACAACTAGTTGTCGCAATGCCACCCAAAGCTTACTTAATTGCCATGTTGTTTTTTGAACAACTCAGCATTTAAATTGCTATTTTGTTGTAAAAGTGGCATTTTCATTACACATAATACTTTACTTAACAAGTGATTGACAGAGTCAAGCCCACACGATGTTTACGGTTAAGCAACATTTATGTGAAAACTTTGAACTCTGTAACACGGGAAGCACGGTAAATCATGGCTGCGGAGAAGCTAACAAAGGCGAGATTGGTTCAAATATTAATCTTGATGGCAGTATTAATAACAGCATTTGTATGGAGAACAGTCACCTACGATGAAAAGGTGTCTGTAGATGAAAGTACTACCGAATGCCGGATTACTGCAGAATATTGTACTGTTGAAGGTCAAAATCAGACACTGGAACTATCGCTCGCACCATTTCCGGTCATTGCAAATTCTGAAGTCGTTCTACAAATTAGTAACACAAATGTAAAGCCAGTTGCTACTATTGAAGGTGTAGATATGTATATGGGGGTAATTCCCGTCATATTTGAGCAACAAGCTGATCACTGGATAGGAACGTTTACTGTGCCTGACTGTGTACACGACACGATGGAGTGGGCTATTGAAGTGAAGCAAGGTAGTGACACTATAGTTGCAAAGTTCACTGTGAAAAAGTGATGTAAATTAACCACTTTTTCCTCAGGAGTTCATGTTTTGTAGGCTTGAATACTCAAGCCTACAAAACATGAAGTTATTCAGCATAAATCATTTTTTTTGTTATCCCACCATCGACTGTGAAATTCTGCCCTGTAATGAAGCTTGCATCAGTGCTAAGCAGGTATTTTATCATCGAAGCCACATCATTGGCCTGACCGACGCGGCCTGTTAGGTGCTGGGCATGATCAACAGCACGTAGCTCTTCATTGCTTGTATCAATCCAGCCCGGAGAAACACAATTCACCCTTATATCGGGTCCCAAACTGGCGGCTAATGCATGTGAGAGGCTCACTAATCCACCTTTAGATGCACTATAGGCCTCTGTGTTGGGTTCGGATTGTGCCGCACGGGTAGAACTAATATTGACGATGGAACCTTTACTCTCCTTAAGCAATGGAAGGCATAATTTAGCCACCAGTAACGGCGCGGTAAGGTTGACTGCAATTATTTGATTCCAATCGTGTAACTCTAGAGATTCAACTGGTGCATTATAGGGGGTGGCAATAGCTGCATTGTTAACTAAGCCATCAAGTCTGCCAAATTGTGCCTGAATTTCTGTTATGACAGCTGATATTTCCGACTCGCTAGTGACATCAGCGCGGCGAAAGCGGATCCTTGGGTCATGAGCGACCAGTTCAAAACCAGCATCTTCATCAATATCGACAGCGACAACAGTTGCCTCGTTGCTAGCTAAAAGCTCGCAAATACCTTTGCCGATCCCCTTGGCTCCACCTGTTACTAAAATGACGTTGTTGATCATGCTTCCTTTCACTGCCCCTAAAATAAACAATTCTACATGTTAGCGGTAAAGCAGAGTCTGACTTTAGCCATAAATCGAGAAAAAAGGTGTCAGTTTGCTGATTACAAAAGTAAAAATGACTATGATGAGTGCAACGCATAACAATAATTACGGAAATATGGATATAGCCACAAGTTTTTCTGCTTTTCATGCATCGGAATACGCTGTTTCGGATGCAATTCGCAAACTGAAAAGTAAAATCGCAAATCCTAAACTTATTCTTGTGTACTTTTCTGAAAACTACGACGATCAACTTATCCAACAAGCATTAACGGCGGAATTTCCGAGTTCTCAGATCCTTGGCTGCTCCTCATGCCAGGGGGTGATGACAGACGAAGGGTATAATCGTGGTGAAGGCATTGCTTTATGGGCAATGTGTGATTATACCGGCGCTTTCGGTAGCGCTATCGTTTCAACCAACCAAAGCCCTTATGGTATGGCTAGGCAGGCATTGTTACGCGCAATTGAAAACAGCGGTCGCCCAGGTGAACTCCCGGCATTAATCTTGCTGCATTCAAGCCCAGGTCGCGAAGAAGAAGTCATTAAAGGTATTGAGGATGAGCTAGGTATTTCTGTCCCCATTATTGGAGGAAGCGCTGCTGACGATCATGTTCAGGGGAACTGGAGGTTGTTCACACATGAACAACGGTGCCAAGAGGGAGTTGGACTCTGCGTCTTATACCCATCTTGTAATATCAGCTACTCATTCCACTCTGGTTATGCCAGCTCGGGCATTAGTGCAATAGCCACTCGAACGGAAGGTCGAGAACTCGTTGAGCTTAACCATAAGCCAGCCATTGAGACTTATCAAGAATGGATAGGTCAGTTGCTTTCAGATGAAAATAGCATAATTTCGAAAAGTAGTCTGAATCCATTAGGACGTATTGCCGGTAAGGTTCATGATTTACCTTATTTTAAGTTGTCGCATCCGTTAAAAGTGACCCCAAGAGGTGGGATCGAGCTATTTGCAACAGTGGAAGAAGGTGAAGAGCTGTTTTTCATGGAAGGGACGGAAGAGCGGCTGATAACACGGGCGGGTAGGGTCATCGATTCAGCCTTTGATATAGGCAGTGCTAGCCGGGAGCTAGACCCAATTGGTGGAATTACTATTTACTGTGCAGGTTGCATGCTACGTGTACAGGAGCGAATGGAAGAGGTCGCACACTACGTGAATAAAGCAATGCACCATACCCCGTTTGTTTGTCCCTTTACATTTGGCGAGCAGGGGCAGTTTGTTGGTGGTGAAAATGCACATGGAAACCTCATGATTTCAGCTGTTTTATTTCATAGGGATTAACCAATGCCGAGTTTTGAGTCAGAAAAGCTTCAAGAGACATTGCTTGATCTGCTGCGCAGTCAAGAACGAGAGAAGCAGCTTCGAGATGAGAATGCGGCCATTCTGGCAGGTATGTCAGCCATGGCAGGGGCGAATAGTAAGAGACAGGTTTTCAATAGCCTGTTGTCGGTACTTCGAAAATACATAGGCTTTGAACATGCCCTTGTTTTGACAAGAGAAGATGAAACGGCACCACTGCAAGAGCTTGTTACAACGTGTCGTTTTTTTGAATCAAGTATTTGGCCCGTTAGTAATACATTTATTCGCTGTATGAACGGTGAAAGCATTGCGTTGTTTGCTCCTAAACAAGTTTCTGAGTTCAAGGAGCTACCACATGAGATGCTCCATTATTGCCATTCAGTGTTGTTAACAGGGGTGAAGGTAAGTTCTGGCGATGCACTTCTGTTATTTCTTCATTCTGATCGCGGACAATTTACGCCACAGTGTCGTCGTGTACTTGAACGATTTAGACCTTTGCTTGAACGCGCTATTATCGATATAGATTATCGTGAAAGGTTGCAATCGTTGGTAACTGCGCGAACTCAGGAGCTTATTCACAGCCAGCAGAGATTTAAGGATTTTGCTAAAACGGTGGGCGATTGGTTTTGGGAAGTCGATACCGATTTACAATTTACCTATATCTCGTCACCAAATCTGGCAAACCATGTTGTTGATAACGATAGTATTCTTGACATATTTGATGAGCAAGCAACGCTGAAGAAAAAGCTCAAAATAAAATTCGAAATGAAAGAAGCCTTCGAAGATCTTGAGTGGCGGCTGCCTAAAAGTGAAGGGGGGTTATGGATAAGCTTTAGTGGAACGCCGTACTTTTCGAAGCAAGGTAAATTACTTGGCTACAGGGGCACTGCAAAAAATATCACAAATCGCAAAAAGCGCTTATTCGAATTGCAAGAAGCCAGAAAACAAGCCGAATCGGCAAATAAAGCGAAATCGCAGTTTTTGGCTATGATGAGCCATGAAATAAGAACGCCGCTAAATGCAGTTTTGGGGTTCATGGATACTTTGGCAGAGTCAGGGCTTAATCCGGATCAAGTTCACTGGGTAAGCCAAATGGATCAATCTGCCCAGCTATTATTAACGATCATTAATGATATTCTTGATTTGTCGCGGATAGAATCGGGGAATTTTGAGTTATTTAATACTGAGATGCAGTTAGAAGACAGTATTAACCTGGTTGTTAACCAATTGTGCGAGCAAGCAAATAAAAAGAATATCACACTAACAGCTGAGATATCACCGACAGTTCCCAAGACGATGGTCGGAGATAAAAATCGTATATCACAGGTCATGTTCAACTTGATAGGTAACGCACTTAAATTCACCAATCAGGGTTCAGTATCAGTAGATGTTAGCTGTAATAATAAATATGTAGTGATCGCTGTGACAGACACAGGAATTGGCATTTCATCTGAAGCCCAGAAGAATTTATTTAATCCATTCATTCAAGCTGATGGCAGTATTACAAGGCGCTATGGTGGTACAGGCCTTGGGCTGGCGATTAGCCAACACTTGATAGACAAAATGAATGGTAAGATAACGTTAAAAAGTACCTTAAATGAAGGTAGCTGTTTTACGGTTTATATTCCAATTGTACAGTCAGCTGAAGTATCAACATTTGAAGAACCTGTTATAGAAGCAAAAGTTGAACGGTCGCTGAGTATTTTGTTGGCAGAAGACAGCAATACAAATCAATTAGTCGCCAAGCTAATGTTGGAAAAACGGGGCCATCGAGTTGTGATTGCCAATAATGGTAAGGAAGCAATCGAAATCCTTGAGAATAACCGGAAGGAGTTTGACATTGTCCTGATGGATATTTCGATGCCAGTACTAGATGGATTGCAGGCAACAAAACTGCTGAGAGAAAATAATGTTGATATACCAATAATCGCATTAACCGCCAATGCAATGCATTCAGATCAAATCGAATATGAGAAAGCGGGTATGAATGGCTTTTTGGCGAAGCCAATTTTAGCGCCAGAGCTTAATGCAATGCTCAATAAGTACCAGACGTTGGCTATAACGGCATAAAATCTAGCTACAGACGCCAGACATATATTATGTCTGGCGTGCGAATTTGGATTCAGACATTCATAGTTAGCTTGGTTTTGTAAACCAAGCTGTAATTAACTCCTCATTTTGAA
>Ga0209379_10002161_pt1 | contig 12169 bp, 8 predicted proteins | sample tdDd001_FD_187124 | JGI IMG/M metagenome (GOLD analysis project Ga0209379, IMG submission 187124) | Marine sediment microbial communities from the Atlantic coast under amendment with organic carbon and nitrate - tdDd00.1 (SPAdes)... | ecosystem: Environmental > Aquatic > Marine > Coastal >...
GAAATACGAACGTTTATAGCATTATTATAATAAAAGTTTGCACTATTAACAAGGTGATCTGCCATTCTTTCATTATAAATGTTTCTGAATTTTCTTAAAACTTATAATTATTTTAAGATTTAGACATATAATCATCTTTACATATAATTGTATATAGTACTATGTTATAATCATAAGCACACTAAGCATCTGAAACACATTCTTGGTGTCATTGATTAGGGGGGATTTTATGCATTACAGGTTAACTAAATTTGCACGTAACGTTATCATTATAAACGTTGTATTGGCAGTCATCATTGGAGCTTTTCATGGATACAATGTATATAGGATTGAGAATACAGAGAATATCATCGAAGCAAAAATGGAGGAAGCTGGTACATTTAGAATTGCTGCTATTAAGTTATTAGAAAGAGAAGGTGTTGATCTTTTCTTAGGCTTTGAACTCGAAACATATGGTGGTTTAATATTATCATTTACCACTATTATACTTATGATGAGATTCTATAAATCCAACGGATTTATACTAGGATTCATAGCAGGATTCTGCGCAATGTTTACTTCATTTATTGGTGGTATTTTGATGTTTTACGCCTTATTTTCAGGCAAAAGTCAAACATCGATTAGAGTAGGAAAAGTCGATTTATCAAATGCAGATGCATTCACACAGTACATTCATGGACGCGTTGAAGCTGAAAACTAAAATAAACCTTCGTTATTTAATATAACGAAGGCCTTTTTTTTACATACTTATTTCTTCTAAAAACTCGTATACCTCTTGAGTATATTTAGACGCATTTGTCTTAAACGATTCTGCATGATCTGCACCCTTTGCAAAATACAACTTTTTATAACCCTTTTTCTGATCAAACAAATGTTGAGAATGTTGATATGGGATATAGGCATCCGAATCACCATGAATAAAAAATACAGGACACTCTATTTGATCTACAACTGCTAACGGTGATATATTTTTATATTTTGCATTTAACTTGAACTTAGTAAATAAGTTTGAGAAATTCAAGATTGGAACTGGTGGTAAATTGTATTCTACCTTAAGTCTGAACTTGAACTGCTCATAGATACTTTCAAATGGACAATCTGCAACAACAAAATCAATTCTCTTATCCTTAGCTGCATGCATTAGAACGGTAGCTGCTCCCATTGATTCACCGTGGGTTCCTATAATAGACTCCTGACCTACTCGATTTTTCACCCAAGATACACAAGTCTCCAAATCATCTTTTTCATAATAACCCATAGAACAAACATGACCACCACTTTTTCCATGGTATCTATGGTCATAAACAAGTACATTGTAACCCCTATTTATAAACATATCCATATACTTTAGAGAGCCATAAAGATTATAAGTATAGCCATGGCATATGATAACAGTTTTCTCAGAACCTTGTTTCGGAAACCACAAACCATGTAAATCATAATTATATTGAGAGGAAATCGACACCGTTTCATAAGATCGATTACCATAAACATCTTGTCCCAAGTAACCATTCTCTCTTTCGATTTCTATTGCTTTTTCATGTCCAGTCACACTTGGATTCAATGATAGATTGGCAAAATAATGACCTACATACATTAAGACTATGAAGGCAATTAGAACTATTATCCCTACAATAAACATACTATTCTCCTTTAATATATTCTTATACTTAAATAATAATATCACAAAATTCAAAATTTTGATAGTCTTACTATCATATTTGTGTTAAACTTATATTAGGTTGTATATTAATATGGAAATGAGGGGTTTCATGAATACTACAGTTGAAAGACTACCATTTTGGAAAAAAATTATGTACGCACTCGGTCAGTTCGGTTGGTCACTTACAAGTTTTGCAGTAGGTAACTTACTGGTTTACTTCTATCTACCACCAGAAACAGGGGAAAGAACATTTCCACCATTTTTTTATCAAGGCACAGTTATTGGTGCATTGACTATTATCGGAATTATATTTGCATTAGGTCGTTTGTTTGACGCAATTACCGACCCCGTTATCGCAGGTCTTTCAGACCGTGGAACTTTTAAGTTTGGCCGTAGAAGAACTTTCTTAGCCATTAGTATTCTACCGTTTGCTATCTTTTCTGTGTTAGCATTTATTCCACCTCTTGGTGGTACTAGTACAATTAATGCAGTATTCGTAGGTGCTATTGTTCTATTATTCTACTTATTTATGACTATGTATGTTACACCATATTTTGCATTGTTATCTGAAATAGGACATACATCTGATGAACGATTACAATTAAGCACAATGATTAGTATCACATGGGCTCTAGGTTTTGCTGTCGGATCTCAAGTTTATACTTTACAAAACATGTTTGAATTAAATGGTATGACACCTGTTGCATCACTAAGAATTGCAATTTCTATATTTGCAGTTATAGGATTTGTGTTCATGTTACTACCGATTATATTTATAGATGAAAAAAGATATTGTGAAGCACATGTATCACAAGAGGGTATTTTTGAAGCTGTTTTCTCAGCATTTAAAAATAAAAATTTCTTAAAGTTCACTTTTTCAGATTTAGCATATTGGGTTTCATTAACTTGTATTTCAACCGGATTGATTTATTATGTGACAATACTATTAAAACAACCTAAGGAAACAGCAAGTGTATTACAACTCATGATGTTTGGAATTTCATTTTTATTCTATATTCCTACAAATCTTATTGCTAAAAAAACAGGTAAGAAAAAAATGTTGTTGTTTGGTTTTTTTGCCTTCTTACTCACTTTTGGCTATACGATTTTCTTAGGTAATTATCCGATAGACTTAATGATTCAAGGTTATGTCTTGTCTGCTATTGCCGCTATTCCACTAGCAATCTTTGGTATCTTACCAAATGCAATGATTGCTGATATCGCAGAAGCAGATGGTATAGAAACCGGTAATTACAAGGCTGGCATCTTCTTTGGTGCTAGAACATTTATGTCAAAGATGGGACAATCTCTTGCAGGAATCATTGTACCTTCACTATTAGTCTTTGGTCGAAGTATTGAAAATGATACAGGTGTTCGATTAACAGCAGTTGCTGCAATAACATTCTTAATCGCTGGTACAATTCTACTTGTTACCTATAATGAAAAAGAAATCAATCAAACACTCTTATCTAAACAAAAAAAAGCATCGTAAGCAAATGCCCCTGACAATTTATCAGGGGCAATTTTTTTAGTATAGTAATTGATCACGATCTATATCTACAATAATTTTTTCAATCTTTTCATGCCTATTAAATAAACTAGAACTAATAAACTCATCCATTTTACATGTGTTTTCAAACTTGTAAGTATCACCATTTAAGTAGTATACCGTAATAGCTTGATGATCTGATAATGAGTAAATAACAGGTACTTTACATAAAGTAAATCCTAATTGACCCTTTTCAAGATTAAGCGAGGCTTCAGGTAGCTTCCATACTTTTGACTCATTTAGAAATTCATCATACTTTAAAAGTATTGGTCTAAAGCATACTTGACCTGATTCGACTATTACACCTAATTCTCCAAACCTAGAAATTATATCTTCTTTAACTTGCCCCGTCATACCTGGTTGTTGCACTCCAGCAAATCCAGGTGTATGAGAATATGCATCTGTAGGAAATGCACCATAATTTTCAGGTGATTTGTCTACACCAACACCAGCTTTCAAATCATGATAATAATGTCCTAGTTTAAATACCTTCTCATCAATCCCAGTCTTAGAATAACGGTTGAAGCTTTCTTCAACTGATAAGACTAATTTTGATACCATATGCCAATAAATACAACCTAGACCTTCGTATTTATAGAATGTACCAGATCGACCTGTAAAGGCATAATGATTAAATAAATCAGAAAACATGTCGCCCACACTTGTGGCTTCATCTTCACTATAGTCGTTTGTCATCATAATAGCCTCTACCAACTCTTCACTATTTCTAAATCTTGTATTGAAATGATAAAGGCCATTGATATCTTTTTCAATAAACCTTGTACGAGCTTGTTCAAGCTCATTCATTAAAAGTTTTGATGAAGCGACAATTTCATCAGGAATTATATTTTTATCCATAAACATTGGTAAGTCTCTGTTTGGATATAACAGATATGAATTTTGATCTTGACGGTATAAGTCACTTTTTCTAAGAGATTCAAGAATATCTAGAGTTTGGTCTAAATCAAGTACACCTGAACTGATAACAGCAACTTGTCCTTCTAGCATCTCATACAGATAAGACACACCACATGATTGATGGTCAAATCTTATTAAGTTATAAGAATTATACAAACCATCGTCTCTTCTATTCTTCTTGATTGTATCTTCTAAATGCGCCATTGAAACCACTAAGAAGTCTCTTAGTTCTTTATAAGACAAACTCGCTTTCTGACCTGAAAAACCGCTACTGTATATGCCTTGACGATATTTATCTCCAACACTTCCTAGTTGGGTCACAAAAGTATATCTTACTTCATCTGATATAGGGTGGTTTAAACAAGCTTTGTGTTGGCTAAATATATGGAACATACTATCAAACATTTCTTTGAGCTCAATAGAAACAAGCGAATCACCATCTAATGTTTCAATTAGTTCTAACATGAAATTCTGATATCTATAAAGATAATAAAGAGTTACCATAGATATACCATTGCCTACTAGAGCATTATTGGCATCATTCCATTCAGGTCGTTGGGTGTTCATCCATATCCCACCCTCTGGCACATAATTAGCTAATTTCGAAAGCATAGTAACCAATAGTTTTTCCATTAAGTTTACACGATATATATTATCTTTTATAAAAACAAGTTTTCCATCTGCTCCAAGTTTATTAACACGTTCATCAATACTTGCTTGTCTTTCATCGTCAAACAGTATAGTATTTCTAGGATCTTTTATAACAGAATTTAAATCCTTTATAATATAAGGTACATTGGCATAGGTAAATATTTCTTTTGGTAACAAGTCAATAATCTTATGACCACTGTATTTTTTGGACAACTCCATCAACTTCAACAAGTATATAACTTGATGGTCTCCCCAATAGCCAATGTTTGACCACGGATCTTCTGGATCAAGCATTTCCCAATCAATACCCGATTTAGTAATTCTATATGGGTTATATCCATCAGGTGTAGATGCGTTTACAAACTTCGAAATAATACTTTCAATATAAGCAGGATAAGACATAGATAATGCTTCCCAATTCTGGAATATATCTCTCCAGTTACCTTCAAAGTTTAACTTCTGTTCCCCACCTTCTTTTGAGACTTCAATATTAAACTTATTCCACGGGCGACTAGGATCACCATGGCGTCTTGAGTATGTTAACGGCAGATACTCTAAAATCAATCGCTCTAAGTCAGGATCATCTAATAGATCTATCCTGTTTTTTAGATCACTATAATCAACTATTGCATCTAGTTGATCTAAATACTCTTGATGTCTTAAATAAACCTGTTGATTCCAAGACTTTATAAAATCTATTAGATCATCTTTTACAATCTTATATCCATCGGCATATATGCCACCTCGCATAATGTTATATAGAACATTTGAAAAATGCCTATGAACAGTTTTTTCATTAGAAGTCAATTGAAAACCATCAGCCTCATGTACTAAAGCATTTAATTTATAATCTCCCCTTAGAATATCTTGATTCAAATCACTTAATATATCGCCTTGCATAGCAAGCTTTAATAGTTCAATGTCGGATGCGCTTTGATTCACTTCTGATATAATAGACCATTCTTTAGATTGGCTTTCTTTTAACTCAAGGTCCGTTGAAACATAATATGACCCTCTTCTACCTTTTACATCGTCTTCTCTTATAACAGACTTATCCATATAAAAATTCTGTACTTGCTGTTCTGACAATAGAATTGTAGGACAAGTTAGACCTACTGACCAGACACTTGTAGCCTTTAAGGATTCACTAGGTTCAGCTTTATCAATGATAATAGAACTCAAAGTGTAAAGGCCTATACCGTCTTCAAGTAACTCACATCTTTTATAGCCATCAACCAATGTGCTCTTAGTTGTTTGAATAAGCGTATTCACACCATAAGGTAAGATGTTTCTGATGCCGTCTAATAATCTTATATTACATGCTTGTTTAGAATCATTCATTAGCTCTGATGTCTTTACAATACCAAACTGATCACTTGTCTTATATGAATATCTATAAGTAACCCCTAAATCATGGTTAATCGATTCGAACATAATCTTGTTTCCAGTTACATTTTTATATAAATTATACGATGTTTTATAGATTGTTTTATGACTGTTATCAAATGGCTTCCATAAAAACTTTTTTCCGTCTTTTGAGACTATAAAGGCAGTATGTGACCCTGTTGTTTCAAAAGAATCATGAATTTTATCATCGGTATAATAAGGAAATAATGCCGATTCTGGATTTTTTCTACCTGCTGTTAAACCACCAGTAGAAGAAATAAACATCCAAAAATCCACATCACTTACTATGGTCATGAAAAATGGATCCATCTGATCATAATTCTCTATTTTATAGTATCTTTCATCATTGATTGTGATAGATTCCAATGTCACATCATCTATATTAAAGTGTAACTTTGTATTTCCAACATACAAATTACTTTTCTCCATTACAATTTCCTTTCTGTAAAAAAAACGACCACTATCCGAAGTACAGTGGTCTGATTAAGCTTTCTATTTATATAGTAATTAGGGATATGTTTTTAATAGAACAGGCTTATTAACCTTTAACTGCACCGGCAGAAATATTTTCAATTAAGTACTTAGATGCAAATATAAACACCACAACAATAGGCACAATCGAAATTGCAAAGCCTAGGTATATGGCACCTTGATTTTGATACCAAATCTTTAATGCCTTTAATGATGAAATAACCATTGGCAATGTTTCGTTTTCCTTAGAACTAAGGATAACTCTCGCACTTAAGTAGTTATTCCATGAACCAATAAATGTAAAAATAGACATTGTAGCTACACCTGGTGCCATTAAAGGTAATGCTATCTTATGGAATATACCAATTTCTGAAGCGCCATCAATTCTAGCCGATTCTATAATTGACTTACTTAAAGATGAACTGATATATGCTCTCAGGAAAAATACTGTACCAATCGATGCAACAGATGGAATTATAAGTGCAGCATGTGTATCCATCAATCCTAATTGCGTCATCCATTTAACGTAACCTAAAAAGGCCAACTGACTTGGAATCATCATAAAAACAAGAATCAAACCGAATAAAAAGTTCTTTCCCTTAAAATTGTACATATGAAAACCATAAGCTGTTAACGCTGAAAAGTAACCTGATAATACTGTTACAAGAGTGGAAATCTTTAATGAATTCCAGAAACCTCTTGCAATATCAACATTATCAGTTAAGATTTTATAATTTGCAAACAGGCTATTTCCAGGTATTAAAGTGATACCTTGTGTTTGGATCGCCATACCATCTCGAGTAGCATTTATGATTACAATCCAAAACGGAACTAATGTAATCAGAACAAGAAAAGCTAATCCAGTGTATACCAAAGTATAAACTATGATATTCTTTCTTTTCTTTTTCTTTTCATCTTTTATGCGTTGCAATGCTCTTTCGTCAAGGACTTGTTCACTATTCTTTTTATCCATTAGAAACACTTCCTTTCTCAACTAGCATTTTCTTTCTTGCCTTTTCTTCTTTACGTCTCTTGATGAAATCTTTGATTTCTGTTCTGTTTGTGGCAACTGTAAATATAACAGTAAATATCATAATAACGATAAACAATGCAAATGATAAAGCAGAAGCATAACCGTAGTTATTATGTACAAATGCCATGTTATAAATGTATACAATCATGGTATTCAAGCTGCCTTCAGGGAAACCTTTACCATCAGTAATTAAGAATGGAATATCAAATAACTGTAATCCACCAATCAGTCCTGTTACCATAACATACATTAGAATAGGCTTAATGGATGGTATCGTAATATTTTTGAGTATTTGAAATCTACCTGCTCCATCAATCGAAGCAGCTTCAAAAGTTTCTTTACTTACAGCCTGAACTGAAGCCATAAATAGTATAAATGAGTTACCAAACCACATCCAAGTTTGAATACCAGACACACTCATTTGAGCTAATATTGGTTCAGTTAACCAGCCAATAGCATCTCCTATCCAACCCAATTGGAACAAGACTTGATTTACTACACCATAATCTTTGTCTAATAATTTAGCGAATACAAGTGAAATAGTAGCCGCTGCTATTAAGTTTGGTAAATAGAATACAACTCTAAAGAACCCTAATCCCTTAACTTTATATTTAATGTCCGAAAATACCATAACAAGTAATAATGCTAAGAATATTTGGAAGAATATATTAACACCCCAAATTTTAATTGTATTTAAAAATGCATCAACTACATTCGGATCCTTAAAGATCAACTTAAAGTTTTCAGCACCTATAAATGTTTTAGCACCATAACCCTTATATCTTGTGAAAGATAAATATAAAGTAAAAAAGATCGGATAAGCATTAAATAGGAAGAATACTAGGAAAAATGGCGATATGAATGCATACCCTATTCTATCTTTTCTTTTGTTCATTTTAATTCCTCCAGACACAAAAGTAGACACTACGTCTACTTTTGCATTTATTTATTTTTTATTCAGTTGGTAAACCTTCTACATAGATTTCTGGATAAGTTACTTGTACATCCTTGTAGAATGCTTCTAATACATCAGATACTGATGTGTAACCATCTGCGCCTTGCTTGTAATTAGTAATGTGAACACCTAATAGGTCATTCAAACCTCTATCATAAGTTGTTACACTTGTTAAGTTAATTTTAGCTGCTTCTTTGTTAAATACATCTAAGTGGTTCATTCCACCTAGTGATTCACGACCTTCGTAACCCGCAATAGCTGGAGCCATTACTGATTCAACTGAGTACATATCACCATCAGCTTCTTGTCTTGCAACTAAACGTTCTTTATCAAATAACATTGACTTTAAGAATGCAAATGAAACTTCAGGTAATTTTGAATCTGCGTTGATACCTAAGTAAGTACCACCCCAGAAGTAAGAGTTAGGACCAGAAGCCATACCCCAGTTACCTTTGTATGCTGCTGCAGCATATGCATCAACAGTTGCTTGGTCAGCAGTTTCACCTGGTTTGTCTAACGTGTTACCTTCTGCATCAACTTTTTCCATGTTTGGCTCGATGATATACTTTAAGCCCCATGTTGGCATTGAATAAGCCATTACTTGCCATGTGTTACCTTCTGCATCAGTTAAGTCTTTATCCATAGCATCAAACCAAGGACCAGACCATTCATCAGCATTTGCTGTTAATGAAGAATCAATATTTTCACCATACATACCTTTTACTAAGTTGATATATGGAATTTGTTCTTTTATCTTAGCAGGATTTAATTTACCATCTGCATCAATCCACATTTGAGGATCATTCGTACCAGCAGCAAAGTGTCTTACTGATTGATCATCTGGGAAAAGTCTCCAGTTTGGATTATAAGCTTTAACGTCTTGTTGAGCCACTAAAAGGTTGTCTAGAGAGTTAAATTTATTCTCGTTCATCCAATTTGTTACTGCTGCATTGTAATCATCAGAACCTTCAGCAGGGAAACCAGCTTCATTACCCCATACTGCAGCTGCCATATCTACTTTAAAGAAGATAGCACCTGGTGTTACTTGCCAAGATAATGCAGATAACTTACCGTTTGCTGGGTCAATACCTGATTGCCAGATATAATCTTTATAATCAGCCTTTTCAGCTGCTAAGTCAACTTCTGGATCTGCTTCCATCATTGATTCGATGTCTGCATAGTAACCAGCTTCTATAAATTGCTTAATGTGGTCTAACTCACCAGTGAAGATATCAGGACCATTACCTGATTCTAGTGCTGGTAAAATTTTATCCATGTACCCATCTTGGATAGATACTGCAACGAATTCAAGTTCTAAACCTTCGAAAGGTTTTCCTGGTGCTGTGTATAATGCTTCGAAGTGAGCAATATCACCAGCAGTGTCTAATTCGTCAGTAAAAGACCAAATTACTAATTTCTCTTTTGAGTAATCCTTTGACTCATCAACAGCAACACTTGGTGCTTCGTTTGCTTGATTACCACAAGCAGTGAAAACAAGTAAAGCAGCTAATGAAAGTACTAGTAGTGTTAAAAACTTTTTCATTATTTCCTCCCTAATGTCAATAATTTTTATCAACGTTAAATTGTTGTACCTATAATATAGCAGAATACGAAACCGGTTTCAAGTGTTTTTAAGGAAATCGTTAACTTTTTGTATGTTTTTTTCATGCATTAATTAGTTTTCATATTAAATTTATGCAACTCAATAGCTGTTTTTCTTAATTATATATTCTAAAAAACAAGCCTCAACCATTGCAATTGAACAGTTACACAATTACAACACTGCTATATTCCACTTTACGCAACTCATAAAACGTATAAAAAGAGAATTACGAAACCGATTGCTTTTATGTGTTCTTACTTATTACAAATGTTGTAATAGAACGATCTGGTAAATTAATGTTAATCCCCTCACCGTCGACAACTAAAGCCATTTCAGCTATCCAACCTTCATTTTGAGCAATAACAACAATATCACCATTTAAGTTTCTAAATGCTGTGGCGTAAACATCTTCCTTACTTACACTGAGTTCTACTCTTATAGCCCCAACATCAATATATTTAGAAAAATGTCCAATATAATAATATGAATTATTATATATTAGTTCCTTTTTTTGACGATCATACATAATAGGTGCTTCACAATAATTGTAGACATGGTTCGGCCCCCCTTCTTCATTTAAGACAAGGTTCCAATCAATCCATCCTCTACTCCAATTATTAAAATCACCAATAATATTTCTCCCATATCTCTCACCGTTAGTCCAAGAGCCTAAATAACCACTGAATTGTGCGTTTTCAGATGTAGTTGTTAATTCAACACAACCTTCTGTAAATAGGATATGTTTGTCTGGAAATAAATTGTGTAGGCTAGTCAGGTTTTCGAAAGCTTCACTAACATACCAATGATTACCTGTTCCCCAAACAAATTTAGCTGCTTCTTTATCTGCAAGTACAACAGCACCACGTTCAACCAAAACATCACGGTTATGATCCCAAATAACAATATTGGTCTCTGGATTATTGGCTTTAATAGTAGGCCCAAGATGATACTTAATAAAGTCTCTCTCTTCTTCAGCAGTATAAATACATGAATCCCAAGTCTGTGTTGCAAGTGGTTCGTTTTGAACACTTACCCCCCAGATTTCCACACCTCTATCCATCATACCTTGAATGAATTTCTTATAGTAGTTGGCCCAAGATTCATAATACTCAGCTAAAAGCTTGCCTCCATAATTCATTTCTTTGGTGTCTTTCATGAAAGCTGGTGGACTCCATGGCGATGCTAAAATCTTTAGTGGCATTGAAGCAGATGCCATAGCGTCTTTAATCATTGGAACTACCCACTTGTCCTCATGAGACATATCAAATGTTACTAAGTCCTTATCCCCTTCTTCTACATAGGTATAGTTTCCTAATGAAAAATCGCATGAATGAATATGAACCCTTCCTAGAACGTAGTTTAATCCCTCTTTTGAATAGTAAGCTTTAATCGCTTTCTCTCTAAGTTCTGCTGGTGCTTCTGATAGTGTAAAAGCAGCAGATTCAGTGAAGGCACCACCAAATCCCATATGTTCTTGATATGTCATACTAGTATTTACTGCTATTACAGGTCTTCTTGGATCATAAACCCCAGTTTCTCTGTCTGGTAGTTCAACCCAAAACTTTAAGTCCTTCTTTTCTGATCTAATTGATGAAACTTTCATTTCTAACTCCTAATTTTGTATACCATAATTACTTGCTTAACTTTTTTACTTCTCACCTTTTCAGCTAAATCACCTGTGATTTCATATACCTTATCACCATCCACAAGATAATAATCTAAATCGACTTGATCTGAATAGGTAGAATAACCTGTTCTATTCTCAATAATAAATTCTATGTCAGATAAAAGGCTCGTTTTAACCCTTCCATCTTTGAAGAATCTCTCATGTAAAATCGGCTTTGGATTAAAAACTAATTTATCATTGTATATAAATAAGTTCTTACCATACATCATCATTTGCCATATACTTAACATTT
>Ga0209379_10002164_pt1 | contig 12164 bp, 12 predicted proteins | sample tdDd001_FD_187124 | JGI IMG/M metagenome (GOLD analysis project Ga0209379, IMG submission 187124) | Marine sediment microbial communities from the Atlantic coast under amendment with organic carbon and nitrate - tdDd00.1 (SPAdes)... | ecosystem: Environmental > Aquatic > Marine > Coastal >...
ACAATAAGGTTAGAGCTAAAGTTGCTCAACATAGCGAGGCGATGCAATAAATCTGTTTGAGAGTCTAATTCTAAAATATGAGCTGCACTCATTCGTTAACCCTAATAATGCATCAATGACGCCTTAAGGCGTCACTGCTTAGGTTAAATATCGCGACCGAAGTCGATAGCTTGTTTGATTATGTCTTGCGATGTGTCCGCAATGACCTCTGCACTGCCAATACCCGTTGGCAGAACTAAACGTAGCTGACCGGATAAGACTTTCTTATCTCGCATCATGTGTGTCATGAAGTCATCAAAGCTCATGGTATCTGGCGTATGCACTGGTAGTTTTGCTCGACGCATAATGGTAATAATGCGATCCAGCTGTTGCTGCGTAATTAAGCCACGTAGATGCGACGCCTTCGCTGCCATAACCGTACCAGAAGATACCGCTTCACCATGCAACCAGTTACCGTAACCCAATTCAGCTTCAATCGCATGACCAAAGGTATGACCTAAGTTCAACAACGCTCGGATGCCCGATTCTTTCTCATCTTGAGCTACAACTTCTGCTTTGATTTCACAACAACGTGCGATGGCATAAGTCAGTGCTTCTTCATCCAATGCATATAGACGGTCAAGGTTCTCTTCTAACCAGTCGAAGAAAGCACCATCATAAATAATGCCGTATTTGATCACCTCAGCAATACCCGCAGCAAACTCGCGCTCTGGGAGCGTCGATAGGCAGTTGGTATCGATGATAACCGCTTTAGGTTGGTAAAAAGCACCAATCATGTTTTTACCAAGCGGATGGTTCACTGCCGTTTTACCGCCAACCGACGAGTCCACTTGAGACAATAGTGTGGTTGGAATCTGGATGAAATCAACACCGCGTTGGTAGCATGCCGAGGCAAAGCCAACAAGGTCGCCAATCACACCACCACCTAGCGCAATAATCACTACGTCACGAGCATAGCTTCCTTCTAGCAGGAAGTTCATGACTTGATTAAATGTGTCTAAGCTTTTGTATTGCTCACCATCAGGTAATTCAAGCAATGAGGCATCACAACCAAGCTGTTTTAGCTGGCTAAGAATTTTGTCCGCGTACAGAGGAGCAACCGTGACATTACTGATCACGACGACTTTCTGATTGGCATTTTTGTTTGAAAGAATTTGAGAAAGGTACGCCGGGTCTTCAAATAACCCGGCGCCAATTGAGATTGGGTAGCTACGCTCTGCTAGATTGACCGTAATCCGTTCCATCGGTGTGCTCCAATTTGAAAAAGATAAATGCTTATCTCTCTTCTAGCATTTTTACGATCTGGTTGGCTACCACTTTTGCACTCTGATCGTCAGTACGAACTGTGTAATCCGCTACTTCTTCGTATAGAGGGTTACGTTCGCCTGCCAAACTTTCCAATACTTCACGAGGGTTGTCAGTTTGAAGTAGAGGACGCTTCTTGTCGCGGTTTGTGCGAGCAAGTTGCTTTTCAATAGTTGTTTCTAGGTAAACAACAACACCACGTGCTGAAAGACGGTTGCGGTTTTCTTTGCTCTTTACAGAGCCACCGCCCGTTGCTAGCACGATGCCTTGCTCTTGAGTTAGGTCTTCAAGTACAGCTTCTTCGCGTTTGCGGAAGCCTTCTTCACCTTCAACATCAAAAACCCAAGCGATATCTGCACCCGTGCGTTCTTCGATCACTGTATCAGAGTCCACAAACTCCATATGCAGTTGCTGTGCTAGGTGTCTACCAATTGTACTTTTGCCGGCGCCCATTGGGCCAACAAGGAAAATATTACGTTTCTCAGCCATATTTAGCGGTAATTTACAACGTTAATTCAATAAGATCGCCACAAGAAAACACAGCTAAACCGCTGTTATACAAGGCTTGTGGCACCAATTCCTCACAGATAATTCGTGATAAGACCCGAAATTATCCAAGCATGGTGCCTCTAATGCAACTTTATTTTTGATCTGATCGCCTTTTTATCTGTGAATCTATCACTGAATTACTACCTTAGGCGTAACAAAGATCAACAGCTCACTCTTACCTACATCTTCATAAGTACGGCGAAATAGAGCGCCCAACAAAGGTAAATCTCCAAGCAGCGGAACTTTGTCAATTGTATTACTGACACTATGTTGGAAAATGCCGCCTAAAACAACGGTTTCACCATTATTTACTAACACTTGCGTGCCGATTCGCTGTGTATCAATCGCGACCGCTTCTCCAGTCCCAGTTTTAACAACTTTACCAGGTCTATCCTGGGTCACGCTGAGGTCAAGAACTAAGCGGTTATCGGGCGTTATCTGGGGGGTAACTTTTAGACTCAATACTGCTTTTTTAAAAGTAATGGTCGTTGCACCACTGGAGGAAGCCTCTAAGTAAGGAATTTCTGTACCTTGCTCGATATAGGCAGGCTTTTTGTTTGTCGTTACCAAACGCGGACTTGAGATGATTTCAGCCTTAGATTCTTGCTGTAGAGCTGAAAGCTCCAAATCCAATAGAGTGTCAGAGCCCAATTTAGCGACTTGAAAAGCGATGCTGCTTGCATTTGTCGATGCAGCTGCCAAATTGACATTCAGAAAGTCATCAATTCCAACTGTGCTTCCATCCTCAGCATTACCACCTTCGTCGTATAAGCCAATCGCAGCCAAGTTATTCTCAATTGAACCACCAACCATGTTATTACCATTAATAGAAGTGAAGCCCCAGCGAACACCTAATTCATCTAGGTTCCCCTCTTTCACGGTCACAATTCTGGCCTCTATCTGAACTTGCTTAACAGGAATATCAAGAGACTCAACAATCTCACGTATTACTGCGATATTTTCTGGTAGTTCACGGATAAGTAGAGAGTTTGTACGTTCATCAATGGTCATACTGCCACGGACAGACAGCATGCTAATATTCCCTTCACCATTGATCATTTGAGCAATATCTGAAGCTTTAGCAAAATTAACTTTGATTATTTCTGAAGAAAGCTCTCCTATTTCTTCTTCTAATTTCAACTTCTCCAATTGCTGCTTTTCACGTAAGTCCAGTTCTTCTTTTGGTGCGACTAAAATAACGTTGCCATCAACGCGTTTATCTAGCCCCTTAACCTGCAGAATAATATCTAGTACCTGCTGCCATGGCACACCATCCAAGCGTAACGTTAAGTTCCCCTCAACAGAATCCGAGACCACCAAGTTGAAATCGTTGTAGTCAGCGATCAACTGCAAGACATTTCTTACCGGTATATCTTGAAAGTTAATAGAGATGAGCTTGCCTTCCTTCTCAAGGATACTTTTATCTGGCACCTTTTCATTCGGTTTTAAGCGTGCAACTTTTACTTCGAGATATCTCCCCGTAAGCCTGTAATCATGTGTATAGTCACCTTCAATGTGCGCCAACAATCTAGTTGTTGCTGCATCTCTAAAAACTTCTACGCTATCCACTGCGGTAGAGAAATCCTTAACATCGAGCAAGTAAAGCTGGTTGTCTTCAACAGAAGTATTCAACAAATCAATACTAAGCCCTTCTTGAACTCTTTTGACATCTACAATCGCTGCAGGTGAAGCGAGTTCAACAATAATGACCGCTTCTTTATCTTTGTTAGTCCTGAAATCAATACTTTTCAATGCATTGGATGACGACTCTTCCGCCCAAACAAAAGGAGCCATTAACAACAAACTCCATAACCACAAGAGTTCAAATAACTTCCTGTATCTCAATGTATATCCTTGTCTCATTTCTCTTACTCAATTCTAAAAATCAAAACGGAATTACTTATCTCAGAGCGAGCTTTACTTTGCGTTTTTGCCAACACCCTAAGCCATCGGGTAAAGTCTCGTTAATTAGTAAATACGAATGCGTAACGTGAGTTACTTTGCCATTATTTTTTCCGATGTACTGACCAGCATGAACCTTGTATACGGTTCCATTGGGAGCCTGTACTAACCCAGAGACACTATTTCCCATCCCCATAACACCTTTTAGTCTCAACTGGCTTAGAGGAAAATGCTCCAGCTTGCCACTTCGTTTGCGGTTTGAAGGTTGCCAACAATCTTTTCGAGCAACTGGCTGAGATGCAATTGTCGCTTCCTTAGGTAGCTCAAAAGGTGCTCGTTGAGCTTTTGCTTGGTATGCAGCAACCGCGAACTCTTCAATAGGCTCAAGTTGGGCGACATCTCGCCTAGCATCAGTTTCGACTTGACGAATATAATCATCAAGAGAGTCGTCGTTGGCTTGACATCCAAGGAGGGCAGCACTGATCACTGCCAACAACAAGACATTAGCTTTCATCTTGTTTTTCCTCTGGCTTAAACTGATAAGTATTGGCTCTAACTCGAAAATGTAAGGTTTCACTCTCTTGACTGACTCTCTGCCAAGTAACATCCTTAAATGTAATGATGCGAGGAAGCGTTGCTATCGCTTGTGCGAAGCTCCCAATATCATGAAATGCGCCAGTAAGTTCGATATTCAATGGGAGCCTATACAAAAATTGTTCAGATTGTTTCTTCCCCCAATCGATCCGTGTGAAAGTCAGATTATTATCGATGCCAAGTTCGTTGACAGAAGCAAGCATTGTGGCCAGCTCTTTCTGTGCTGGTAATTGCTGCAATAGATATTCATATCGATGAGTCAGTTCATCCAATTGGGCTTGCAGTTTGGGTAATGCTGCGACCTTATTGGCTTTGATTTTCAACATTACTTTGAGTTTCTGCTCTTCGGCGATTAACGAGTTCAAACGCTGTTTATCCGGCTTAACAAAAGCCCAATAGCCCCCTGCTAGTAGAACTATTACCAATAAAAAAACGACCAAAGACTGGGGTAATAGAGGCCAATCTGTTATTTCATCTAATTCTAGTTCTTGCCAGTTGCTCATTGTGACTCCTCCTGCCTAGCCACAACTAGACTCGCAGGTTTCTGGAACAAGAATGAAACCTTGAAAGTTTGAAACTCCTTACCAAAACGTGCTTTTCCATGAACAATAGAGTGCATCTCAACATCCATGAGAGCAGAAGACCGTTCAAGATTATCTAACATGGTTGCAAGTCGAGAGGTGCTATCACTTATCCCACTAATCTCCACTTCTCTATCATCCATTTTGATTTTGTCGACATAGACACCTGACGGAATAGCAGAAGGCATAAGATTCATAAACTCAGTCGTTTTATTACGTCCTTTTTGCAAACCCTCCACAACCTTTAACCTTGTTAAGATTTTGCTATGCTCTTGCTCTGCAATTTTCATATCGGCAATACGCTGATCGAGTTCATGAATATAAAGTGTGAGGTAATCTAGGCGTTCTTGTTGCATGCGTTGTTGGTGCTCAAAATAAAATGAGATGGCCCATTGCAAGCCAACAGCGACAAAAACTCCAAGGATGAGTAGTCCAAAAAACCTTCGACGATGCTCTTCTCTCTTCGCTTCTCTCCACGGTAATAAGTTAACGGGATGCAACATGGCTCCCCCTTTGCCAGTCAATAGCTCTTATTGCTATACCAGCCGCAGTTACAAAACGCTGCCAGTCAACATTTCTTCTTTTACGCTTCGGAACCTTCATTTCAAAAAGACTAAATGGATTCAACAATTCACAATCCAGTTGTAACTGACGCTCCAACGTTTCTGCGAGCATTAAAGTGGATGCGCCTTCACCGACAAGCCAAATACCACGAATATCTCGTTCACCATTCATTGAGCTGTAAAGTTGAAGCTGTCTCTTTACCCTATCTGCCGTTTCATGGTTAAACCTTTCCACTTTCTCTTGTTCGCTCGCATTCTCCTCAAGAGATGTTTGAAAGTTATTGATAACTTGCTCTAAGCCTGATGAAAACTCCTTATAAAAGAACTCACCTTGAGCGGTAAACATGGAAATAGAACAGTTTCTTTCTCCCACATAAAGCAAACAGTATTGCGTTTTTTCAGGATGCCGCTCTGTCGCCAATTGCCATATTGCTCCCTGAGAGTGAGAGTGAACGTCAAGCAAAATAGGTGTCAGGCCAGCCTTTTCAATTGCCTGTTTTCGACTTTCTACCACCTCTTTTCTAGTAGCAAAGACTCGAAAACCAGCAACCTCATTTCCTTTGCTGTCACAGTTCGGCACAAAATCTAAACTTAATTCCTCAATAGGAAACGGAGACTGAAGAGAAAATGCCTGCATGATTGCAAACTCAACCTCACTTTCTTCCAATTGAGAGTCAAGCTGTAAGCTTTTGCTAATTACAGCGCTATCTGGAATAGATGCAGCCGCTTTTCGGTGTAATAGTGGTAGTTCTTTTTTTATCTCTTTTAGGGTCTTTACAATTTCTTGATGATTTATTGTATGGTTTTCAGCGACAATAGCGTCGTTTAGCACTATTTCTTTATAACCTAGCAAGGAGTACCCCTCCTTTGCTGGCTTTAGTATTACGGCTTTTAGGCTATTGTGACTAATATCAATGCCCGCAACTGTTAACTTATCCATATAGACTCTCGCTCCGAAATTTCTTCGTGCAAAGGTTGTTATTAGCATCTAAATAAGAGTTAATATCTTGATTGCTAATTTTTTACCTAGAGTACTAGGGTTTACCGTTATACAGCCTCAACCAATCAGGGATTCTCCGGTGAAGTTCATAAAGCGTTTATTATTTTTAACATTGATTTGCATAATTCTTGGAGTGACCACAATTTTTGGCTTCTATCAATATGTGAAGCCTGAATTGCCAGATGTTGCGACATTAAAAAATGTTGAATTACAAACACCTATGCAAGTTTATAGTCAGGACGGGAAGCTGATCGCACAGTTTGGCGAAAAGCGTCGCATTCCTGTAACTTACAATGAGATTCCTCAGGATCTCATTCATGCGCTGATTGCAACTGAAGATAGCCGTTTCTATGAGCACCCTGGTATTGATCCGATCGGTATTACTCGTGCCGCTGTTGTTGTTGCTCTATCAGGCTCAGCTAAACAAGGTGCAAGTACCATTACCCAGCAGCTAGCACGTAACTTCTTCTTATCTAATGAGAAGAAAATCATGCGTAAAATCAAAGAGATCTTTATAGCAATTCACATTGAGCAACTTCTTTCTAAACAAGAAATCATGGAGCTATATGTCAACAAGATCTTCCTAGGTTATCGCTCTTATGGCTTTGGCGCTGCGGCACAGGTTTACTTTGGTAAGAGCTTAAATGAGTTAAGCCTAAGTGAAATCGCCACGCTAGCAGGCATGCCTAAAGCACCTTCGACAATGAACCCTCTATATTCTCTAGACCGTGCTACTAAGCGTCGAAATGTCGTTTTGATGCGTATGCTGGATGAAAAATACATTACTCAAGAGCAATATGACGAAGCGCGCTCAGAGCCAATTGTGGCCCGTTACCACAGTGCCGAGATTGAGCTTTCTGCCCCATATGTTGCAGAGCTAGCACGCTCATGGGCGGTAAAAGAGTACGGTGAAGAAAAGGCTTATACTTCAGGACTAAACATCTACATGACGGTAGATTCAAAACTGCAAGATGCTGCCAACAAAGCCTCAATCAACAACATCCTTGCTTACGATGAACGTCACGGCTACCGCGGTGCTGAGAGAGTGCTTTGGAAAGAAGGCGAAAGCGCTTGGGATACTGAGCAGATTGAAAAACACCTAAAGAAACAGCCAACATACGGCCAACTGTACCCAGCGGTTGTCACCGAAGTTGACGACAAAACTGCACAGGTTTGGGTGAAGAACAACGATGAGCAAACCATCGCTTGGACAGGTATGAACTGGGCACGTAAATATCTGACCGATGAACGCCAAGGCGCTGTGCCAAAATCAGCGAAACAAATTTTAGAATCAGGCCAACAAGTCTGGGTTCGTGAAATCAGTACTACCGATAAAGAAGGTAACACTACCCATAGCTGGAAACTAAGCCAAGTGCCAAGTGCAAACACAGCATTTGTGGCCATGAACCCAGAAAACGGTGCTGTCTTGTCTTTGGTGGGTGGTTTCAACTTTGTTCATAGTAAATTTAACCGTGCGACTATGTCTGTGCGTCAGGTTGGTTCAAGTATCAAACCTTTCATCTACTCAGCAGCAATCAACAAAGGTCTAACCCTTGCCTCTTTGGTCAACGACGCACCGATCAATAAATGGGATGCAGGTTCTGGTTCAGCATGGCGTCCAAAGAACTCACCACCGACTTACATCGGCCCTACTCGCCTACGTATCGGCCTCGCTCAATCAAAGAACGTCATGGCGGTGCGTACTCTGCGTGAAGTTGGCTTAGACGAAACTCGTGAATACCTAACGCGCTTTGGTTTTGATATTGAGGAAGTACCACGCTCTGAGACCATCGCTCTGGGTGCTGGTAGCTTAACACCAATGAAAGTTGCACAAGGCTACTCCGTGTTTGCCAACGGTGGTTACTACGTAGAACCGTTTTATGTTGATCACGTAGAAGATTCATTCGGTGAAGTGGTATTTAAAGCAAATCCGAAAGTGATCTGCCAGCACAACTGTCCTCAAATGGATGAGCAGGCTCCTGCAGAAGATAAGTTTGTCGCTGAATTTGGCGAGCAAGATGTCACAGCAGATAGCATTGCACCAGACAACGCACTAGAAAACGACACTCCACAATACGCGAAGCAAGTGATCTCAGCGCAAAACGCATTTCTAATGCGTGAGATGATGTACAGCAATATCTGGGGTGGAGGTAGCTGGCGTGACGGCACAGGCTGGAATGGTACTGGTTGGCGTGCACAGAAACTGGATCGTCGCGATATTGGGGGTAAGACAGGAACCACCAACGATTCGAAAGACACTTGGTACAACGGCTACGGCCCTGGGATTGTGGCGATTGCGTGGGTTGGTTTCGATGACCACTCTCGTACACTAGGTCGAACGACAGTAAACAGCAACCTTGGAAAAGGACAAATATCTGGCGCTGAATCCGGAGCGAAAACCGCAGAACCAGCTTGGATTGACTTCATGCACGTAGCGCTCGATGGTGTACCACAGCAAGGTAAGTCTATTCCAGATGATATCGTTCGTGTGCGTATCGACCGCGATAGCGGCCTATTGACGCATAAAGTCGACGGTTCATCCATGTTCGAGTACTTCGAGAAAGGCACTGAGCCTACTGAATACGTCGGTAACAGCCTAGAAGATAGCATCTACTCTGGTGGTGGAAGTTCAGAAGAGCTGTTCTAATACCGAATTAGTGATATGAAAAAGGGAGCCATTGAGCTCCCCTTTGTTTATCTGGATTATCTGATTAAAGCAAAAACTTAGGCTGCAATAGAGCTTTGCTTTGCTTCAAGAATATTCTTAATTGTCGCAGCTAATGCTTCGAAACGCGCTCGCAACGGCGAACCAGGACGATAAACCAATACGATACTGCGCGAAGGTGTTGGATTGACAGCAGGAACGTAACATACGCCATCTTTCTTCTTCTCATGCGGCACAGATAGCTGTGGTAGTAACGTAATGCCTGCACCTGCAGCCACCATGTTACGCAACGTTTCTAAGCTAGTTGCTTTAAAGCGTTCATCATCTTTTGCACCTGCAGCAAAACAGAAGCCAAGTGCTTGGTCGCGTAGGCAATGACCATCGCCCAACGCCAATACCGTTTTACCGTTCAGATCGAGCATTTCGATATGATCAAGACCAGCCCATTCGTGATCACAAGGCACTGCAACACTTAGCGGCTCGTTATAGACCTCAATCTCTTTGAACGGTGCTGTTTCATCGACTGAAGCTAAAACAAGACAATCAAGCTTACCTTCTTCCAATTGGCGAACCAACTGATGAGTTTGAGCTTCATGTAAAAACAGCTCTAAGTCTGGAAACTCTTCTTTAAGATGAGGAACAATTTTAGGTAAGAGATAAGGGCCGACAGTTGGGATAAAGCCAATGTGCATTGGGCCAGTCATGGCACCACTTTGACCACTCGCCATATCTTTAAAGGTTTTCACTTCACTTAAGATGCGTTTTGCTTGCTCCACCAGTTGCAAACCAGAATCAGTAAACAGCACGCGACGGCTGCTTCTTTCTAGCAACGCTGTACCTAATTCGTCTTCCAACTTACGAATCTGGCCGCTTAAGGTTGGCTGACTAACAAAGCAGGCTTCCGCAGCTTTTCGAAAATGCTTGTGCTCCGCAAGCGCCACCAAGTACTCAAAATCTCGGATATTCATACGTACGATTCGCTTCTTGTTTGGCGATAGAAATAATCTATCAAAACCATAGCATTAAACGATTAGAGCTATCAAAGTTTTTTTTCAATAATAAGCTCAACAAAACGAAACTGAGCGACAAATAACGCAAAGCTCGAAAACGAATTATTTCATAGATTTAAAAAGGAAATCATCATGTTTGCATCAAAAGAAGGTCAAGCTGTACCACAAGTTACTTTTCCGACTCGTAAAGGTGACGCATGGGTGAACGTAACCACGGATGAACTGTTTAAAGACAGAACGGTTATCGTATTCAGCTTGCCAGGTGCGTTTACTCCGACGTGTTCGTCGAGCCACCTACCTCGTTACAACGAGTTGTTCTCAGTATTCAAAGAACACGGCGTGGATGAAATTCTATGTGTATCAGTCAACGATACGTTTGTGATGAACGCATGGAAAGCTGACCAAGAAGCAGAAAACATCACCTTTATTCCAGATGGTAACGGTGAGTTCACAGATGGCATGGGTATGCTAGTAGACAAAAACGACATCGGCTTCGGCAAGCGTTCATGGCGTTACAGCATGCTAGTGAAAAACGGCGTGGTTGAGAAAATGTTCATCGAACCAAACGAGCCAGGCGACCCGTTCAAAGTATCTGATGCAGACACGATGATGAACTACGTTGCACCTGAGTACAAAACTCAAGAATCGATCACTGTGTTCACTAAACCAGGCTGTCCTTTCTGCATGAAAGCGAAGCAAAATCTGATTGACCACGATCTTCAATATGAAGAAGTGATTTTGGGTAAAGACGCAACAACCGTAAGCCTACGTGCAATCTCTGGCCGTACAACGGTTCCTCAAGTCTTCATCGGTGGTAAACATATCGGCGGTAGCGAAGAACTAGAAGCTTACCTAGGTTAATAATTTGCCTAACGGGCTTGGGTTGGCAATCTAGCTGTCCATAACTCAGCCCTCGGCCTCTCGGAGCATCCCTCGCCCGGGAGGCCATCCCCCTGTAAACAAAAAGCCTCGTTATACACGAGGCTTTCTTAATCCAAACTTATCAATTCAAGAATCAATAGAGTGGTGGTTATGCAGTCATCATTGCGTAACGGCTAACAAGCACAATAGCGGTAAAACCAATTGTGAAGAAACCACCAGCAAGGCCTAGTGCTACTTTAAGTTCTGTCGACATTATTATTTTCCTATTGTCTGGCTGATGGCGCACCATACACCAATTACGTGCTACACACGTTTCACCAAGCTAATTTTCCATTTTTGGTTTGATAGACGTGATACTAAAACCAGACAAAGAAAACCTAAAACGTGAGTTAGGGTTATAATCAGGGACAAATAGGTAGTATGGATAGAACAATGGCTTGTCGCGGTTGCCAAGAGCATTGGTTTTGGAAAAAGATCGGTCGTTGCCAACGATGTATGGATCAACTGACGGTATTATCGGTCCTATGCTGGATCGTATGGTGGTTTGCGTTTAAAGATGATCCACAGAGTATTGAGTCGATCGCGCTGATCTTTGCGGGCTTTGCGTTTAATGGCTTGCTGTTTTTACACCTTTGGATGCGCTTCGTTATATTTCCGTGGCAGCGCCGTCGTAGAAAACAAAGTAAGGATGAGCATCGCTCAGATGACAGATAGAAAAAAGCCCCAAAACCAATACCGGTTTTGGGGCTCTCTTAGATTCTTCTAAGAAAAAGCAGTGGTACTTTAATAGACCGGGCTTCCTCCTAAAGGTTCCAAATTTTTTCCTGTTTTTTTAGTATTTTCTTAAATACTCATAGAATCATTAACCTAGGCCACATTGCTTTTTTGGATCAATTGCTCAAACAAGTTGATCTCTAGTGCCACCTCGTCACACGCATGCTGACGTGGACACTGATCGCAATCTTTCAGTACTTTCTCCGGAAGCAACGACTTCGAGGTTGGTAAGAAGCTTTGCTTCATAAAGAACTCAGGCGTACGTGTCAGCACAAACACTTTCTTAATCGCCATCTGACGCGCCTTATCAACTAGGTAGTTCACTATCGCACTGCCCTG
>Ga0209379_10002165_pt1 | contig 12159 bp, 11 predicted proteins | sample tdDd001_FD_187124 | JGI IMG/M metagenome (GOLD analysis project Ga0209379, IMG submission 187124) | Marine sediment microbial communities from the Atlantic coast under amendment with organic carbon and nitrate - tdDd00.1 (SPAdes)... | ecosystem: Environmental > Aquatic > Marine > Coastal >...
TATAGCCCTTATCGGAGGATCTCTTGTGGATACCCATGGTAATGTGGTTTATAAGAGTACCACAAGAAACTTCAATCCCCTTATGGCTACTGCTGCAGACCTTGTTATTGTAGGTGCTCAGGAGATTGTCCCAGTGGGCGATATAAAAGCTGAAGAGATTATTACACCTAAGATTTTTGTAGATTACATAGTTAAAGGCTAGTCAGTTAATTTAATTGGAGGATTTTTAATATGGATAAAAAACTAATAAGAGAAGTTATTGCAAAAAGAGTTGCTAAGGAACTGAGAGAGGGAGATGTAGTTAATCTGGGTATAGGACTTCCTACTCTGGTAGCTAACTATGTTCCTGAGGATATAGATATTACATTCCAGTCGGAAAATGGAATGCTTGGAATGGGAGGTCTGGCTTCCGAGGGAAATATAGATGAAAATCTTACCAATGCCGGAGGACAGTTTATTACTGCTCTTCCAGGAGCATCATACTTTGACAGTTCTATGTCTTTTTCTATCATAAGGGGAGGACATGTGGATGCTACAGTTCTTGGGGCTCTTCAGGTAGACAGCAAAGGAAATCTTGCTAACTGGATGATTCCAGGTAAGAAAGTTCCCGGAATGGGAGGAGCTATGGATCTTGTTGTGGGAGCTAAGAAGGTAATTGTAGCTATGGAGCATACAGCTAAGGGAGATCATAAGATTCTGGAGGAGTGCTCTCTTCCCCTAACTGCAGCTGGAGAAGTAAATCTTATCATTACTGAAAAGGGAGTTCTGGAAGTTACCGATAATGGACTACTGTTAAAAGAGATCAGTGAATACTCGTCTGTAGACGACATAGTAGCTTCTACTGGATCCAAAATTATCATTCCTGATTACTTTTAAATAAAAAATACTAAATATTTTTTCAACATAAATATTGACAAAGATCATTTTATACGGTATATATACATAGTGTAAGAAATAAGTTACAAATACAGAAATTGAAAATAGAGGTGCATTTACGGAGGTAGTTTGAGAATGTTAAGGGAAGGGACTCCCGATAGCTCAGACGAAAGACTTAACTGCCGAAGATAATAATCTGTCCACATAAGATTATTATTTGGGGGTCACAGTATAGCTGTGGCAACTGTCATGGGCATGACCCATGGTGAGCTATTTTGCTTTTAAAAGCATTTATAGTACAGTTGCTGATTTAAGTCTACTTGTAAATGTACCTTTTTTTAATACAAATTTTTATTTTTAGGGGAGGGGTTAAGTTTGGAAAACAAAGCTTTAATAAGAATGAGAATGAGCTGCCACGATGCACACTATGGAGGTAATCTGGTAGACGGAGCCAAGATGCTGCAGTTATTTGGGGATGTGGCTACTGAGCTTCTTATAAGACATGACGGAGATGAGGGGCTTTTCAAGGCCTATGATAATGTGGAGTTTTTAGCTCCTGTATATGCAGGAGATTTCATAGAAGCTTCTGGAGAGATTGTAAGTACTGGAAACACATCTAGAAAGATGGTTTTTGAAGCTAGAAAGGTAATTATTCCAAGAGGAGACATCAATGACTCTGCTGCTGAAGTACTAGGAGAACCTATCATTGTCTGCAAAGCCAGCGGAACATGCGTAACGCCAAAGGATAAGCAGAGAACTACAAAGTAGGAGGAAGAGAGCATGGAAAAACTTATAATAACAGCTGCCATATGTGGAGCTGAAGTATCAAAGGAACATAACCCTGCAATACCATACACGGTAGAGGAGATAGCAAGTGAAGCTCATAAAGCCTACAAAGCAGGAGCAAGTATCATCCACCTTCATGTTAGGGAAGATGACGGTACTCCTACTCAGTGTAAAAACAGATTCAGCCTGTGTATAGATGCAATAAGAGAGAAGTGTCCAGATGTGATTATTCAGCCTTCCACAGGAGGAGCTGCATGGATGACAGCTGAGGAGAGAGCCGAGCCTGTGGAGCTAGCACCAGAGATGGCCACTTTAGACTGTGGTACTCTAAACTTTGGAGGAAGCGAGATATTTGTAAATACCGAAGATATGATAAAACAGTTTGGAACTATGATGATAGAAAAAAATGTAAAGCCTGAGCTGGAGTGCTTTGATAAGAGTATGATCGATATGGCTATAAGACTAAAGAAAAAAGGCTTCATTAAAAAGCCTGCTCACTTTAGCTTTGTGATGGGAGTCAACGGTGGGATAGGTGGTAGCCTTAGAGACTTCCTGTTTATGAGAAACAGCCTCCCTACAGATGCTACATACTCAGTGGCTGGAATCGGAAGACATGAGTTTTCCTTAGCTACTGCTGCTATCATCGACGGAGGTCATGTTAGAGTTGGATTTGAAGACAACATCTATCTTGAAAGAGGAGTTCTTGCAAAATCAAATGGAGAACTTGTTGAAAAGGTAGTAAGGATAGCCAAGGAGCTTGGAAGAGATATCGCCACTCCTTCTGAAGCCAGAGATATTCTTGGTCTCTAAATAAAAGTTAATAGTTAAAATCAAAACATTTGCCACGAATTACACGAATTAAAGATCTGCTTATATAAAATTAAATTGACTGGAGTACCCGATTAGACAAGAGGCTGAAAATTTCGACTAGAACGTAAGCTAAATAAGTTCCGCAGACGTAGTCGAGGACTGTAGCTTACAAAGTTCGAATTATGAGTATTTTACTAGTGAGGGATTACGAAAGTCTTGAACTTTGGATACCTTTCTTTTAAGAGAAAGGTATAAAAAATAAGGGGGAACAAAAAATGATAAAAGCATGTCCATTTGGAACACACAGAGTAATAGAACCTGCAGGAACTATGCCTCAGGCAGCACTAAAGATCGACAGCACTATGACTATTGCTGATAATGAACTACTTCTGGATGTTAGCACTCTTAATATCGACTCTGCTAGTTTTACTCAGGTAAAAGCTGCATGTAACTCAGATGTAGTAAAGATGGAGGAGATGATCACTGGGATCGTAGCAGAAAGAGGAAAGATGCAAAACCCGGTAACTGGATCTGGAGGAATGTTAATTGGAGAGGTTAAGGAGATCGGTCCTAACTTCCCTGATAAAACCCTTAAAGTTGGAGATAAACTGGCTACACTGGTATCTCTTTCTCTTACACCATTAAAGATAGAAAAAATAAAAAACATCAACCTGTCAAATGATCAGGTAGACATAGATGGACAAGCTGTATTATTTGAAAGCGGTATCTACTCTGTACTTCCTACTGATATCCCTGAAAAGCTGGCTCTTGCAGCTCTTGATGTAGCAGGTGCTCCAGCTCAGGTAGAGAGACTTGTAAAAAAAGGTGACACTGTATGTATCATCGGCGGGGGAGGTAAGTCAGGAATTTTATGTGCTTACCAGGCTATGGTTAATGCAGGTCCCGATGGAAAAGTTATCGTAATCGAGTACAGTGAAGAAAATGCAAAGAGAATCCTTGATATGAACCTTGCTCACCATGTGATCGTAGCAGACGCAACTAAGCCTGTTGAGATCTATGAAAAGGTTAAAGCTATTACTGGAGACGACGTATGTGACGTTGTAATAAACAATGTAAATGTTGCTAATACAGAGATGTCTTCTATCCTTATTACAAAGGATGACGGTATTGTTTACTTCTTCTCAATGGCAACTTCATTTACTAAGGCTGCTCTTGGAGCTGAGGGAGTAGGTAAAGATGTACAGATGATCGTAGGTAATGGATATGCTAAAAACCATGCTGATCTTACTCTAAGTATAGTAAGAGAATCTGCAGATATAAGAGAGCTTTTCGAAAAATTATACGTATAAAATTAATCTTTCTGAAGACAACGGGGGTTGTCTTCAGAAAGTCAAACAGGTCGTTAAAAGTATCGGGCAAAAGAATATAAAAGAAATCAAGGGGGAAGTAAAAGAATGAATCTAAATTATGAAAGCAGAAGAATGAATATGTTTCCAGATGTAAGTGATGAGCAGTGGGATGACTGGAAGTGGCAGGTAAGAAATAGAATAGAGACTTTAGAGGATCTTAAAAAATATGTAAAGCTGTCACCTGAGGAAGAAGAAGGTGTTAAGACAACTATCTCTACTCTGAGAATGGGTATTACTCCATACTACCTGTCTCTTATCGATCCGGAAAATCCTAACTGTCCAGTGAGAAAACAGGCTATCCCTACAGGTGCAGAGCTACATAAATCTGATTGTGACCTTCTTGATCCTCTACATGAAGATGAAGATTCACCAGTACCAGGACTGACTCACAGATATCCAGATAGAGTTCTTTTACTGGTAACTGACCAGTGTTCTATGTACTGCAGACACTGTACAAGAAGAAGATTTGCAGGACAAAATGATGCAGCTGTAGATATGAGTAATATCGACAATGCTATCGATTATATCGCTAAAAACCCTGTAATCAGAGATGTACTACTATCTGGTGGAGATGCTCTTCTTATCTCTGACGAAAAGTTAGAGCACATCGTTAGAAGATTAAGAGATATTCCTCATGTGGAGATCGTAAGAATAGGAAGTAGAGTACCTGTGGTTATGCCTCAGAGAATCACTCCTGAGCTTGTAGAGATGCTAAAAAAATACCATCCTGTATGGCTGAATACACACTTTAACCACAAGGATGAGATTACAAGTGCATCTAAAAACGCATGTGAGCTTATGGCCAATGCAGGTATTCCGCTAGGAAACCAGTCGGTACTATTAAGAGGAATAAATGACTGTGTTCATGTAATGAAAGATCTGGTACATGAGCTGGTTATGATGAGAGTTAGACCTTACTATATCTATCAGTGCGACCTTTCTGTAGGACTAGAGCACTTTAGAACTCCTGTATCTAAGGGAATTGAGATTATAGAAGGATTACGTGGACATACATCTGGTTACGCTGTACCTACATTTGTTGTAGATGCTCCAGGTGGTGGAGGTAAGACTCCTGTAATGCCTCAGTATGTTATTTCTCAGAGTCCTAGTAAGGTAGTTCTTAGAAACTTTGAGGGAGTAATCACTACATATAGTGAGCCTGCTCCATATGTAGAGCAGTGTGACTGTGAGCACTGTAATGCTGATGAGAGTAATGGTGGAATCTCTAAACTTCTTAATGGTAAGGAGATGGTTATAGAACCTAAAAAACTAGCTAGACATGAAAGATCTAATACTCTTACAACAAAGCATGATGTTGCTAAGGTAGATGAAACTGCATAAATTAATAGAGGGATACAATACCATATCTATAATAGGAATGGAAAAAAACGTAGGTAAAACTACTGTCCTTAACTCCATCCTAAAGGAGGTCCGGGGTAAAACTACCCTGGGACTAACCTCTATAGGAAGAGACGGAGAGGACAGGGACAGAGTTACCTATACCCATAAACCTAAGATATGGGTTGAAAAAAATACTGTCTTAGCCACAGCTAAGGAAGCTCTTTTAAACAGCGATATAACAAGAGATATACTGGAAACAACAGGTATATCTACTCCCATGGGAGAGGTCGTTATAGTAAGAGCCCTGACAGGTGGTTATGTGGATCTGGCTGGTCCCTCTATATCTTCTCAGGTATCTTCAGTAAGGGACAAGATGATATCCTACGGAGCTGATCTCATAATAGTAGACGGAGCTCTGGGAAGAATGGGAACTATATATATAGATGAAGGCAGCGCCGCTATCCTCTCTACAGGAGCATCTCTTGCTTCTAATATGTATGAGGTAGTGGAAAAGACATCTCACAGAATAAACCTGCTACAGTTAAAAAGAATAGATAACACTACATTAAAGAGATACTTAGACTATGAAAATGGTGAGCGGGTTGTCTATCTGGGGACAGACAATAAAAAACTCAATATCGACAGCGTTCTTGAAACTGACAGGTTGATTGTAGATGAGCTGGATAACAGTCATACTCACATCTTCATAAGGGGGGCTGTAGTAGCTTCCCTCATTGAAAGACTTATAAAAAACAGACATAAATTTGAAGAGCTTACTGTGGTAGCCACAGATGGTACAAAGTTCTTTATAGATTCAAACCTTATTAAAAAAGCCGGACTGTGTGGAATCAAATTCAGGGTATGCAATGAAATCGGCCTCATAGGTCTCACATGCAATCCTGTATCTCCCTTTGGGTATGAGTTTGATGCTAGTATCTTTAAGGGGGAGCTGAAAAAGATCACGCAGCTACCGGTAATAGATGTCATAGGAGGATAGAATGAGATATCTGGACAAAAAACAGCGAAGCAAGATCGGATATAACTACATAATGGAAAAGCTCCAGATACTCTCACCCTATGGTAGAAAGAATCTGCAAAACCTAAAACCATACCTCCCTGGAGAGGAAGGAGAACTTGCAAGAGAGCACAAGAGAATAGAGACCGTAACAGATCTCTGCCTCGACAGAAAACTCCTCACAGAACTGGAACTATTCCTTATGAAGATAAAAGATGTGGAAAACACATGTCTTGGATGCTTAAAGGGAAAGGTACTGGATGAAGTAGAGCTATATGAGATAAAGGTACAGTGTATGACCATAGAGGGGATAAGAAAGTTACTAAAAAATTATTCTATCCCTGATATTACCCTTACCCCTGTGGAAGAAATTATCAGATTATTGGATCCTGGTAGGGATGGTCTGCCTACTTACCACATATACAGTGCATACTCTGAAAAATTAGAAGATATAAGAAAAAGAAAGAAGGAAATCGAGGAAAGGATATATAGTACCCACTCTCATGAAGAGACAGTGGAGCTGAAAAAGGAGAGGCTTACTATAGTGGTAGAGGAAACAAACGAAGAGTTAGAGGTTAGAAAAAACCTTTCATCAAACCTCAGTCCACTTATGAATGATCTTGTCTGTAATATAGCTACTCTGGGGAAGATAGATCTGCTCCTTGCCAAGGGAAAACTTTGTAATATATATAAGCTAAAACAACCTGGAATAAATATGAAAAACACCATAGAAGCTACTAAATTGATAAATCCTGAGGTAAAGGATATGGTAGAGGGATCCGGCTTAGAATACACCCCGATAGATATTAAACTGTCTAAGGGATCAACTATAATAACCGGTGCAAATATGGGCGGTAAAACTGTGGCTCTCAAGACCATTACATTAAATGTCTTTCTTTTCCAGATGGGGTTTTATCCCCTGGGAGAGGATGTGACCATGCCACTATTTCATTTTATAGACTTTATCTCAGATGATATGCAGGATATCAAAAAGGGTCTCAGTACCTTTGGAGCTGAGATGATGAAGCTAAAGGAGATAATGATATTTTTGCATAGAGGTCAGGGTTTCATTGCTCTGGATGAGTTTGCCAGAGGAACCAATCCCTATGAGGGACAAAAGATAGCTAAAAGTCTCGGAGAATACCTCCATGGCTTTGAATCGATCAGTCTTATGGCAACACACTATGATGGGGTGGTTGATGAAAAGATGGCTCACTATCAGGTAGTAGGCCTTAGAGATGTAGATTTTGAAAGTCTCAAGAGAAAGATAGACTTAAATAAAAGGGACTCCATAGAGATCCTTCAAAAGTATATGAATTACCAATTAGAAAGATGTGAAGGATATGAAGCTCCCAAGGACGCACTGAATATAACTATGCTCCTTGGAATACACGAAGATTTTACTAAACATATCTTAAGGAATTATAAGGGGGAAGGTTAAGATGCAGGGAAAATTAAATCTAAACTGGGAGAAGGTAGCTAAGGCACGTAAGTCTGCTAAAAATATAGCTATCGATGCTCAAAATTTTATAGAACTTCATACAACAGTATCTGTAGAGAGAACTATCTGTAGACTACTTGGAATAGACGGAATAGATGAGTTTGAGGTACCGCTACCAAATGTGGTAGTTGACCATATTACTGACAAGGGAAATATCAGCCTTGGAGTAGCTCAGTATATCGGTAATGCAATGGTGGAAACAGGAAAATCACCACAGGAGATAGCAGATGCTATATCTAAAAAAGAGATAGACCTTACTAAATTTGACTGGCACGATGCTTTTGAAATAAAACTGGCTATCGACAAAATTGCTTTGGAAAATGTAGAAAAAATAAAAGTTAACAGAGGAAAAAGAGAAGCTTTCCTTGATACCCATGGAGATAAAAGCGGACCATACCTTTATGTAATCGTAGCTACAGGTAACATCTATGAAGATGTAACTCAGGCTGTGGCTGCAGCAAAGCAGGGAGCAGATGTAATCGCTGTAATCAGAACTACAGGTCAGTCGTTACTTGACTTTGTACCATACGGAGCTACCACTGAAGGATTCGGTGGAACTATGGCTACCCAGGAAAACTTCAGAATAATGAGAGAAGCTCTTGATAAAGTAGGGGAAGATGAAAAAAGATACATCAGACTATGTAACTACTGCTCAGGACTATGTATGCCGGAGATCGCTGCAATGGGAGCTTTTGAAAGACTGGATGTAATGCTAAATGACGCTCTGTACGGTATTTTATTTAGAGATATAAATATGAAAAGAACTATGGTAGATCAGTATTTCTCAAGAATTATAAATGGTTTTGCCGGAGTTATTATAAACACCGGAGAAGACAACTACCTCACAACAGCTGATGCTGTGGAAGAGGCTCATACAGTACTTGCATCACAATTTATCAATGAACAGTTTGCACTGTTTGCAGGGCTTCCAGAGGAGCAGATGGGACTTGGACATGCTTTTGAGATCGATCCAAATGTAGAAAACGGATTCCTTTTAGAACTTTCTCAGGCTCAGATGGCAAGAGAGATCTTCCCTAAGGCACCACTTAAATATATGCCTCCTACAAAGTTTATGACTGGAAATATTTTTAAGGGACATGTACAGGATACACTGTTTAATATGGTTACAATAATGACTGGTCAGAAGCTTCACCTTCTTGGAATGATGACTGAAGCTATCCATACACCGCTTATGTCTGACAGAGCACTCTCCATTGAAAATGCAAGATATATCTTCAACAATATGAAGGATCTTGGAGATGAGATTACATATAAAAAAGACGGAATTATCACAAACAGAGCAGCTGAGGTGCTGGATAAAGCAACTGACCTTATTGAAACAATCGAAGGTGAGGGGATCTTTACAACTCTTGAAAAGGGAATCTTTGCAGGAATAAAAAGACCTGCTGACGGTGGTAAGGGACTGGCTGGAGTATTTAAAAAAGAGGAAGCTTACTTTAATCCGTTTATCAAGTTAATGCATGGAGGGATGAACTAATGTCTGGAGGATTATATTCTACTGAATCTAAAGAGTTTGATAAAACACTAAACCTGACAAAGCTTAAGCCTTATGGAGATACAATGAATGACGGTAAGGTACAGGTAAGTCTTACACTTCCTGTAGAAGCTAATGAAAGGGGAGCTGAAGCAGCTAAGCAGCTGGCTAAGCAGATGGGACTAAACAACCCGGCTGTATCACACTATGAAGCCCTTGATAAGGAGTTTTCATTCTATGTGGTATATGGAACCCTTGTGCACCATGTAAACTATGAAGAGATCCATGTGGAAACTGTGGATGTAGAGACTATGGATATGCATGGGGTAGAGGAATTTATAGTAGATAACATCAAAAGAGATGTAGTAATAGTAGGAGCAAGTACCGGTACAGATGCTCATACTGTGGGAATAGATGCGGTAATGAATATGAAGGGATACGCTGGTCACTATGGTCTTGAGAGATACAAGGGAGTAGAGGCATATAACCTCGGTTCCCAGGTAGCCAATGAAGAGTTTATTAAAAAAGCTATTGAGCTAAAGGCTGATGCTCTTCTTGTTTCACAGACTGTAACTCAAAAAGATGTTCATGTTCAAAACCTTACACACCTAGTGGAACTAATGGAAGCTGAGGGAATAAGAGATAAGATGATTCTTATTGCCGGAGGTGCAAGAATAACTCATGAACTGGCTAAGGAACTTGGATATGATGCTGGTTTTGGTCCTGGAAAGTATGCTGATGATGTAGCTACATTTGTAGTTGAAGAGATGGTAAAAAGGGGTGACTTTTAAATGAGATTAGAGAATAAAGTTTGTATAGTAACTGGTGGAGCTAAAGGTCTTGGTGCTGAGATGGCACAACTATTTGCCAGAGAGGGAGCTAAAGTTATCGCAGCTGATATGAGCGATCTTTCCTTTGAAGCAGCCAACGTAGAGGGAGCTATCCTTAATGTGACAAACGCTGACGAATGTGAAAAGTTTTATAACTCGGTAATAGAAAAGTACGGAAAGATAGATGTACTAGTAAACAATGCAGGAATCACAAGAGATGCCCTTACTCATAAGATAACAGATGAGATGTGGGATGTAGTAATAGATGTAAACCTTAAAGGGGTATTTAACCTTACTAAACATGTAGGACTTCAGATGATGAAGGACGGCGGAGGATCTATCATAAACATCTCTTCAGTTGTGGGAGAGTATGGAAATGTAGGTCAGGCTAACTATGCAGCAACTAAAGCTGGTGTAATAGGACTATCTAAAACATGGGCGAAGGAATATGCAAGAAAGGGAGCTCCTGTAAGAGTTAATGCCATCGCACCAGGATATATCATGACAGATATATTAAAGACAGTACCTCAGGAGTTATTAGATAAGTTTGCCAAGACTACCATGCTTGGAAGACTTGGAGAACCTGAAGAGATAGCTAAGGCTGCACTGTTTTTAGCAAGTGATGAATCAAGCTATATCACAGGTCATACACTTAGTGTTAATGGTGGAATGAGGCTTTAAACAGGTAAAAATAGGAGGAATCACATTGAAGAAAGTTTTTATTGTAAGTGCCAAAAGAACAGCTATCGGAGGCTTCTTAGGATCACTTAAAGGAGTCTCTCCGGCTGAGCTTGGGGGAACGGTAATTAAAAGTATTATCGAGGAGACTAAGATAGATCCTCAGAATATAGATGAAGTAATTGTAGGAAATGTATTATCTGCAGGTCACGGTCAGGGTGTAGGAAGACAGGTAGCTGTAGCAGGGGGAGTTCCATTTGAAGTTCCTGCATACTCTATAAACATCATCTGTGGTAGTGGGATGAAGGCTCTTATGACTGGAGTTAACAGTATCAAAGCCGGAGAGGGAGACCTCATCCTTACTGGTGGAGTAGAATCTATGTCACAAGCTGGCTTTGTGGCTCCTGCCAGCATAAGAAACGGACATAAGATGATGGATCTTCAGATGGTCGATCACATGATTAAGGATGGTCTTACAGATTCATTTAATGATTACCATATGGGAATAACAGCTGAAAACATTGTGGAGAAATATAGTCTTACAAGAGATCAGCAGGATGAATTTTCTATGAATTCTCAAAGAAAAGCCATCGCTGCTGTGGACTCAGACAGATTCAAGGATGAGATAGTTCCCCTTGAGATAAAATCAAGAAGAGAAACTATAACTTTTGATAAAGATGAGTATCCAAACAGAAAAACAAGTCTTGAAAAACTGGGTTCTCTTAGACCTGCTTTTAAAAAAGACGGTAGTGTTACTGCTGGAAATGCATCGGGACTAAACGACGGAGCCAGCATGATACTGCTAGCCTCTGAAGATGCTGTAAGAAAATATAACCTTACACCAATGGCTGAAGTAGCGGCTATAGGTCAGGGAGGAGTAGACCCTGCTATCATGGGCATGGGACCTGTCCCTGCAATTGGTAACCTTCTTAAGAAAACCGATTGTGAGCTAAAAGACATCGAGCTTCTTGAGCTCAACGAAGCATTTGCAGCACAGTCTCTGGGAGTAATGACTGAGCTTAGTAAGCAGTATAAGGGAATAGACCTGAAATGGTTTGAAGATAAGACCAATGTAAACGGCGGTGCTATCGCTCTTGGTCATCCTGTGGGAGCTTCCGGGAACAGAATCATCACAACACTTATCCATGAGATGGTAAAAAGAGACTCTAAGACTGGTCTTGCTTCTCTTTGTATCGGTGGAGGTATGGGAACAGCTATACTTTTAAAAAGATCATAACTTTTAACTAATAATATAGCGGAGGAAACTATGAATTTTAATGAACTAGAGATTGGAATGAAGGACAGTGTATCTAAAACAGTAACTGAAGCTGATGTAATCATGTATTCTGGTATCACACTGGATACCAACCCTGCTCACCTCAATGAGGAGTATGCAAAGACAACTATATTTAAGAAGAGAATAGCTCACGGAATGCTAAGTGCCGGGTTTGTATCTG
>Ga0209379_10002172_pt1 | contig 12145 bp, 10 predicted proteins | sample tdDd001_FD_187124 | JGI IMG/M metagenome (GOLD analysis project Ga0209379, IMG submission 187124) | Marine sediment microbial communities from the Atlantic coast under amendment with organic carbon and nitrate - tdDd00.1 (SPAdes)... | ecosystem: Environmental > Aquatic > Marine > Coastal >...
AACTGCACTTTACTCTCCCTTTATCAATGATTGACTTAATTTCTTATTGCTATGTGCCAGATGGTATAGCAAGAACCCAAAGCTAACCATTGGTAACATACTGTAAATAATACACTTCACCACCAAATACGAAAGCGCCCGGCAAAAGCCGGGCGTTCATCATAATCATCTGATATTAGGGTGTGCCCCTGCGCACTCTTTGCTGGAACAGTCACAATTAACTTTGATGACAGAGAATTAGATTGTGACAACTATTTAAAGCCTGGCTATTACATAAATGGTACAAAATGTCGTGAAATACTTTGTCAGGACAAAATCACCGATATGAGCCAAAACAGCCTACAGCATCGTGAATTAGGCGGGGATTTAAGCAACCTCACCTTTTTTACGCAACTTCAATTGTTATTTATTTTAAAAGCTCTAAAATTGCCCGGTTTACTATTTCTGTCCTGATCTTGAGCATCGCTCTCAGGAAGATCTATTTTATTCAGTCTTACAGCATGTGAAGCTGTACTCGACGCAGTAAAGGAAACAACATGATTCAAGTAGTTGGGCACAAAAACCCTGATAGCGATAGCATCTGTTCAGCACTAGTTGGTGCAGAGCTTCTTAAAGCACGTGGCCTAGAAGCTAAAGCGGTCCGTCAAGGCGAACTTAACCGCGAAACTCAGCACATCCTAGCTCAAGCAGGTGTTGATCAACCAGAAATGTGCACAGGCGTTGCTGGCGAAAAAGTTTGGCTTGTTGACTACTCAGATCTTGCGCAAGCACCTGACGATATTGCCGATGCAGAAATCGTCGGTATTGTTGACCACCACCGCCTAGGCGATGTGATGACGGTTAACCCATTGGAAGCATGGATCTGGCCTGTAGGTTGTACTTGTACCATCATGTTCAATCTATTCAAGATGGAAAACACTGAAGTCACACGTGAACTTGCAACACTAATGATGTCTGCAATTCTAAGTGATACTGTTGGTTTCGCTTCTCCAACATGCACACAAAAAGACAAGGATGCAGTTGCAGAACTTGCTCCTCTTGCTGGTGTTGAAGATCTGGACCTGTTCATCAAAGAACTTCTTATCGCGAAAACTGACATCCAAGGTCTATCAGCGGCTCAACTGGTTGATAAAGATCTGAAGGCTTACCCATTTAACGATCGTGACGTTGTTGTCGGCCAAATCGAACTTGCAACACTTGAGCAAGTAGATAGCATGATCGACGAGCTAAATGCTGACCTACAGCGTCGCTGTGACGAAGAAGGCCTGGCAATGGCCGCACTTATGCTGACTGACATCACAACCAGCACCACACGCCTACTGTACAAAGGCGAGTGGAATGCGACCCTTGATCAGTTTGCAGAAAATGATTTTCTAATGATGGAAAACACGCTAAGCCGCAAGAAACAAGGCTGGCCTTGGCTACAGAAGGTTCTGGCATAATCAGACCTTTCTGAACCGAATGAAAAGGAACGCCGCGGCGTTCCTTTTTTTGTTCTGCTTCCCAAAGTTAGATTCTGTAGAGATTAATGCTTTGGTGTTAGTGCCGTCGTTTCATTGAGAATTTCCGCAAAGTGTTCAATGAAGTGGCGCCCCACAACCTTTCCTTCCCGGTAGTCCATCTCAAGATCATCTTTATCACTTAGCAAAGCTCGGCTTCGTAGCGGCCGCTCCGGCGTAATTTGGATCACTTTCAGGCCATCGGGCGGGTTAAGCAAAAAACCGTTGAGTTCATCGTAAGTTCGATAGTAACGGTTAAGCATTTCAATGATCTCAGCACTTTTCCCTTTTCCGGCTATTGATAAAAAACGCTCAATGTTGTCTGCTGACAATAATCTCCAGTTGCTGCTTCGTGGCGTGATAATTTGGCTACTATCACCATTAGGATCCAGCGGCTGAAGTTGAGGTGAATGAATCTCGGGTTTACCCGACGGTTTGTCATTCCATAACTTCCATTGCTCAAGACGCTGGGTAAGATCGCTTCGGATTGCTTTGACCTTGTCCAGCGATTCATTCAGGCTCAGCTTCTCAATATAGTCAGGCAAAACCGTTTCAATTTTTTCCCGCCAATCATTAAAGGGACTGGTTTCCCCATCCAACGTCTGCACCGGCTCGGTTCGCACAACGACAATAAGATCAGCTCCACGTTGCCACGCTTCTTTGACTGGCACCGCGGCACTGACACCTCCATCCACCCATTCAAGATCACGCAAATTAACAGGTTGATTATAAATAACAGGAATCGCGCAAGATGCCCGAAGTACTTCACGCCAGTCACTCTGGAACATTGGCAGATAAATATCCTGAAGAGTGTCTTTGCGGGTTGCACAAGCCAGTGCGGCTCTGTGTCTTAATACCTGACGAGCCGTTGCGATATCAAGCTGCAGTGACCCACCGGGCGCAACGGTTTGCAACGCCCAGTCTAAGTTCATCGACTTTTGTTTACTCAAATATTTATATAAATTGAAGAATTCATTGTCAGTAGTGTAATTGGCAATAAACTGATAGCCGAACTGGGGCTGACGACTAATATAAGAGGAAAGATTCAAGGCTCCAGCAGATGTCCCGACATACAGCTCAAAAGGGTCAAATTCAGCGTCAAGGAATGCATCGAAAACGCCCGCGGTAAAAATGCCCCGCTGCCCTCCCCCTTGTACAACTAGCGCAATCTTCTTCTTTTTTGCACTCAGCAACTGCGACGAGAAGGTGTTAACAAGTTGTAGATCGAAATCACTTAAACTAAACGGCAGATGATTCACCATAGTCCACTCACATCTAAGAACACGAGAATTCACTGTCGACAGTGTACCATCCTTAGTTTAACTGAACCGGAACATCACTATGAAAAACACCAAATTATTAACCTGTTACGCAGTAATTGCGATGATTCCGAAACTCAGTATAACTGTCATCACGACTGTAACACTGAAAAGAGCTAGTTTTAAATCAAATTCCATACCTGTATCCCTACCAGCTGCAATGTTTTAACATGGTCTTAACTCTAGTTTAGGGGCAGTTCAAGCTTATGACTAATTAAAAAGCAGCATTTTCAGATTACTGTCACAATTAGATATACATTGAATCAGAGGAGTTGAGTCAAATAATGAAGCTATCGATAATTGCAACTCTCATTGGCGCTGCCTTTGTAACTTTCGTTTCAACCCCCGTATTTGCTGAGAATACTATCTACCTTACCCCTTATGTCGGCTACAGTTTTTCTGACCGGATCACTGATGAAAACGGTATTGAAATCCGAACTGAAAGTGATCCCCACATTGCATTGGCTTTAGAAACAGATATGGACTTAGGGCGTGTAGGACTGTTTGTTAGCCACCAGCCCAATGAATATACAGATATTCAGGGTGACGGCTCATTCACTTATGTTCACCTTCAAAGTGCTATTCGATATAACACCTTTACCCTCTGGGATTCTTTCTTTGGAGCTAGTCTCGGCGGTACTATCGTTGATGCAGAGTGGTCAAAGGATGATCTGTTGTTCTCCGCAGGGCTCCTGGGCGGTATCGAATATCACATCAACAGTAGCACGCGACTTGTTTTTGAGGCTCGATGGCTTGCCAATCTCATTGACGGCGATACTTCTGCTATCTGCCAGCTCCCAACAGGGGCTCAAACTTGCCTTATCAGTATTGATTCGGAATGGCTTACTCAGTTTCAAACGAATGTCGGCATTACATTTTCTTTCTGAGTATTTGTTCTAAAGGCTGGATTATCTGGCCTTCTAGAACCTTCCCTCCTTTAACCGCTATATTTTGCTGATTTATCAGTCAATATCATCAACTGGAAAAAATAATATTTACACCTAGCCAAGCTTTAATAGGCAGTTTATTCATCTGCCTAGAGTTCCACCTTCCTACATCTTTGTGTAGCAGTTCGCAGAAAACGCAAGAGTTAACACTAAGGCACCACATCATTAACAAACCTATAGTCTATTGCTTTACATTTTTTCTATGGTTAATCTCAAGCTATTAACGTGGTCTTTCAATCCAGATCCCACGTTTCAGGAAGTGAAAACCTAGAATAATTAACTTTGAATTACTTGTTTCATAGAGTATTGCAGTACATAAGGAGATGTTTATGAAACGCGAACAATGGGGCTCTCGCGCAGGATTTATCCTAGCAGCAGTAGGGTCAGCAATAGGCCTGGGAAACATCTGGCGTTTCCCTTACATGGCTTACGAGAACGGCGGCGGCGCATTTTTTATTCCATACCTTTTCGCCATGTTAACTGCCGGTATTCCATTTATGATTATGGAATTCAGTCTTGGTCATAAACTTCGTGGTGCTGCACCCCGTGCATTCTCTAAAATGGGCGGTAAGTTAGAGTGGCTGGGGTGGTTTCAGGTATTTATTGCTGCGATTATTGCTGTTTATTACGTTGCGGTTATCGGTTGGGCAATTTCTTATCTAAGCTATTCCTTCAATCAAAGCTGGGGTAGTGATACCAATGCTTTCTTCTTTGGCGAGTATCTAAAGCTGGGTGACAACTCACCGAGTAAACTGGGTAGCCTACAACTTCATATTGCAATTCCAATGGCAATTGCCTGGGCAATCACGTTCGCTGCTATTTTTACTGGTGTAAAAGGTGGTATTGAGCGAGCAAGCAAGATCATGATGCCATTGCTGTTCCTAATGGTTATTGGTTTGATTACCCGCATCGTCTTTTTACCTGGTGCACTAGACGGCCTTAACTATCTGTTCCAGCCTGATTTCAGCAAAATTCTGGATGCCAAGGTATGGTCTGCAGCCTACGGTCAAATCTTCTTCACCCTGAGTGTCGGTTTTGCCATCATGATTGCCTACTCTAGCTATTTGCCAGAGAAATCAGATATCAACAACAACGCATTCATGACTGTATTGATCAACTGTGGTTTTTCAATCACTGCGGGTGTTCTGATCTTTGGTGTACTTGGCTACATGGCTCAAGAGCAAGCCAAACCGATCACTGAAGTGGTGTCTGCCGGGGTTGGTCTGGCATTTGTAACCATACCAGCGGCAATTAACTTGTTACCAGCTCCGTATATTCTGGGCCCACTGTTCTTCCTTGCACTGGTTGTAGCAGGTTTAAGCTCGCACATTTCGATTATCGAAGCCGTAACAGCAGCCATTATCGACAAACTAAACTGGTCACGTAAGAAAGCGGCTTCAATAGTGTGTGGTACCGGTTTCGTTGTTTCGATGGCCTTTGCAACCAACGGCGGTCTACTGCTGCTTGACCTGGTAGATTACTTCATCAACAACGTTGCGCTGCTAACAAGCTGCTTGATTGAACTGGCGGTTATTGGTTGGCTTTTCAAGGTTGCTGATGTACGCAGCTATGTGAACAACATCTCTGAGTTCAGTATCGGCAAATGGTTTGAGGTATGTATCCGCTTCCTGAGCCCTGCAATGCTGGCTATTATTCTGACTACAAACTTGGTGAACACTTTCAACGATGGTTACGGTGGCTACGCAATGTCAGATCTGCTGATGCTAGGCTGGGGACTGGTAGCTGCAATGTTTGTTGTTGCTGTTCTTATCAACTTGGCATCTAAACCACAATCTCATCAGGAGGCATAACTATGACATTCGGTGCAATTATCATGATGTTGTTTGGTTTGGGCATTACATGGGGGGGAGCAGCATATTGCATCTCTGTGGCCATGAAAAAGCAAAAACAAAGCCAGTAGCAACTATTCGTTAAACATAATTTCATAGAGGCTCTTCGGAGCCTCTATCGTTTTTATGGCCAAGATACATAATTCAAGGTTTGGACAGAAACTTTGCAAACCGTGATTCATTCCCGTAAAGAATCCTTTTCCTTATCTCTATCATATCGTTACAATCAGATGCACAAAGTAAATATAATTAACAAAAGTCGCACTCAAGGAAAGGCAATGAAGTTACCTGCTATTTTACTCTCTCTCGCTCTACTCCCGTCGTCTGTACTCGCGGCACCCACCAGTTGTGAAAGTGATAAATACCATCAGTATGTTGATGCTTCTCTATCTTGGTATCAAAGCCTGGTTGACCTAGCTGTTAAGAAAGATCAAAACCTTGAAGAAGTTGGCCAATGGTTCCTTGAGGGTCGCAAACACCATTTTGAGCTAAATCGCGAAGCCGTTGATTGGTACTTGGCCAATGACAAAGATCAGCTTGATCTCGAACAGCCCATTGAAACATGGCTAAAATTGACACAACAAGACGTAAAGGCCCTTGCCCAACAGGATAACGAGCTTGGCCACTTTGCTAAAAAATCTTTTGACGATCGTCAGAGCAAACCGCATGAGAAAAACTATGAATTACGTAGTGCATTCGCAGATCTGCTTACTCATCCGGGTAATATCGACAAACCTTTAAATGCATACAATGAAAAAATGACAGCTATTGCTGCCATTGACTGTAAATAACCTCCAACGTTAACCACCGGGATTGCTATGGTTTTCTCGGTGTTAAAATTGTACTCATTAACAACAATTACTCCCTCTATGAAGTTTTCATTTCAAATTAGTTATTTGACCTTTCAATGACATAGCGTATTCTAGATTGGCGTATAAGTGGCTTTTTTATCAATAAAGTCATGACCTTAAAATCTTGTGGCTTTTGCAAGGAGCAAACTCATGAAGCCTTTAAGACTGTGTCTAGTCGCCAGTATTGTCTCTACAACAGCATTTGCCAACCAAGGCAAAGAGTGGACACCAGGTTTCGGTGGCGATATTTCATTTCTGGCAGGCTATACAGAGACAACGTCGCAGTTTAATACCGATAACAACGTCACGGCGGATCTCACCAACAACGGAAGAGCTCAAAGCAAGGGCTTCTTAAGCCCGCTAGGTACGGTTAGCTACACCTTTCAGCAAGCTGACAAACAGGTGTACTTTGGTACCAGTCGTTCGGATATAGCGTTGGGACGTTTTCATGTCGAATTGGGCTATCGGCAACGTATCCCCGACAACGGTCAAATTAGCGTCAGTTATGTACCCGGTCTGCTCTCGAGCGATACCTGGGAAGATCCCTTCGTGACCAATCAGTCGCGCACCGAAACGGATAGCACCATTAAAGGCCTACGCCTGCAATATAATCGTATTCTGGGGTCCAATTTCTCTGTAGAACTATCAGGCGGCAAGCAAGAAATAGATACAGAGAAGAGTGGCCAACACAACCTTAGTGCAGAAGACCAAGCTTTGTTAATACGCGAAGGGGACATTTTTTTCTCCCAACTTAGCTACCTCAAACCTATCACCCAAGATCAAATGCTGCGAAGTGCCGTGAGTTATACACGTCTTGCCGCAGATGGTGATGCTATGGCCAATAATACATACGGAGCAGAAATCGGTATCATTCAACTGCTACCGAGTTCCAGCCTCGCATTGACACTGAGCTATGATTTGGCAGAATTTGATGAAACCAATCCCATCTTTGGTGAACGTCAGAAAGACAATCGTTGGGGTGTATTCCTCGCCTATGAGTACCAGGAACCGTTTGGTTGGGAAAATTGGGGGCTCGTATCGTTAGCTGGTTATAATGAGAGCAATTCCAATATTAACTTCTATGACGAAGATGCCCTACTTTTCAGTGCGGGTATCAACTATAAGTTTTGACATGCACTATAAGCTGGTCAAATACAGCCAGTTTTTGGTCCTCATTCTCGGAAAACTGTTATGTTGAACAGTGATTTGTAGTCAAGTTTTTCGAGACAAGCGTCGCAAATTGCATTAAATTAGCAACAATTTGCCAACTTTCACCTTAAGTAACAGCTAAATATGGCAGTTGATAACAGACAAGCCGATGCTTCCGAAGAGTCGCTGCATCGCATATTTACAGTGCCAGAGGCACCTGATTCGACACTAGGTCGAATTGAGAAAGAAATATCGGAAAACCTCAATGCGTTTCTACAGACGCACATTGCGGCCCGAGAAAAGCCGCTTGCTGAAATCGAGAAAGATTTCTTATCGGCCGATATCCCGGAAAATCCGGCTTTCGTCTCTGAACACACGCATTTCTTATTAGACAAGCTCGTGGCTCAGTCAGTACACACCTCTGCGCCGAGCTTTATTGGTCATATGACATCGGCACTACCGTACTTTTTGATGCCATTGTCAAAGATCATGATTGGTTTGAACCAGAACCTGGTCAAAATTGAAACGTCGAAAGCATTCACCCCACTTGAACGCCAAGTACTGGGGATGCTGCATAACTTAATCTTCAATGAAGAAGAAGTGTTTTACCAACAGTGGATGCACAGCGCCAACCATTCCCTCGGGGCATTTTGCTCCGGTGGTACTGTTGCCAATATCACTGCCTTGTGGGTTGCCCGCAACAATGTCCTAAAGCCTGATGGTAAATTCCGTGGGGTCGCACAAGAAGGACTGTACCGCGCCATGAAACACTACGGTTACGATGATCTGGCGATATTGGTGTCAGAACGTGGCCACTATTCATTGAAAAAAGCAGCTGATGTCTTAGGTATTGGCCGCGAAAACGTCATTTCGGTCAAGACAGACGATAATAACCGAATCTGCCTAGATGAACTGAACAAAACGCTTGCTTCGCTCAAGGCCCGCAACATCAAACCCTTTGCAATTGTTGGCGTGGCAGGCACAACCGAAACAGGCAATATCGACCCGCTCGACCAACTTGCTGATATTGCCCAAGAGCACGGTTGCCATTTCCATGTTGATGCCGCCTGGGGTGGTGCAACATTGATGTCGAACAGGTATCGCTCACTCCTAAAAGGAGTCGAGCGCGCAGACTCAGTTACCATTGACGCCCATAAGCAGCTCTATGTTCCAATGGGTGCAGGCATGGTCATTTTCAAAAATCCGGCATTGATGACAGCCATTGAGCATCATGCCGAATACATACTTCGTAAAGGTTCAAAAGACCTTGGCAGCCACACGTTGGAAGGCTCACGAAGCGGTATGGCAATGCTGCTATTTGCCAGCATGAATATTATTAGCCGTCCGGGCTATGAATTGCTGATTAATAACAGCATCGAGAAGGCCAAGTACTTTGCGCAGTTAATCAACTCGCATCCTGATTTCGAACTGATCTCTGAACCCGAGTTATGTCTGCTGACATATCGTTACGTTCCTGAAGCAACTCAGCGTGCACTAAAAATCGCCACGCCGGCGCAAAGAGAACGACTACTGGATGCACTTAACGATCTGACCAAATTCATTCAAAAAAGACAACGTGAATCAGGTAAATCGTTTGTATCTCGCACACGGATCACCCCAGATAAATGGGACAGAAAAATTACAACCGTTTTAAGAGTAGTACTGGCAAACCCACTGACCACTGACAAAATTTTGCAAGACGTTCTGTGCGAACAAAAAGCACTAGCGCCTCAAAGTGAGGTTAGTTATCCGGAAATAATTTCATTAACCGAGAAAATTTTAAGCGAACGATGACCGCCTTACTTAATAGTTAGTGCTGAAATAAAAAAAAGAGTCGGTAAAACACACCGGCTTTTTTTATCAACAGGCATGATCGCCCACATTTTAACCACCCAACTGTCTATTATTTAGCCTGCCATCAATAAAGTTCTTTCCCTAAGCTCTGCAAGACAAAATATCATCACGTCAAAAAGTGAAAAAATCTGAATTTATTTCAACTAATGACATATAAATTTATTTAAAAATTCACTTTTGGGATATCAATTCTTAAAATATAAGCCACACAAACATCAACAGCCTCAATAAAAAATACAAATAGTTCACAACCAACTTGTTAACAACAATTAACATCCATTGAGCGAGATCAATAAAAACATCAATAAGCTCCCAATAAAAAAGCCGACATACCCCGTATGTCGGCTTAATTATTTCAAAATATGTCAGTTAATCGCAGCAAGCATTTGAATAGTTATTGGAAATATATGTACTAATTAATCACCAGCAAACATGTAACCTTCACCATGAACAGTGACAAAAATCTGTGGATTCTTAGGATCGATTTCCATCTTCGAGCGCATTCTTCTAATCAGTACATCAATGGTACGATCATTGGGAGCTTCAACTCTGTGGCTAAGCATGTTTAATATACGTTCACGGCTAAGAACAACATTTGGATGAGAGGAGAACGCTACTAACAACTCGTATTCGGCCTTGGTCAATTTTACTGGAACGCCGTTATGGGTCAGTGCTCGCTTATTGATATCGAACTGCCAGTCACCAAAGCGAATAATGCTGTCTTCCTGCAATTCAACCATGGTCTCATCGCGCGCTTTTTCTACTAAAGACATGCGCCACAACAGGTTTTTCACGCGTACCAGCAACTCACGCAACTCAAATGGTTTGGTTACGTAATCATCTGCACCCATTTCCAAACCAACAATACGATCAATACTGTCGGTACGGCCAGTTACCAAAATAATACCAACCTCGGAGCGACTTCTCAGCTCTCGGGTTAATAGCAAGCCATCTTCACCAGGCAAATTAATATCAAGCATTACCAAGTCAATTTTTTCACTCGCCATGATCTCACGCATTTGATCACCGCTCTCGGCTTGGCTGACTTTATAACCCTCATTTTCAAAATACCCAACAAGCTTTGTACGGGTAACAATCTCATCTTCTACAACAAGTACGTGATGACTCATTTTTATCTCTTTATTTATTTTCGGCAGTCTTTAAAACGGTAGCACAACACGCGGTTATTAACAATTTGTCATAAAGCCGACTATTCTGTTAACCGCCACCCATATCCTTATTCATATCGCGGAATTAAGATTAAACCATAAAAAATTATACGTCACCGTTATTTACGGTAGACACTCATTCTTTTATGGAATCTTCCACTATGAAAAAACTTTGGCAAAAGTTGATTAAACCAAGCAGCAAGTATCCAATCCTTGCGTTGGTGTTAGTCGGTATCGGTATTACACTTGCGGGCACATTTGTGGTCCACAAGGGCTTTGAAGTCACCTCGACTATCGAATTTTGTACCTCTTGCCACACCATGGAACAGAACTACGAAGAATACAAAGAATCTGTTCACTTCAAAAATGCTTCAGGCGTACAAGCTGTTTGTACAGACTGTCACCAGCCAAAAGACTTCCCAGGCAAAGTTTTCCGCAAACTAGAAGCGGCTAAAGATCTCTACCACCACTTCGTGACCGGTAAGATTGACACCCCTGAAAAATTCGAAGATGAACGTCTAGGAATGGCTCAAGCCGTCTGGGCTCGTATGAGCGGCCAGAACTCTAAAACTTGTAAGAGCTGTCACTCTTATGACGATATGGATCACAGCAAGCAGTCTGCAAAAGCAGCAATGGAAATGAAAAAAGCGGCAGCCGCTGACATGAACTGTATCGAATGTCACAAAGGTATTGCCCACGAACTTCCTAACATGGCTGGTGGCTTCCAGAAAGATTTCGAAGAGTTGCAATCAACAGCAAACACACAAGGTGCAGCATCTAAGACCCTATATTCTCTGGGTGAGAAAGATCTATACGCCACCGCAGATGCCAACGGTAAAGCTGAAGGTAAGCTACTTCCTGCATCAGAAGTAACGGTGCTTGAGCGTAAAGATGACATGCTGAAAATCAAGGTTGACGGCTGGCTAGAGAAAGCAGGTAAAGGCCGCGTAATGACTGAATACATGGGTAAACGTGTTTTCAAGGCAACTATCCGTGGTGATGTGAAGGCAACTGAACAGCTAATCGAAGAGCAAACTGACAGCGCAACTGACATTGTATGGCAGCACGTTTCTGTTGAGGCTTGGATCACAACAGCTGACATGATCGACAATATCAAGCCAATCTGGAACTACGCAGAAGACATCTACGGATCAACTTGCAATGCATGCCACGCCGCTCCAGACCCAGCGCACTTCACTGCCAACGGTTGGATCTCCGGCCTTAATGCAATGAGTGCCTATTACCGTCTTAGCAAGACCGAAGAACGTACTCTGCTGAAGTACCTACAGAACCACGGTAAAGACACCGGTGGCGCTGGCGCACACTAATTCCTGAGAGGCGGGGTTGATCAACACAATCACTCCCTACCCCGCCCTTTGCAAAAGAATTTTAATTTAAGGATTTCCTCTATGGCGACTCAAATTCTAAATAAAGGCGTTTCACGCCGTCGCTTCCTGTCTGGAATGGTTGCGGCAAGTGCAGCGACTGTCGTAGGTACTAGCCTACT
>Ga0209379_10002174_pt1 | contig 12142 bp, 13 predicted proteins | sample tdDd001_FD_187124 | JGI IMG/M metagenome (GOLD analysis project Ga0209379, IMG submission 187124) | Marine sediment microbial communities from the Atlantic coast under amendment with organic carbon and nitrate - tdDd00.1 (SPAdes)... | ecosystem: Environmental > Aquatic > Marine > Coastal >...
GTGAACCCGGCTGCGATGGAAGATCCAAACAGCCCAATCGCAGGTATGCCTGTATTGGAAGTTTGGAATGCAAAACATGTTATCGTCTTTAAACGTTCAATGAACCCAGGTTATGCCGGTGTTCAAAATCCATTGTTCTTTAAAGAAAATACTCAGATGCTATTTGGTGATGCGAAAGATTCTTGTAATAAGATCATTGAACATATCTAATGATTGCGTACTGATATAGATATTAATGGGAGCCTAAATAGGCTCCCATTTTTTTATATCTTGCCAGGGTAAACAGTTATTCTAAAAACAGAAAGAGTGCCAATTCTCTCCACTTTAAACTAATGACAATTATCTGACATTAGGTGGGAATTGAGTGATACACTTTGCTTATGAAAAAGTATGTCTTATTAGTATTGCTATTGATTTCAGAGCCAAGCTTCGCTTCTGCTGAAAATTTACCCGATCGCCTTAGCGCGGTGCGCTCAGAGTTGCTCAACAGTGAGCCTTTAGCGACATACGACTTCCGGCAGCTACAAAGCCGTTTTCCCAACCCATTGCTTTTACCATCTAGCTTATTGCCGCAGTCCGCAGCTTATCCGCTTAAATCATTGAAAAGATTGTATAGTAATGCCATTAGCTGCAAAGGCCCGTGGCCTGTTAGTCCATTGGTTACCCACCCAGTCGTCTTTACCAGAGCGCTGTGTAACAATACCGTTTTGCCGAAAGGTTGGTTTGTGCGATCAGGTTATATTCATCCCGGTGGTGGCAGTTATGCGGCTCGTTATTTGGAAAAACATCCAGATTCGGCAAAACTTCTTGATGGTTATCTGCATATTCAGGAGCGAGATCTAGCTCCAACCAATACAATTCTTGGCCGACTGCAGCGAATGAGTAGTGGCGAGATTCAGGTGTATATTGCAGGTGCTGAGGGATTTATATCCAATGGTGAACTCTGGATAAGAAATGGCAATGAATATCATGTTTACGATCAGCCTACATGGTCTTTTGCGCTCAATAAGTATGATATTAACTTTAGCCGATTGAATACAACTGACTTCTGTTTGGTAAAAAGCGGTAACATTTGCTGGCAAGAAGTGGATAAATCACATCTGACATTTTACCTGTTGGTTGGGTTACTCGTCGCCAACGTGGCTTTACTGATTGGATGGGGTGTCTATCGTCTCCGCATTCGTCGGCGTGCGATGCAAGAACGGATGTTGGTTTTACAAATTCTAACCCATGAACTTCGTACGCCAATTGCTAGTTTGGCGTTAACTGTTGAAGGATTTAGGCGTCACTTTGATGCTTTACCTGAAAATCTATATGATGAGTTTAGACGACTGACGGAAGATTCTCGGCGATTGCGTCAGCTTGCAGAAGCCAGCAAGGACTATCTGCAAGCGAATCAGCAGGAGCTGAGCGTTCAGCAAGTTGATTCATTTAATGAATGGGTCGAGTATTTAAGTGAGCCCTATGAGGGTGTGTCCTTGCAGTTAAGCGAAGATAGATCCGTAAACATTAATATTTATTGGCTGGGTACATGTATCGATAATTTGTTATCTAATGCTCAGAAATATGGTGCCGCGCCAGTTACATTAACTTCATCGTTCCGTGACGGAAAACTGATTGTAAGGGTTAAAGACAATGGACCGCTTGGTTCTAAGGACTGGGCAAGATTAAGGAAGCCCTTCGTAAGTGAAAAAGGCTTGGGGCTTGGTCTTACAATAGTTGAATCGATGATTCGTAGAATGGGAGGGCGGATGAAACTTGAAGGCCCTCCTACAACATTTATTTTGGAGATACCGTGTGAATCAAACTCTGCTTCTGGTTGAAGATGACCACAACCTTGCCGATGGTTTGCTCGAGAGCTTGAAAGACGCAGGCTATGAATGTCTGTATGCAGACTGTGCGTCAAAGGTTGCAGATTTATGGCCAAATGTTGATTTGGTTGTTCTAGATCGCCAACTACCGGAAGGTGACTCGTTAGATTACCTAAATGACTGGCTCTTGATTAAGCATGTTCCCGTTATTTTGCTTACGGCGATGGTGTCTGTTTCAGACAAAGTTGTCGGGCTGGACTCGGGGGCTAAAGATTATCTGACAAAACCTTTTGCTGAAGAGGAGCTACTAGCAAGAATTAGATTGCATTTACGTAGTACTAGTACTGAAGAAGTACCCGTTGTAAATGTGATATCTGTTGGTGGTATTGATATTGACCTCGATAGCCGAGAGGTTAGACAGGGGAGTAATGTCATTATACTTACTCGTACCGAGTTTGAGCTTCTTGTGTTTCTTGCTAAGAACTCAGGACGTGTATTTACTCGTGACGAGCTTCTTGATCAGGTATGGGGATATAATCATTACCCAACAACTCGAACCGTTGATACTCATATCCTGCAGCTTCGGCAGAAGCTGGCTGGTATTGAAATTGAGACGCTGCGCGGTGTTGGTTACCGGATGAAATCGTCATAGTGATGAGCAAGCTATCGTTTACCTGTTCATTGTTTTTGCTTCACTCGGTGTTAGCGACACCGGGTGCAGTGGCCAAGTGGTTTACAGGCCAAGATTCATACACAGTTGCACATCAGAGGCTACTCGAGGGTAAAACCTCTGACAGCTTTGACAGCATGGTTCAGGCTTGGCAGCAAGATCCTAACCGTGATCAGCAAGATAATTTAAACGCGTTATTCAAGTTGGCGATCACTGAAGATTGCGGACGCAGCTTGGCACAAAAGGCATTGCCCACATGGATACCTAATTTATCGATTGAGCGCGAGGTAATTCAGAACCTCAACCAGACGATGCTCAAGTTATCGATAACTGGGCTAACTCGCATTAAGATTGCAGAAGTAAAGCTAACTAAATGGCCAAATCAGACTATCGTTGCCAGTACGCCGAGTATTGGTGATGGCGGTTATTTTTTTGTTGAAACACGCAGTCTCGAAAAGCCTATTGGTGCTGGCTTATATCAATTGACGATCGATACTGAGGGTGAGGAAACCTTTAATCATTGGGTTTTGCTGACGGAACCAACGGCTAAACAGCGGATTGGCTGGAAAGACAGTAAAAATTGGCGAATCGAGCAGGGGCGTCTGCCAGATCCCGCATGCCCATCAGCAGTACTCTCAATGAGTCTTTACGATTTAAATGATACAACTTGGACTCCATTATGGACTGAAGATGTAGATGGTAGGTTGCCAACGACTCTGCCCAAGATAGACGTAGCTGATGGTCGCTACTGGTTAAGTGTCGGGCTGATCGAAAGTCGATGGCAAGGAGATATTTCTGTATTAGATATTCAGACTATCACTAGGCCTGTTGATTACCCTGGTTTGTGATTCAAACATAAGCTGATGATTATTAGTGAAACTAATGGAATTTACTGATTTTCGCAGAACAACTCCCACATAAACAAGGTCTATTTTAAAAGATGTATTTTAATTACACCTCTTAAGGTGTATTATTAATGCATGTTTAGATGTGGGTGTAGGTTTACCTATGATGCAAATTCTCGATAATGAAAAAGAACAACAGATCATTCCAGTTTTTCGGTTAGCTTTTCGTCCTTTTTTTCTTGCGGCTAGCGGTTTTTCGGTTATCGCGATGCTGTTATGGGCTTTATTTTGGAGTGGGAACGTTAATCTCAGTGGCCTGATGTATGGCAATCCATTGTGGTGGCATAGCCACGAGATGTTATTTGGTTTTGCAGGCGCAGTTATTGTCGGCTTTTTGTTGACAGCGGTACAGAACTGGACGGGTAATCCAGGGGTTAGAGGGGGGAAACTGGCTTCGATATTTTTATTTTGGTTGCTAGCTCGAGTAGGATTACTAGTTGGTAGCCCAAGTGTTATCTTCATGATTATTGATTTGGTTTGGATGCCATTGGCGGCCTATTTCCTGGCTAAACCGATTTTTATTCGTAAGCAATGGAACAACTTATTCTTTGCACCTCTTATCCTGCTACTTACGTATCTCAATGTACGATTCCACCTGATTGCGCTTGGTATTGGTGAGGGTGATCTACGTTCAGTATCCTTTATGTCCTTGATGGTGATCTCTGTAATTGTCCTTGTTGTCGGAGGTAGGGTAATCCCGTTCTTTACATGGCGCGGAACGAATACAGAGCAGATCTCACGGGTTAAGTGGATTGAACTAGGGGCCTTGGTTCCAAGCTGGCTGTTATTGGCTAATGTTCTATTACCAGTACCTGAGTCGTTAAGCCAGTTCACATTACCTGTGCTGTTAGCCGCAACCGGCTTGTTCAATTTGATCCGATTCGTACGCTGGCGAACGTTCTCGACATTGAAGACTCCCTTGTTATGGTTATTGCACTTTGCTTATTTGTTCATGATTATTGGTATGCTTCTGCTTGCAATACATTTTCAGGCTAATGCGATAGGTTACAGTGTAGCACTTCACTTTATTACTGTTGGTGGTATTGGTTGTATGATCCTGGCAATGATTGCTCGTGTGTCATTAGGCCATACAGGGAGAAGCTTACAGATCAACCGTATGATGGTAGCGGCATTTTTAGCTTTAATGGCTTCGGCACTTATTCGTACCGTAGTTGTTCTGCTATTCCCGACAATGATGCTTAGTGGCTATGTTATTTCGGCGCTATTGTGGGCAGTTGCATTTCTGATTTTCACCGTAATATATTATCCGATCCTAACAAAACCACGTTTGGATGGTCGCCCGGGATAAATAGGTGACAACAAAGCCGATTATCCCTAGAATAACGCTCCCTTTAGAAGATTAGAATTAACCGTTATGTTTAATAATGTGCCGACATTAACTCACGAACAGCAGCAAAAGGCCGCTGACAAAATCCACGAACTGATGGCTCAAGGTATCAGCAGTGGAGAAGCAATCATGATCGTTGCTAACGAAATTCGTGAAGCTGAAGCAAAAAAGCAAGCGGCACAGAGTGAAGCAGAACAGTAACTCATCGCTGTTGGTTATAAGTCTTTAAGAAAACAGGCACCGAGAGGTGCCTGTTTTTTCATCAAACTGTGCGATAAATCTCAACTGTCATATCTATCCTTAGCAAACACTCAGATGCTGAAATAGAATAATTAAGTTAGTTTTCGTAAGGACTTTGCACAGGGGGCAGGATGAATAACCGTTACCAGAAAGCACGTACACTTGCTCGCGCTAAACACAAAGATCAAATGTATGGTGCTGTTCCTTATTATGTCCATCTCGAAGCGGTCTCACGGTTAGCCAGTCCATTTGGTACGGATGCGATGATAGTCGCCCAATTGCATGATGTTGTTGAAGATACTGAAACCAGTATTGATGAACTGGCGGCTGATTTTGGCTATTTGGTCGCTGATGCAGTTGGTTATATGAGTGATGGTAAGCTTGAAGACAGGAAGTCTAGGAAAGATGAAATTAATTTTCGCTTGGCTTCTCTTGATATTGATGAAGAAGCGGCCAGAATTGCCTTAATCGTAAAAGCATGCGATCGCCTTGCTAATGTCAGATCAAGTTTACGAAGTACCGAGAAATACTTTTGTTTGTATCAGCAAGAACACCCGAACTTCAAAAAAGCGGTGTACCGAAAAGGGCTTTGCGAAGCAATTTGGTGGGAGCTGAACAACCTATTAAAGTACTCGGAAGCATCGTAGTCGTTCAAGGGACAATTGTGCTGATATAAAAAAGGGGTTGCGGCCCCTTTTTTGTCGTGTGCTTTTAGTATTGGCTCTTATTCTACGTCGTAAATCGTTGGAATTGGCTGACGCTTGTGTTGTGTTGCTTGGTAAATTTCTACCAGACGCTCAGCAACCTCAGTCTCGACAGGTTTCCCTTCTAAGAAGTCATCAATTTGATCGTAAGTAACCAGTAGTGCATGTTCATCGGGTTTCTGTGGTGCTAGCTCTTCCAGATCGGCTGTAGGCACCTTTTTCACCAGTAATTCAGGAGCTCCCAGAGTTGCTGCAAGTTGACGAACCTGTCGCTTGTTCAGGCCAAATAAAGGTGCTAGGTCACAAGCTCCGTCACCAAATTTGGTATAAAAACCCGTGATGTTTTCAGCTGAGTGATCGGTGCCTAGCACCATACCACCAATAAGACCGGCCACTTCATATTGGGCAATCATACGGGTACGTGCTTTTACATTACCTTTAACAAAATCAATCTTGCCGTTACATTCAGGAAGCAGATTCGTTCCTTCAAGCGCTTGCAGAGTATTGGCATGAGTTCCGTCAACGCCATCCTTAATATTTACACTTATGGAGTGGGTCGGCTGAATAAAAGAAAGGGCAAGTTGGGCTTCGTCTTCATCATGCTGTTCACCGTAAGGAAGGCGTACTGCAATAAATTGATAATCTTGAGAATTTGTTTCGTCATTCAATCTATTGATCGCTAGCTGAGCCAAGCGGCCGCAAAGTGTAGAATCGACACCACCGCTGATCCCAAGAACGAGAGATTTGCAGTTGGCCTGCTTCAGTTTATGCTGAATAAAGCCGACACGGCGCTGAATTTCAAAATCGACATCAATTGCCGGCAATACACGCATTTCAGTGCGAATAAGCTGTTCCATAGTGAATGAATCCTCAGGGCATTGCCCAGTTTCTAATCATTTAGCTTAACCGAATGCAAAAAACAAAAGGTTTGCATTAAATCTTTGCCAAAATCATGCGATAACTCTAGGGTAGGATCAATCCTGAATTAACAATAAATCCAAATTAATGATAAATCGGTATAAAAAAGGGGCATTCTAGTCATGACAACATCAATTGCCGTGTTTGGTAGCGCATTTAACCCGCCCAGTTTGGGGCATAAATCTGTGCTAGAAAGGCTACAGCGCTTTGATCGTGTATTATTGCTACCGAGTTATGCTCATGCATGGGGCAAGGTGATGATTGATTATGATGCACGCTGTGAGCTAGTAGAAGCCTTTATTGATGATCTTAACCTGCCTAATTTAGAGTTATCGCGTTTAGAGCAAGAAATGGCTGTCGGCAGTGAGCCGATTACGACCTATGCCGTACTCAGCAAGCTGGAAGAGCAAATTCCAGATGCAGACATTACATTTGTGGTAGGGCCAGATAACTTTCTTAGTTTTGCGAAGTTTTACAATTGTCAGGATATTGTAAAAAAATGGCAAATCCTGGCCTGTCCGGAGACCGTTAACATACGAAGTACAAATTTACGTGATAGTATTGTCAATAAGCGTTCCATCTCACACTTAACAACGGCAACTGTGGCTAGAATGCTTGATGACCGTGCGCGTTATTGCTTTCACGAATCCAATGATGAGTAATAACGATATAGGGTAACCTCGTTATTGCATCATGGGTTTCGGAAGGCTTGATTTTGAGTAGTTGTAAGATAAAACTTTGTATCTTTACTTTCATAGCCAGTTCATTTAAAGCCTGGGCTATGCCTTGTGAACAATTTACTCCGAGTCAGCTCGCTGGCTTGACAGTTGAGGAGCAGAAGACCTTTGCTACGTCATGCGCTGTTGTTAGCGATGAGACGCCAATAGAGCCTCGGCAATCAATAGACGTGCGCCACTCTTGGGATCAGGGGAAAAGCTCAGGGAATGATTTTTGGGATGATTGGTCAGGAGATAATCATTCTCCAGTTCTAACGTCTAAATCAAAATCGAAGTTTTACGGTTTAGGTTTTTGGATACCGTCGAAATATGATGACCCAGACTTTCAGTCCACCAATGATGCAGAGGAGTGGATTAAAAAACATGGTTTGCAAATGAGCTTTGGTGTTGGTGGTGAAGATGGCCGCTCAACACGGCTTAGAGTGGATTATCGTTGGCATGATGAAAGTCTTGATGATATATCCCTTCAAATCGAGATTCCATTTCAATAACGATTCAGTTGCTGTCTTAACGAACAATATCTAATAAAGCGACGTGACAACGTCGCTTTTCTGTCTCTACTCTCTAGGAGATTTCTTGCCCTAATATAGGCCTTGCAAGGGCGACGATGGTCTCTTTTGATGTGTTCAATGTGTCTGCAATTTGTTCGAGCTTACGACCGGAGCGTGATAACTTCAGTGCTTCGCGCATAATGATACAAGCCTCAAACTCATTAGTCGAAAACCCAATGATATTTGAGATGGCCGCCAATGCAGCTTTGTCAGTGACCCTGTCACCTTTCAATAGCAGGCTAAGATGTGTACAGTAGTCATTACGCAAACTAGGGCAGAGTGAATTCGTCTTCACCTTTAGTTTTGCGACTTGATCACCAATAACGCGCATGAGGTTTCCTGCGGGGCCGTCTAAGCTAAGTGGGGAGTTCTTTTTAGCCTCGTGCCGTAACTCGGTCAACAGTGCATTCATCAGAGCGTTAACCGAAAAAAAACCGGCGTCTTTACACACAGGGGATGTTAAACGTGCGGAAAACTCAACTTTATCATATTGAGTGCCTGGTAGGACGGTCAGCGCGTGGAGGCAGTCAAAAGGGAGCCAGAAGCCAGTGCCTTTTGTAACCAAAAACTCTTGCTTACCAAGCCGGACAAGCGCAGAACCATCCGTAACAACAATCATATATGAGGTATGACTTTTACGGCGAGAGCCGACGTGCAGGAAGTTCTGAATGTTGTGTGAAAATTCTATAGCCTGTTTCATAGTAAGTCTCTAGCAAAAAAGCACGCACATATTGTTCTGTTTTAAGCAAACCGTCAATAATTGAGAACCCTTATACTGCAATTTGGTGCTTTTTAGTAAGAATTGCTACGCTAACAACAGACATGTTCACTGGATTTACTGTAATGTGTTTGAAATTCATCCATATTTACGTGGTATGACCTCCAACCACACGGGTTGTTGCGTCATGTCATTGGGCAAATTGATAAATCTGCGTAAAATGTCGCGGTTTTAATTTTATATGAAGCATGATTGTGCAAACAGATAACGATATATATAAAGAGATACGTCCGTATAACGATGACGAAGTAAGTGGCGCAATTGAACGCCTTGTAAACGATAAGGAATTTATCACAGCAATTCTTAATTATCGTTTTCCTCAATTGTCAGGTGTGCTGGGCTGGTTGTTGATCCCGCTGATTAAACGCTTCTTGATAAAAAAATGGTCTAGCGTAAAGACTGTAGAAGATGTTCAGTTTCAAGTCGCAAAGTACATGAATGCGACCATTGACCATTCATGTGACGGTGTCACCAATAGTGGGTTGGATAAACTTGATCCAAGCCAATCTTACCTATTTATTTCAAATCATCGTGATATAGCAATGGATCCGGCGATGGTTAACTGGTGTTTGTTTGAGCGTAAATTTAAAACTGTTCGCATTGCCATTGGCGATAATCTGCTTAAGAAACCTTGTGCAACTGAATTAATGCGTTTGAATAAAAGCTTTATCGTTAAACGTTCGTCGAAGGGGCCGCGTGAGATGATGAAAACGCTTGGCCAGCTTTCAAGCTACATTTCCCATTCCCTTGAAACGGGTAATTCGATTTGGATTGCGCAAAAAGAAGGGCGGGCCAAAGATGGAAATGATAGAACTGACCCGGCAATTTTGAAGATGTTCTTTATGGAAGGGCGAAAGCGCAAACAGTCTTTCAGTACATTCATTGCGGGGTTAAATATCGTACCTGTTGCCATTTCTTATGAAAACGATCCTTGTGATGTAGCTAAAGCCAAAGAGCTGTACGAAAAAGAAACTTCAGGTAGCTATGAGAAAGGCGAGCTTGAAGATATTGAGAGCATCATCCAAGGGATCGTCGGTGAAAAGCGTCGCATACATGTAAGTTTTGGTGAGGTGATTAAATCATCGTTTGAAACACCTGAAGAACTAGCTGAAGAGATTGATCAACAGATTACTCAGAATTATCACTTGTTCCCAGCAAATTACATTGCGGCCAATCAAACGCATGAATCTGCAACAGAAGTTGAAAAAGCCAGGTTTGCAGAAAAACTGGTTGATCTACCTGAAGGCGTTGTAGACATTTTAAAGAAAATGTATGCGTTCCCGGCGATTAAAAAGCAATAACAGATAATTAGGCAGCAGGCATAGTACCTGCTGTCTCAATTAATACTTAGGATCAGGGCTGGCACTTAAGGTTCTAACTATCGCTTTCGGAGACAACACTTCAACTCGCCGATTTTTTTGTTTTTCTGCTTCTGTTTTACCTTTTGCGATTCTCTCGCTATATCCTGCCGCTACAATTTGAATTCTTTCTTCTTCAACACCAAAAACAGATGAAATATAGATTGCGACGCTAAATGCTCGCTCGTAAGAAAGAACCACATTTTCTTCTTCGTTACCACTGTCATCACTGTGACCGACAACAACGATAAAGCTATCGGGGTGCTGTCTAAGCCTTACTGCAATGGAGTCAAGCTCGAGTTGATTGATTGCGTCTAGTTCATAGCTGTCTTTTTCAAAATAGATGGTCTGCCGCATTTCGGGCAGCTCCGTTAGCAAAATTTTGGCGCTTGGGACTGGGGAGGTAGGTTGCTGCCCTGTACTATTAGTGACACTGTCACTTCCATTGCCACAACCAGCTAAGACAACGCTGGTCAGCAGAAATGAAATTAATGTATGGCATTGAGTTTTTTTACACGCCATTACTAAACCTAAAGCTATAAATCACTACTTTAGGTTTAGAACATCTGACTGGAATCACAACTGCATAATTGAGATGTGAGTGGCTCGTCTATCGGTTAGTGGCAGGGTTGGGATTACGATATGGTGGTATGGCCATTCGCTCGGACATGAAGTCGATAAAGGAGCGTACTTTAGGTGCAAGGTACTTGCGTCGTGGATAAACTGCGTAGATAGGTAACTCGACATCAGCCTTCCATTCCGGTAACAACTGTACAAGTTTGCCAGTATCTAGTTCATCAGTAATTAGGTACGTTGCCAAATAGGCGATCCCTAAGCCAGAGAGAGCAGCATCAAGAACAGCAGGTGCGTTATCTATACGATAGTTTCCTCGTGCACGGATAGATTGCCTTACACCGTCTCGGGTAAATTCCCAATTAACATACTTTCTTTCTCTACTCTGGTAAGTAATACAGTTATGTTTACGTAATTCACTCGGCGCCGTTGGCGTACCATTTAGCTCTAGGTAGTCAGGTGATGCGACAACCACAAATTTGCAGTCAGCCAGTTTGCGCGCAACCATGCCTTCTGGAGGATGTTCATGAATGGCAACCCAGCAATCAAAACCTTCCTCTAGTAGGTTAGGGCGGTGGTCAAACAGGCTGACTTCCAGTTCTAAGTCCGGGTGAGCTTTTTGAAATTCAGCCAATGCGGAAGTAATGTGCGGATTACCAAATGATTGTGCGATTCCGACCCGAAGCACACCTTTAATCTCGTTTCGGTAACCAGCGACCATGGCTTCAGCCTCGCTTACTGTATCCAGCAGTTGCTGACCATACTCTGAATACTGCAAACCGATATCTGTTAAGGCAACGGCACGCGTACTGCGTTGCACTAGCTGACAGCCTAGACGTTCTTCAAGAAAACGTATCTGTTTACTGACTTGTGATTTTGAGATCCCAAGACGCTCTGCAGCGCGAGTAAAGTTTTGTTCGTGGCCAACAGTAGCGAGTATCACCATTTGTTGAAGATTTTCTAGCATAGGGGAGAACCATAAAGAGACAACATAGAAAGTATACCATTGATTACAAACCGGTAAATAATCAAGGTTGCACATTGTGACAATGTCACAGTCAAATTCATATCCATTTTTTACTACTTGCCCCATAACTCTGACAAGAAGAACTCGATCCCGACATCTACCGATAGAGTGGTGACGGATCTGTAAAATCTCATTCATTAGCATATTCGTTGGTATACCTAATAAATAGCATCTAAAGGCACCTGATGTTAGTGGTTGTTTATCTCTTTAGATTCAAGGTGTTACGATCTTGTCCACGCCTGTAGACAATGATTCGATGACTGCTGTAATAAACTTTCATCAATATTGCTAGCGCAGTCTATTATCCTGATCTTGAAGGATCCTTATCTGCGCACTTATAACTATTAACGCTATCGATGTGAGATATTAAATTGAACGATTTTATCGATTATAGAAGGTGGAATATGATGAGAGCCTCATTCGGAGGTTGTATGTTTACAGTGTTATGGCGATTCTTTGTTTTAGGTTTATATAGTTTTGGCGGACCAGCCGCGCATATTGGTTATTTTCAACGGGAACTTG
>Ga0209379_10002175_pt1 | contig 12138 bp, 12 predicted proteins | sample tdDd001_FD_187124 | JGI IMG/M metagenome (GOLD analysis project Ga0209379, IMG submission 187124) | Marine sediment microbial communities from the Atlantic coast under amendment with organic carbon and nitrate - tdDd00.1 (SPAdes)... | ecosystem: Environmental > Aquatic > Marine > Coastal >...
CGCCTATTTTTGCAGTCGCATTATCTCACCGATGCCTTTAAAAATCAGGCTTTCAAGGGAGGACACTGTTGTAAAAAATGGATAATATTTGTCTTAACTTTGCTATTTTCTACTCAGAATTTGCAATCCGATGTGGTCGTCGTTCACACCAGACTCTCAAGGGCCATGTTTGTCATTTTTTGACTGAAATCATTATTTTTATGATGTCCCGGAGACCAGCCCAATATAAAACGCTGAAAATCAGCCCAAGCAACAAAAAATAGCGGCCGCCATTCTCGCTCGACCAAGTCAAAATTAATACTGGATTGATTCAACCTCAATGCAACGCTCAATTGTGAGAAATAATGTTCAATAAGCTTTTCATATTCCTGGTTGCATTGTTTCTCTGTTAAGCAGCTTCCAATGAAATAGATCAGATCTTTCATTCCACAGCCACCTCCGACGTATTGAAAGTCGACGGCAGCAACACGATCACAATTTTGACTAAAGCAGAAGTTGGCAACTTTAGCATCTCCATGAACCAGGGTCTTAAATCGACAACAATTTAATTGTCGATCAATCTCTTTTGCGGCTCTTTTTAATGGTGAGTCTGGCATCGCTTCATATTCATCAGCGCGGGTGTCCAGGTGCCAATAGGTCCCTATCGGCCACAGACTCGAAGGCCAGTTATTATCTGGTGAATCTTGCAAGAAGCTGGCATGAAAATGGGCTAACCATGTGATGCACACTTTACTCTGCTCAATGGTCAGGGACTGCTTTCTCACCATAAATCCAGCCTCATCGAGATCGCTGAGTAAAATTAAACACTTTTCAGCTATTTGCACGGTTCCTGTATTTATTTGGCTGTTTTCATGACTAATATCTTCTAAGATACCAAAACATTCGGGTACAAAAGAGGGACCACTGCACTGTAAGGCCCAGTCACGGTACCAGTTTGCTTCGACCCGATAGGATAGCAATTTTCTTCTATGGGAATGCTGCGAATCCCATCCTCTTGGGTGAGCCGACTCAGTTGGTGGGCAGACAGATTTGACTATGATACTCTCAGGACAATGTTCCCCCTTGATCCTATAACGTACAATCTCGCCATAACCACTCCATAGCGTCTGCACCGATTCTAGTCTCTGCACCGCATTACAATTTAATCGCTGTAAAATATACTCTTCAGTGTTCAATGCTATTTCATCCAAATTCGTCGTAGGAGAATGTTATATCAATTGAAGGTGTTATGAATAGACTATGGTAATATGAATTTTCGTTGTCCTATAGTGTGACCTTAGTAGTTTGTAGGACTAACGTACTCTTAACTGACTGAAGTGTTTACCGGTAGCTCGGTAATATCGAATCTAACTAAGACTTTTCAAATGGATTTTTGCAAAAGGAGTTATAATTATCTATATCTATTTTTCGATACTCACTTTATGACGACATCATGCGCGTTACCTCAAGAGAAGAAGCTGACGGTCTTAAGTCGGATAGAACCTGGCTGCCTCGGTCCCGATGGTATAGATCACATAGAATCTTTTTGCCGTTTTGCGAATCAGGAATTAAAAAAGGTAGATTCAAACTTTATTAAATGGCTACCTTTACCCCGCTACGATAAATCACTTCCCGAGATGCAATACTCCGTTAACAGTAAACAGTTGAGCCGTGATAAAGCCGCAAAATACCTCTCTCTCTTCAATAGTGAACTCGATGATTTTGAAGAACATTTTCATGACAAAGTATCATTACTAATCAATGAATTTCTATCTAAACATAAAAAATAACCTTACTATCCAGCCTCGTAAGGACTCCCCCGATAAGGACTCTCATAATGGCAAAACATCTTTTGATCACAGGTGCTAATCGTGGCATCGGTTTAACTATGGTTCAACATTATCTTGCTGATGGCTGGCTTGTGACTGCCTGTTGCAGAGAGCCAGAAAATGCTAAAGAACTACAGTCGCTATTGGAAGCAAATGAAGGCCTCAGTGTTTTTCAACTCGATGTCACCGATTATGAAGGGGTAGATGAACTAGCCGAAAACCTCGTCGGAGAACCTATAGATCTGCTTATAAACAATGCCGGCTATTATGGCCCTAAGGGCAGCGGTTTTGGGGGAACTGATGTTGACGAGTGGCGACAGGTCATGGAGATTAATACCATTGCACCATTGAAAATTGCCGAAGCTTTTTGTGCAAATTTAGCAATTGCCGAACACGGGATCTATGCTGCAATTTCATCAAAGATGGGCAGTATGGGTGATAACACGAGTGGCGGTTCATACATTTATCGCTCATCAAAGGCCGCCCTGAATTCGGTTGTAAAGAGTTTGTCTATCGACTTAAGTTCCGATGGGACATACGTGGTCGCAATCCACCCGGGCTGGGTTCAAACTGCAATGGGAGGACCCAACGCATTAATCACCACAGATGAATCTGTGACAGGAATCAAGCGGGTCCTTGATAACTTGTCGACAGAACAGAGCGGTGGTTTCTATGACTTTAATGGTAAGGAAATAGCTTGGTAATAATGCAGATACCAGGTGACGCTTAGTTCACCTGGTATCGGGTAAAAGTGTCAAGCTAACGGCATATAATTGATAATATTGATGTTATCAACTGGCTACAGGGAAGGCCGGAGAGATACACTTTTTCACCTCGAATTTGTAACCATAGGCCAGTTCCTTATCGCGGCTGATCTCCAGAATCTCGTAATCATTTAACTCAACGACATTTGTACCGGGTTTTATCTGGCAACGCGAACGACTATCTGCCTCTAAGTGGTAAGCAAATTGAGCAATAAATGTTCGGACCTTTTTTTCATAATCCTCCCTAACGTGGGCGTACATCTCTTCCTGCTGCTTTTGCTTTTCCTCACTTAGTGAAAGACCTATTCTGATATCCTTTTCACTGGCATTATCATCTTGTACGCTTTCCAGCTCGTGGGCGATATCTTGTTTTTGCTTATCGGTTAACTCATTAAAAACGACACCTGCAGGATCAGATAGATCATCTTTTAATTCACTGTCTAAGCTGGCAATCAAGACCAGATGATATAGTACAATTGATGCCAAAATAAGGCGCACAAACATGGTCGTAAATCTAAAGTGATTATGATTAATGAGTTTAAGACCTTTGACACCGAATGGTCTGAGTAGCAGTAAGCCCATTAAATAAAAGGGGACTGCGATCTGCAGGAGTAAAATGGCAAGAGCAGTCATCGCAATAACCCAAGCTGGAAGATAGAGCAAAATTGCGAAGTTGTGAGTATAAGAAAAATGCTGAGTTGAAACCCCAACCACCTCATTGACCACCGAAGCCGCCCCGGCAATCGCAAAGTTAGCTATGATGGCATAAAACAGTAACAGCACCGTTTTGCCTGATAGTGTATGCCACACTTTATCGAATAAAGGCCAAAACTCCAATGTCAGTGCTATAACCGTCACGATAGCGACAAGACCTAGGTTTTCTGTAGTAAACAGGAGTAGAATTGCGACTAGATAGAGCTTTTGAGCTGCGGTTAAACGACCTAACAGGCCAGAAGACGTTGTCAGCGCTTTACTGAATAAACCGTAGAGTACAATGATAATTTTACTCGGTTTCTTGATCGAACTTTTGACGGATTTCTTGAATCGCTCACCCAGTGTACTTTGCTCTATTTGCTCCATCTTTAAGCCATTCCCTTTTCCTTTGATTATTTAATTACAAATATTACATCCACGCAACCTTTGTAGCAATCACATGAATTACAGACAGCATCATTACAAGGGCTGCAATCTCTGGTTAACCTGATGAAACAGAGCTTAATAATTGGACTAAAAAACGATGATATATAATCCTAAATATGTTCAATAAGTTAAGTAGCCTTATAACAATAACTCACATATCCATCTTATTTCATTGACTTTTTTTACATTTGCAGTTGATACAAATTGTTGCATCCAACGTTGTTGATCGCTACTATGCACCGGTCGGTTAGGGAGAGGCCTTAACCTTGTTGTGACAGAGAAATATAGAATGAAGAAGATTTTAATTGCTAGTGCATTCGCTTTCACTTTGGTTGGCTGTGGTGGCGGTGGTGAAGATGCGAAAGCAGTTGAAAAGCCTGTTGTCCCTGTTGTTCCAGTAACACCTGTAGTTCCAGTTGTACCAGAATTCAACGTAAGAGAGCTTAAAATTGCAGAGCTTTTAGGGTATAAGCAGCCAGACGACATTAAAACTCTTTGTAGATCTTCATTGGTATCTTGTACGCTTATCAAAAATGATGAAACTGGTGAAGAAGGCGTTTATTTCAAATCAAGACTAACATCAATGATGAGTCCAGAAACAGATATTTCATTCATGTATTTCTGGCCCTTGAATGCCTACAATGATGATCCTATGGTTCAAACTGAATTCTTGTTTGAAAGCATTGGAGAAAGCCCTGAAACAGAGATGTTTAAATCATCGTGTGGACTTGGTGATACAAATATAACTAAAGATGAAGCCTGCAAGATCAGCACATATAAAAACGGAATTCATCGCATAATTGCAAGCTATAACCCTTATTATGAATTTTATACAGATTTAGATTCTGAGAAAAAATTCACTATTTTTGCTCATAGTGCATTTGGTCTTGATGATACACTGGCCACTGACAACAGAACGGCTTATCTAGATGGAAGAGAAGAGAAAGAAGCGTTTTCAATCTTACTTGAGATCATGGAAAAAGTATCAGAAGGGAATGTAAGACCTGTAGATCCCGTTTAACTAATTAGCAAACGAATATAAGTAAGCCCACTCTATTGAGTGGGCTTTTTCATGCGTATAACTTAACCAACGGAGGCGGATGACTTATTATATTTGAGGGTAATTGGGTCTGATATCGGTGGGAATGGATTCCATTTTAATATTCAATTGAGCCACTTCTGCAGACATTACGGCATATTTCTCGAGGAATGTCTTAGATTTCTGGTAATCCCCAAGCGCTTGGATCATACAGACATCATGTACAAGATCTGAGACAGCTTGAGCCATAATGTCTAAATTGACCGTATAACGCTCGGTGACGGGGTCGAAACTGAAGGCTTGCTTCTCTTTAAAGTAATTATATTGAAAAGCTGCGCCAGCGCCATGTGCCTCATGGACGCCAAAGCGCATCGAGCGGAATAAACCGGCAAAATAGGTGACTAGCATGCTATCGCGCTCAGCCTTTGGAAGCTCACCTTTATCCATTAAAAACAACATATTGTAAGCACCCATCACATCAGCTTTCCCTTCCTCGATCTTGGAGTAAGTTTCCTGAAGTTGCTCGGCTACTGTGGTGCTTTTACCATCCTTGATTATGGAGCCGGGACCTAAACCATGGGACAATTCATGGAAGAGTGTCTCGTTAAAGAAATACTTCTCCATCAGCAAGGATTGCTGCTGTTCGGCAATTATCAGCTCAGAGATCGGCTTCATTACGGCATTGTACTTCGCGTTTAGTACATTTTTTAGCATGACTTTCTTGCTGCCTTTGACCTCACGAACATATTCATCGTTCGGTAGATTGAAGGCGGTCGTTTGAACTGCGGGTTTATTGTCTCCACCACCAGCTACTTGATCGACCACAGAGATGGGTGACTCAGACCCGCGCTGCAGGTTTTTATACTGATCGGGTATCGGCAGATTCAGCTCCATCTCTTTAAGATACTTTTTATAAACGTGCAGCTTGGCGCTGTCTTGCGAATTTCTGACGGTAATGAATGCCTCAAAAAAGGTCTTATAGCCGAATAATTTATCGGTATAGGTCTCATATGGGCCAATCGCGACTTCGAGGTTCCCGTCGAGATCCATCCACGCCATCTCTGATTCCCGGTATTCGTCATTCAGAAATGCATCGGCACGTTTAGTCAGGAAGGTTTTGAGACTTTGATCTAGAGTCAGAGCGGCCGCTTCGCGCATCAAGTCTGCCGATGCTTGCATCTCTTTTGCATAAAATTGGCTGTAGGGGATAGCAATGAGTTTATTGCCTTGACGTCTTATGACCGTATAACCACTCTTGAAAGATGCTTCATCTTCCGGATGAAGCTTAATCCATTCATTAAACTCTTCTTTACTCATATCGGTTGGGTAGACACCCGCACCATCAGGCCTCTTGATATCACCAAAGAAGTTTTTATCTCCCTCTAACGTGTCCCAAGGGCCATAATGAAGGTCATAGAGAGAAAGTATCAAATCTTTGTCTGCGTGAGATGATTTCAGGATCTCTGCGCGAATTGATGCATTGTCGTCGTAGGTTTGACGCAGGTAGACCTCATCGAGAATATCGGCAACTTGAATTAGCTTTATTAATACCTGCTTATCTATCTCACTGAGCGCCGATAAGTCAGCTTTCATATCGATAGTGACGAACCTGTCTAGCATCTCCTGATACACGTTATTTGTAATAGCTTGAGTGTCTTGAGAAGTGGCATGATCACCAGATTGAGCTTGGTTGAGACTCGTTGTGTCTGTTTGAGAGCAGCCAGCTAAGGCGGCTATTAATGCTAAGGATATTAAACTTGGTTTCATGTAATACTTCCCATCTTTCTGATTTTTCCCACGAATAACTTACAGGTAAAGCCATCAATGATAAAGCTTGAATAGGATAAAAATCGCTGTCATCGAGCGTACTGAAATCATATTTCAACTGCAGTATTGCCACAAACTCCTTTTTCTTTGCTATATACAAGACGCGAAATTTTGTTTAATTTGAAACAAAAAAAGAGAATTTCAGATGATACAAAGCTTAAGTCGACAGCATTTCAATGATGTCATCCAGCTTGGCAACCTGGTTCATGGTGCAGGATACTTAGACAGTCACTCCATCGAATTACTCTATGAGAAAGGAATAAAGTTCGGTATCAATGCCAACTTTGTCGCTTATCAGGCTGGGGAACTCATTGGGTTTAGGCTGACCTATGCAGCGGGGAATTGGCAGCCCGACCATTGGTGTACACCTGACGCATGGGGAATTAGCCCCAGTGAAGTGTGTTATTTTAAATGCAACACCGTTGCTGAAGGCGCGCGAGGAAAGGGGATAGGAGGACAACTGCTTAATGCGTCTATAGCGGCCGCTAAATTGCAGGGGGCAAAGGCTGGTGTTAGCCATTTATGGAAACAAAGCCCAAATAATTCAGCCATTCGTTACTTTGGTAAGGCCGGTGGTGTATTGATTAAAGAGCACCCTGAGAGGTGGAATGACACCAAAGAGCATCCGGATTATATCTGCGTTTTATGTGGCGCCGATTGTCACTGCACGGCCAGTGAAATGCTGCTTACCTTTAACTCATTGAATTAGATCTTGATTAATTGAGTTAACCATACGATTTTCCGTAATCATTATAAAGCCAACTGAGTCAAAGATGACCACCAATGCAACGTACGACCCTCTGATTGATGCGTCTCCGGCCAACCTTAGTTGGCCCGACTCCTATTGGGCCAGTACCGTCGACGCCCCAAAGATTAACCCCAGGTTATCTGGCCGCCACCACACTGATGTTGTCATCATCGGAGGCGGGTATACCGGCCTTATTACGGCTTATTACCTTGCTACCCGCTTTAATATTGATTGCTGTGTCTTAGAGGCAAACAGTGTGGGTTTCGGGGCCAGCGGGCGTAATGCGGGTTTTGTATTGAAAGGTTCCGGTCGACTGGGATATGCACAGATGGCCAAGCGGTGGGATCTCGATACGGCAAAAGGCATTTACCATGAATTTAGTCAGGCGGTAGACAGAGTCAGTGAGCTCATCGATACTCATCATATAGATTGCGAACCTCAGGAGAGGGGGTATCTCAAAATTGCTCACAATAGTCATGCCCTGAAGTCACTTCAGAGCGCTTCGGGTTTTATTACCGAACATTTAGGAGGAGAAGCCGAATTTATATCGAAAAATAGATTAATCGATGAGTATATGAACCATCATCAGGCCTATGGTGCAATGAGGTTAAATGATGGCTTCGGAGTTAACCCACTTAAACTAGTGCTTGGCTACAAGCAGATGGTAGAGAAGCAAAAGGTCAACATATTTGAAAGCACCTGCGTTAAGCAGTGGATTGTGGAATATGGCAAGCATAGGTTAGTCACGGAGCATGGTGAAATACTGGCCAATAACGTTATTACCGCAGGTAATGCATACACGCCAAAGGTGTTTAGCCCAAAACTTGATGAAAAATTCCTTCCCATATTGAGTAATATTATTGTCACCGAGCCACTCAGTCATGAAGAACTTGCGCACGCAGGTCTTCATACACGGCAGGTAACAATGGACACTCGCATACTCAAATATTATTACCGTTTACTCCCAGATAATCGATTGCTATTGGGAGGGCGAGGCGCTATCTATGGCAATGATGCCACTAACCCAATCTATGCCCAGCGATTACGATATGCTTTGAAACAGTGTTTTCCCTCACTGGCAAATAAAGCGATATCTCATAACTGGACAGGCTGGATTGCTGCGTCAATGGATGATATGCCCCATGTTTATACTCGGGGAGGGACTGGCTACAGTTTGGGTTATTGTGGCGCCGGGGTCTCATTCAGTGCACAAGCCGGCTTCAGGTTAGCTCAGTCTGTTGCGGGTGAGAAGATACCGTCTCTCCCCCTATATACCAACCCCTTACCCCGTTTCCCAATGCCAAGGTTACGTCGATTGGGTCAATGGGGGTATTATCACTACGGCTGGTTTAAAGACCGCTATTTATAGCGCTAAGATAATGTTCAAAATTAGTACCCTGTATTAACCTTGGCTCTGTCGGTCATTTTTCATAATTTCGTAACTTGAATGTTCAAAGGGCGCCACGATCCAAATTTCTCCCTTATAGTTAGCGTCTCTTAGACCATTCGTCATAGTCCTTAGTCACATCTTTATAGCAATTGGTTTTATGACAAATGAGCTCAATATTAATAGTAAGCCACATTAAGTTTAGTGCAGCATTTAGCAGTGCAAGATTTCGATTGAAATAGTGCTAAATATACTCACCCTTGCTATCCTTAACGACTGGTCTATGGGGGTACAGATGAAATCAAAATTAGATAAGATGCTTTCCAGTCATGGCAAGCTGGTTCACTCTGAAGGTGTGAAGATTGTTTCTCATACGCAGAGGGATGTAGAAGAGTGGGTACAGCACACCGTTATGATAGAAGGGTGCGATGCACCATTTAAATTCAGAAGACCAAAAAAATTCAGATGTTTGAAGGGCAACAGAGTCAACATGACCTATTATGCCGAAACAGAAAAAGTTGCAGGATTTGAAATTGAAATAATGAAAGTCGTACGTATTAAGCGCTTTTAATCACTATTTCATTATAAAAACCTTTTTAACATTCAGTCGACATTCAGGTGACGTGTGATAAATTGATTGTCTACACTCTAGTAGTGGCAAGACATTCTTTAAGGCCCCCTATAATCCGGTAAAGGTATTATGAAAAAAATTATATTGTTTATTGGCTTATTATCATTTCAAGCTTCGGTTTACGCCAACATCGTTGTCGATAAGACGGGTGTAGACGAGAAAGATTATGTCTTCGATCTGCATGAGTGTACCGAGCTCTCCCAACAGGCACAAAAAAAGGCCACTCAGGGAGGCGCAATGTCCGGCACCGCCAAGGGGGCGGCAGTTGGCGCCGCAGCGGGCGCTATTTCGGGTGGCTCAGGCACCGATGGTGCTAAGACTGGTGCAGCTATTGGCCTGGTAGGTGGAGTGCTTGGTAAGAGTCGCTCAAAAAGACAAAATACAGCCAGCCATGAACAGGAAAAGCAAACGATAGTTAAAAACTGCATGATTAACCGTGGTTATGTCGTACTAAATTAAACTATATTTGTAGTAAGTCTGCTGACTGGTATTAACACCAAGTTATCATTCCCTCTAGAGGTTTAAAATTAACCAAGAAGAGTAGGGCACATTGCCCCACTCTTCTTTAACATAGAACCCGCTAACCATCCTAGCTACCCATTTGAGACTGGATATAGTTATGGATACCAATTTTATCAATTAAGCCTAACTGTTGTTCCAGCCAGTAAATATGATCCATCTCGGTATCTTCCAATAAGTCTTCTAGAATTTCACGACTGACATAGTCTTTCTCTTCTTCACAGATGGTAATAATTTTGGTTAGACTGGCGGCAACGACCCTTTCAGCTTCAAGATCATTTTCGTGCATCTGTTGCACATTACTGCCTACGTTAATCGGTTTACGGGAGGCCGTATCAGGCACTCCTTCAAGAAAGAGAATCCGCTCAGCTAATCGCTTAGCGTGACCAAGTTCCTCCTCGTATTCATGGGACAGTCTGGTGTGTAGTTTGTTAATACCCCAGTCTTCGTACATCTTGGAATGAGCAAGATATTGATCCATCGAGGTTAACTCTAGCGTTAATTGTTGATTAAGGTGGTCTATGACCTTTTGATTGCCTTGCATGTTAATCCTCCATCATAGATTGTAGATAATTCTGTACGCCTGTTGAATTGATCAGGTATTCCTGAGACTCAATCCAATCGAGGTGTTCTTCCTCATCTTCTAAAATTTTATCCAGTAGTTCTCGACTAACATAGTCCTGCTCTTGCTCACAGAGTAAAATTGCACTGCGTAATTCCGCAATTTGTTCTTCTTGTAAAATCTTGTCACACTCAATCATCTCTTCGGTGTGTTCCCCGATACGTAACTTATTCAATTGCTGAAGATTGGGTAGGGCCTCAAGAAATAGGATTCTTTCAATCAAGGAGTCGGCTTGTTTCATGTCTAATATCGATTTTTTATACTCCTTTTCATCGAGTTCCTCGAGCCCCCAATTTTTGTACATTCGCGCATGCAAAAAATATTGATTTATCGAAGTGAGCTCAAGCAGCAGTATTTGGTTGAGCACACTGGTTATCTTCCTCTTACCTTTCATCTAACACGTCCCGTTAATTGATCTATATCAATTAATGCTAGACAATTTAGCTGCCGATGTTAGAACTAAATCTTATGGTTGAACTAATGTCTGTAATAACTAAAATAAGCAAATCATAAGGATAATCATTCCCATCAAGTTTTAGGGAGGTGGTAAGCTATCTCTGGAGTTATTTTCGAATATTTATAAACTTCTAAACCCGCACGCAGCCTTATCTGCAACGATTGATAGGTAGACAAATAAATAAACCGGGCTTGTTAATCACAATTCAAATTGATGTTAGGCACCTTTCAATATTAAGTCTAAACTTTCACTATAAACCTTTGCTGAAATAGCATTCCAATTTGAGCCAATAGAATAATATCGTTTCTAAAGGAGGGAGATAACAAACAAATGACCGTCACCATTTGCCGCATGCTTATCATTTTCATCCTTATGATTCTTCATCAAGCCAATGCCAATGAGCTCAATCGAACACCTGAGGCTAGGTCTATGGAGGGCAATACCCTAGTTGTTGCCAATTCTAAAGCATGGAAGCCTTTTTCCTATATTGATGACTCTGGTGACCCACAAGGGTTACTTGTCGATATTTGGAAAGAGTACGCAAGGGTTAATGATATCGATGTCATATTTATACTGACGGATTGGGATGAGTCGGTTCAACTCGTTCGCAGTGGTAAGGCCGATGTACATGCTGGTTTATTGTGGTCAGAAAGCAGAGATTTATTTTTAGACTTCCTTGATGGAGTCGTTGAAATTGATACCCAACTGTTCTTTTCGGCAGACTACCTTGGCACCGATGTGGAGCAGTTTCTCCAATCTGGTGAACTTGGAGTGGTGGCGGGCGGATACGAAGAAAGCTATATAAGAGAGAAGTATCCAAATGTTAAGTTAATCTCATATACAAATAATGAAGTGATGTTAAGCAGTGCTTTTTCTGGTGAGATAATTGCGTTTGTAGCCGATTTTCAAGTGGCAAACTTCTATCTGTATACCTCATCTCAACCAAGCTCATTCTCCCCCGTTAAGCACCTCTACAGCGCCCAAATTAAACCTGCAGTCAGGGAGGGGGCACATAAGCTGAGAATTGAATTAGAGACTGGAATGAGTAATATCTCGGATGTTGATCTGCAGCGTATCTTACGAAAATGGTTACACGTTGAAACGGTTTACCCAAAGTATCTATTTCAATTTGTCTTTTCTATATTGTTGGGTTTTTCTTTGCTCTATATTCTTCAACTACGTAAAACTGTGTCATC
>Ga0209379_10002176_pt1 | contig 12136 bp, 9 predicted proteins | sample tdDd001_FD_187124 | JGI IMG/M metagenome (GOLD analysis project Ga0209379, IMG submission 187124) | Marine sediment microbial communities from the Atlantic coast under amendment with organic carbon and nitrate - tdDd00.1 (SPAdes)... | ecosystem: Environmental > Aquatic > Marine > Coastal >...
ATGTGCCCCAATCATTAAGACCGGTTATCAGGGTCTCTGAGTAATTAATATCGGCGCCGAGCGACCACTCACCATTAAGTTGATACTTATATCCACTTCGGGCTGCGGTGGTCATTTCATGCATGTAGCTGTCAAATGCACTCGGTGAGGTAGCATTCGATTGGCGGGGATTTTCCTTAATCTGCTCCTCAGTCAATGCCCCGGCCAACTCACGGTCGTTATCGTAGTAGCTGGCCTCAACGAAAAAGTCCTCTGGTCCATCAGCATATTGCAGACGGCCTAATACAGAGGAGGTCTTATTGGCGTTGTGGTCACGATAGTTATCACCTTGGTTATAACTCGCCGCAGCGTAGTAACGCCAGGTATCACTGATGGCACCCGAGATATCGCCTTTACCTTCATAGGTGTCGAAGCTTCCACCTGAGAGCTGAATGCCGCCGCCAGCACTATTTGGCGCCTTGGTGATGATATTAATCACACCGCCCACCGCCTGATCGCCATAGAGCACACCGGCACTACCCGACAGTATTTCGACCCGCTCTATCTGATTAAGTGGGATGGCATTGATGCTCGGCGCCGCGATATCGATATTATTCAGACGACGTCCATCGACAAGCAGAAGGGTGTTGTTTGCGGCCTGACCGGCACTGAAACCACGCATGGCGAACACGGCGCCGGAATTCGAGTCAGAGATCTGTATGCCACTCTGACCGCGCAGCACTTCGGTCAGTGTCGTTGCGCCGCTCATCTCGATGGCAGCCGAATCAATAATGTTGACATTGGAAGCGATATTCAGCGGTGTATTTTCACTGCGCCCGATGATGGTTATCACCTCATCCACAGTGTTTGTCACGCCAGAATCGGTTTGTGATGAATCGGCCGCGAAAGCCACTGTCGGCGCTGACAAGGTCAGAGCACTGCCGATTAGAATGGCTAATTTTGATAATTGGTTAGATTGTCTAGCTTGAGTACCCATTTTACCTTTAACTCCTGAAAGGAAAACGGGGCAATAATGTCACGACGATGGCAAGTTCAGTTCACTAAACTCAATCACCCTATCGCATCTCGAGATCTGCCCGCCGAAATCTCAAAATCATCTAATGGGCCGGTCTCCGGACTGAGGCTATTCGGTAAGGTCAAAAGACCTTTATCCGAGCAAGTAGAGGCTTTCAACGCCCTTCTATTATCGATGTAATAGATAGGCGCACCTCACTCTCACCTTTCACCGTTGCGGGGGCAGTGCCAGATTTTCACAGGCTTCCCGATTATCCTTTCTCTCTCACTCAAGGCGTTTGCACTAAAATTCACATCGCACCAAAAGCTGACAGAACAGGCACCACAAAAGATTGACAGCATAAATCTTGTTATTGATTTGCTCTAAAACGTCTCCGGATTAACAACCGGATCACGATTGGCCGCATTATAGACGTCTATACGTATAAATGTCTAATATTTGCGAGGAACAATAAATTTCGATCCAAAATCGATTAACGGCTGAGCCTCAAGGGGGAGATAGCCGACATGAATTCCCGGTGATTTAACGACTCCAAAGGCGACTTATCGGTACTGAACACATCGCCGCGTTGGGATTGATGCAGCAGATACAGATCGTCCACCCCGGAGATCGCGGTGTAATGACCGATCTCTCCCTGTGGTACCGAGACTATGCCCGTAGCAGTTAAGCGGGTCGCCTTATGGGTATCGGGCATACGGGTACAGCCTAAAATGGCACTGAATCCGTCAAGGCCATCGACTTCAGTCTCACCGAGTTTGTTATAAATAACTTCACCCTCGCAGGTTTCTCTGTAGGCCGTTGCCAGCGAATCGAGTAACGCTTCAGGCTGAATATTCTCACTTAAGCCTTCAAAGCCCTGCACACAGAACATCTCAGACCAGGCTCTTAAATCCTCGTTTGCCGGAACAAACTCGGCGGCGTACATACCTGCCTGTTGCTCATTAAACGCCAGTTTCCACTCCTTGGGCAGATTAAAGCTAACCTCTTGGCTGAAAATGGCTAATTCATGTTTAACCTCGCTGCCATCGAGAAAATCATCCAAAATTAATCCCTGCCCGTAAGCGGCAAATGGGAGCAAAGACGTGGTGAGCATCGACGTTGAGAACAATACCCTTTTAAACACGGCCGATGGTGACTTGAGAGACGACCACTGACGTGTATTGAGAGTATATTTATGGAGAGTAAGTGTATAGAGAGGTTTCATACTGATCATCCTTGATTAGCTTATTCGGTCGATCTTACCTGAGCATAATAAATACGCAAAGGGGTTTACACGAATAAATTCACACTCAACAAAGATGCTAGATGGCTTTACAAAAACAGAGGCAAGAGAAATATCTCTTCTTGCCTCCTCTGAGAAACCCAAAGAATTTAAAATAGTACCACTAACTCCTTAGCTATTGGCTTAACTATGTCCCCGTCATCTGTCCGGTATAGAGAATAAAATTACGCAATAACAACACACCCACTAAACTAAAGCTAGCCGTTACAGCAACATAGGCAAATTTTCTATCGGCAGAGACCTTCATCCATAAGTTAAACGCCAGTGGCAGTGTTAAACCTAAGCCAACCACGCCTCCCCAGAAGATCCACCCCCAGAAGCCTTCACCCAATGCATTGAACGCCGCGACCTGACTCTGCCCACCCGATAAGATAAGACCGGCGAAGAAGGTAAAGAGTATCGCCATTTCAATGAGTATCATAGGGATCTCAATCCCGTGAATAAAGCGCACCTCAGTACCATTAGGGTTGCCCTTGAGCAGCACACCAACTAACAGAGTCGCCGCCGCACCGGAGGTGAGACCCGATACCAGAAACAGGACAGGTAAAACCGGGTTATTGAGCAGTGGGAACCCGATTAAGGCCGACAGTAAAAATCCAGTGTAAGCACCTAAGGATAGGGATAATATCAGCAGTATTCCTGTTATCACATCTTCCCATCGCTGCAATTTAATCAAGCCTCTTGCAAGCAGGCTCCAACGTCTCTCTCGACCTTCACACCATTGCACGACAGGCGTACAGAAGATGGCTCCTATCCAGGCAAACAACATCAGCTGATAAACCATCAACACCAGCACTCCCATGGACATGACCGAAGTAGAGTTATAAAACACCAGAATCTTCCAGAAATCGAAGGGCTTAGTGAGATCGATAACTAAAATCCCTAAGCCGGCACAAACCGTAACTGGTGCTATCAGGGCGGCGGCTTGAATGAATCGAGACTGATAAGCCTTTTTACCTAACTTAAAATGTTTCAACAAGATGCCGAAAAATACCGCCCCAGCCGACAAGCCAGCCAGAAACAGGTAGATAGCGATAGGCCAATGCCAGACTAATCCGTCGAAATGAAATGCACTCATAACACTATCTCCCCATCAATAGTCGATACATGGAACAACTTAGGGCGGGTGCCTAAATCCGTTTTTGCTCGATACGTCGGTTTAGATTTTAACGTTTTGACTAACTCAGACTCAGGATCTCTGATATTGCCGAATACTAATGCATGAGTCGGACACGCCTCGACGCAAGCCGGCTGTTTGCCCTGCTTAAGCTGTGTCTCTTTACAAAAATCACACTTATCGGCCGTTTGAGTCACAGGATTAATGAATCGAATCTGATAAGGACAAGCCGCAATACAATACTGGCAACCGACACACTTATCGGGATTAACACCGACAATCCCTGTCTCTGAGTCTATGTAGGCGGCGCCCGTAGGACACACCTTTACGCAAGGTGCATCTTCACAATGCTGACAAGATTTTCGACTGAAACGGTAACTCTGATTAGGATACTCACCGAATGGACCAGTACGTTCGATCACAACCCTGGAAACGCCCTCAGGCACATTATTGACTTCGCGACAGGCTTGCTCACAGGCATTACAGCCGATGCAGAGGTTTTCATCGTGCACCATGGCATATTTGATTATTTGAGTTTGGTCGACACTCGTGCCAGCCTCAGTTCCTGCAAGCTCTTTCGCTACAGAATAGATAGAGATCCCTGCTATCAAGGTGCCACAGCCGGTAAGAAAATGTCTTTTTGAGATATCCATCATTGATACTCCCATTATTTAACAAGATGACACCCGCGGCACAATTGGCTGCGATCTTTAGCTGTGATCCCAAGGATAGGATCGTATTCCACATGCAACTGGTGGCAACTGGCACAATTAACCCTATCGGCATGGACATTGTGGGTCCAATCAGCCATGGCTAGAGCTTCATGATCATGACACTCGAGACAGGTTCCCGATTGTTCAGTCACCGACGCAGCGCTATCGCTTGAAAAACCTCGTATGCTCGACCCCTTCCTTGGGTGCTTACCACTCTGCTCATGACAAGACTGGCATTGGATTGCAAGTGCGGTATTGGCATGCAGCCCAAACATGGCGCCGTTGCGTTTATGACACTTCATGCAAGAATCTTGATTGATGGTCATAGACTCACTTGTCTGTGCATCGACAGGAAAGGACACTCCCGCCAAGGCTAAGCAGATAACTGACGGCAACAGGATTGTTAGAAACTCAATTGCTGGAGATAGTGGCGAATAGCGGGATAATCTGGACATGACTCGTCCTTACATCGAAAGATGAATGCTAAAATCTCGGTGGAATGTGGCACCAAACGGGTTTGTTCGGTACCACTATCGGCTATGCGGCCAGCGCGTTTCTGATGAGTGCTTCATCACAGTGCTTCTCTTTATCCAGCTTGATAAACTGCACGCCGGTATAAGCCAGGCACTTCTCAATAAACTCAACTTGATCGCTGCTGCTCTCCTCAGGATTGGTCATCACTAACTTGACTGATGATGATTCATTATCCACGACCACGTAATCGAGGTGGCAGTGTTCCATATACTCCTGAACCTCTTCATGGTTCTTAACGGTCTGATCGATGTCGACCACATTCACTAAAGAGGCATCATAGAGCACATCGTAACGGCCTTTAGCTATGATTTTTAATGTCTTTAAAAACTCCATGGATTGTGTATCCAGCAGGTGTGGCTTAATGCTGACTTCCGTTGCAGCCATTTGAACGTCGCTTGTTTGGAAAAACTTAATGCAAGTCATCACAAACGTCACGACAACTAATGGAACGATAACAAACAGGACAAAGTACATAAATGTATAACTGAGTATGACGGTGGCGTTCATGATAAACCTCCAAAACATCTATTTATATTTAGTTTGCAATTAAGTATTGCTCTCAAATTAAAACATATGCAATTCTTTTTCACATTTAATAATAAAAATAAACCCATGGTCATATTATCAAATAAGAATATTGTTTATCACAGATAATCAACAGTTAAATATAACAGTTCCACATATTACATATCTAAAAAAACAAAACAAAAACAAACAACAAAACAACAGGTTAGGCAATACTCAGATTGTCAAAAAAACATGCGCAAAATCATTTGTTTATTTTAAGCATTTAATTGGCGATTATACAAGAATAGGTTTATATTAATTTATGAAATTCATATATTGTCAGTTTTGCAAATGTATTTCGTAGAGGGGATTAAAATGCATCATCTAAAACTCGATACTTTAGATCTACTCAGCATTAATATTCTGGTTAATTTATATGAACATCATTCAGCCACTCTGGTGGCTAAACAAATGAATATTCCTGCGCCAAAAATCAGCCGCAGCCTACAGCACTCCAGAGTCATTTTTAATAACCCACTCTTTATAAGAAAAAAACACGGCTTAATTCCTAATGAGTTTGCCAAACAGCTATACCCGATCGCTAAAGAGATACTGCAATGCTCTGAGCACTTGTATCAACTCAATGACGACGACCGCGGTTCAGAAAAGTCACATATCACCATTCATGTCAGCGATCTTATCGTTCATCAATTTCCACAACTATTGAAGAACGCCATCAAGGAAAGTCATTTAGATCTAAAATTCACCATCAGTCCTGACTCGGACAACCTAATCAGAGATATTATTGAAAATCGAATCAATATCGGATTGATCAGTGAGTCTAACCATGAATATCTGAAACAGATCGATAACCATGTCGATGTCGTGGCACTGAAGCGGCTGTCTCACCTCTACCTGGTGTGCGATCTACACCATCCCCTGCTCAAACAGGAGATCACCTTAGAATCCATCGCTAAATATCCTTATGTGAGCATTTTAGGCAAGCCGGAACACGCGACATCAGATCCTTTTTTACTCTACTGCAACCAGCACCAGCTTGCCTATCAGCTGAAGAACCAAGATCTGATTAACCATAACTTCAATATTGAAAAGCTAAACCAACATATCACCGAGACCGATGCGGTCGCACTACTGCCCTTCAGCAAGCTCTATGATCATAGTAATCAGATGCCGAACTTACATGTTTGTCGATTATCAGAGATAGAGACCGAACGGCTCTACCTGTCAATTAACAGCCCGACCCTATATTTAGCCACCAAGAAAGGGGCATTATCGCCGAATATTTCCTGGTTGGTTGAGACCATAGGCCATATCGTCAATCGCAGTATTCATTAACAAAAACACACAGGAATGATTAAGACTGATGCATTAATCAACCGGGGAATTAAAAGAGCACACTTAAGCCTGATTTAGCTATAGTAGGGGTCAACCCTTGTGAACTCTCATAATGATGTTGAATATCAATTAACTTTTCTGTAAGCAATTTAGCCATACACTGTGCCAACAAAGGGGTCACCGAGCGGTGACAATGCAGGAAATAACTCTCGGGTTGCTGCTCTATCGAGTCTCGCCATTGCGCCGAGATATCGACAAAACCAACATCTTCTCTACCTTCGAAATACTCATAGGCCACGGCGGAACTCAGCACGCAGACATCGTCAGATTTACTGGCATGATCGATGACCATACGCAGACTCGGACTCTTTAGCGCGACCTGAATGTTAATCCCCTGTTCGTGGGCATACTCTTCGATTCGATGTGGTTTATTATTGTGCCAGTTTGAATTAACCAGACCAATTTTATAGTCAAAGATATCGGTCAGCGGATCGGTCGAGGTCAGAATGGGATGGCCGACTCTGGCCACCAGAAAGAAATGGGTAATATCGCCGATATTCACATCATCAACCATCTCATGCCGTATGGGCTCGATGGATATACTGCAATCAATTTTCCCCTGACACAGTTGCTCACTCACGGTATCGGACCAGGGCAACACATTAACATTGACCCCCCCCTCGACACAGGTGCATTGATGGGTCACGCAATTGAGCACCATCATGGACCATTGTTCATGGGCAGCCACCGTTAACTGATAAGGAGCCACGACACTATTGCGCGTCGTCGAAATCATCTTATCGTATTGCTCGAGAATAGATTGCGCCATGGGGTAGATACGCAGCGCAACAGAGTTAGGTTCAAAACCATATTTTTGACGGATAAAAAGCTCATCATCCAACACTTCACGTAAACAGTTCAGTGCCCGGCTCACTTTAGATTGGGTGGTATGTAGCCTATTGGCGACGGCAGAGCCATTTTTCAATTCGATTAAGCCTATTAACACCATCAAAGTGAAATAATCCAGACGATTCACCTTCTTCAACATTAACCACTCTCCTGAGGTAGATCCTTGTTATTAAAGTGTTAGTAACGGTGCCGGCAATGAATATAAAAACTCTGCTAACCACTGTTATCTCTGGGTTTAAGGCAATCGCGAAGTCGTCCGATAATTAAATAATTCTAATATGTATCATTTTTAAACAAACCAATTCGTGAAGTAGATCACACATTCTAAACCCTCACTTTATCAGGCATCACTAATAAAAGGACTGTTAAACCGTCAAATATCGCGCCTGATGAACAGCCCAAAAAAGTGCTAAAAATAACACCTTCAACTCAGAGATACACCTCCGGTAATCACTCTAAACTCTCTCAATGTCTGCTCAGTTCTGAATCATTGATAAATTTGAAATTACTGCCACGTTTACTCGAGTTGGGTGTTGAAGAAGATAGCGGATATTTGTAAGCTGCATAGATAAATCAATGAACTCTCCGCCCTCTGATTATGAAGAGTTCTGTATCTTGTTGCCGGGATGCGTTCAGTTAACAGAGCCAATCAAAAAACAAACTTGAAAGGCATTAAGCTGCGTGAAGTATTCACCTAAAAATCACTCTCCCAAGAAAAGCTCCCAGCTCTACAGAGCACTTTGCTTCTTCTCCAGTTACTTCTATGCCTTTATCGCAATAGGCGCCTTCGTTTTGGTCGAGTTCCTGCCCTATTACCTGCAGGAGAAAGCCTTAGACGAAAGTTTCAGCCAACCGGTCACTGCTACAGTTATCAGGGTCGAGCGCAACATTTTCGGTAATGCGCAGCGACCCCACTCTGACGAAGAGAAAAGCTGTACCTTGGTTTATCAATATCCTTTCGAACATCACCTTTTCAGCGATAGCTATCGACATAACTGCGCCGATTTTTCCGGTTTAAACAAGGGAGACAGTATAGGTATTCTGCTGCAGGCCAATCAACCGACAAACTCGAAACCTGCATGGGTAGAACTCTCTCTTGGCTGGTTAAAAACAGGCTCTTATCTGGGTTTCCTCTTTCTGTCACTGGGTATCATAGGCATCGTTGCACGCTTTAAAGGCATTAAAAGGACCACGGACTAAAGGCGGGCATCGCCCCTGTGCTAACCCCTATTCCTGCTTATACACGGCTCACATCATTAGGCATCAACCTCTGCCTCCGAGGCTAAGCGTTTTCTCCTATTATTTTGTCAACATATCTCCACGTTAATAATACCAATCAGTATAAGAAAGTGAGCTACTCAGCGTTTTTTTGGCAACGAATCCAAGCCGGCTGAGTGATGGAATGGTTGTTCCCTTGTGAGGCCATTCAACGCAGAAATAGGCAACCAAAAACACGCCTAACAGGCGAGTTTTGCGCTTCTGATGCAGTGTTAACGAACTTGAACCTAGTTCAACTATGCTCTTCACTCGTTGCGAGCAACATGGTCTTGTATGTTCCCTACATACTTAAGACATTTCCCTGACCCAAAGGGATATGGGAAATGTCTTGAAAGCGTATGGAACGCTTAAGACCATGGAGGTCAGATATAGGAGGTACGAGACCAAGGATGGTCGAAGGTAGAATAATGCAGGCGCTATTATCGATAGTCACTCATGGAGCCGTTACCGAGGAGCAATTAATGACCTTGCCTCAGAAGCGCTAAACTCTCGCTGAGCGATCAAACCTTTATACTGATTGGTATAATTTCTATTGCAAAGTTTTCTATCAAATAAATGAAAGTAAAAAAATCGTCTAGACTCAAAGTAGGAGCTTAAGCACCTGATATTACTATGCCAACTGCTGCATCTGCTATTAGCAGCATTGACGCTTAACCTATCAACGCTGCTGACAATGATAAAAGGAGTTCAACGTGTTTCAGCAATATATCCGCCAGTGTAACCAAGAGGTCCACAAGACCCTCAATGCCGCTATCGCCGAGTTGGCAAATGCCCATCAGAATGTACTGACTCCGGAGCATATCCTGCTTGGCTTGCTGTCACTTCCGGGCTCAGAGGCGGCTCAGCTACTGCAACAGATATTGCCCGATCCCGAAAAAAATATCGAAGCACTGACCCGGGCCGTGTATCAAGATCATGAAAATACCCCGCTTAAAGGCGATACCACTCAGGTGGTCGCCGCCCATGAGGTCGAAGAAGTGTTCGGCATCGCGCTTAGCGAAGCCAAACGACTCGGCGATGCATATATAGGTACAGGCAGTTTGTTGCTGGCCCTATGCGATAAGCGCTCAGGCGTCACCGCTATCCATCTTAAAAATCAGGGCGTAGAGGTGGGTCCTGCTCGTGAGGCACTAATCAAGCTGAGAAGCGGCAAGACATTAGACTCGCCAGATGCCGAGGGGCGCAGCGATCCCTTAGACGAATATACCCAGGATTTGACCGAGATGGCCCGTAATAACCTGCTCGATCCGGTCATCGGCAGAGAGGACGAGATAGGACGTGTCATTCAAACCCTCTCCAGACGAAAGAAGAATAATCCGGTACTGATAGGTGAGCCCGGTGTGGGTAAAACCGTGATAGTCGAAGGGTTAGCCCAGCGTATCGCCAATGCCGAGGTACCCGATACCCTGCGCGATAAGCGCCTGCTCTCATTGGATCTCGCCGAACTGGTCGCCGGTGCCAATATGCGCGGAGAGTTTGAGGAGCGCCTCAAGGGGGTCAGAGATGCGGTCATTGAAGCTAAGGGAGAGATCATTCTCTTTATCGATGAACTACATACAGTGGTAGGAGCTGGCGCCGGCGCCGGCGGGCTGGATGCCCCAGCCCTATTAAAGAGTGCGCTGGGACGAGGAACCTTACAGCTTATCGGTGCAGATACTCTCGATGAGTACCACAGATATGTCGAGGCAGACAAGGCGCTGGAGCGGCGTTTTCAACCCATCTTAGTGCGCGAACCCAGCATAGAGGAGACCATAGACATACTCAATGGTTTGGCCAGGAAGTACGAAGGCCACCATGATATCGAGTACCAGCCCGAGGCGCTGGAAGCCGCGGCAAGACTGTCTGAGCGTTACATCGCCGACAGGCACCTGCCGGATAAGGCGGTGGATCTTATCGATGAAGCCGGAGCCGACAGGCACCTGCATCTGCTGGCGCTATCCAGGCCCATGAAAGAGCTGGAACGCAAACGTCAGGCGCTGCTGTCGGGCAAGCAGAAGGCCTATAACGAGCAGGCCTTCGAGCGCGTCGCCAGCATGCAGACCGAGATCCTTAAATTAGAGCAGCAACTCTCGCTGCAACGTGAACAGCAAACCACCGACATCGCCAGTGAAGATAAGGCAGTCAACCCCGAAGATATCGCCCGTGTGGTCGCCCGCCTGACCGGGATCCCGGCCGCCCGCCTGGCCGAATCAGAGGTCGAGAAGCTGTCGCGTATGGAGGATAAGCTGCATAAGCGTATCGTGGGTCAACAAGATGCGGTATCTGCTGTGGCCAACGCCATTCGCCGTAATCGTACCGGCATCAACCGGGGCCATAGGCCCATCGGCTCCTTCCTGTTTCTCGGTCCGACCGGGGTCGGTAAAACCGAGCTGGCAAAGGCGCTGGCTGAGTTTATGCTCGATGATGAGAGCCGTATCGTACGATTGGATATGTCTGAATATATGGAGCGCCACGAGGTATCCAAGATGATCGGCGCACCACCGGGCTATATCGGCTACGGTGAAGGGGGGCAACTCACAGAGAAAGTGCGCCGCAACCCCTACACCATCATATTGCTGGACGAAATGGAGAAGGCACACCCGGATGTATTCAACATGCTGTTGCAGATCTTAGAAGATGGCCGGCTCACCGATGCTCAGGGGCGCACCATCTCGTTTCGTAACACCTTGCTGATTGGCACATCGAACCTGGGGTCTGAATCACTAATAAGCGACCGCACACCAGTTGGGTTTATCTACAGCAAAGATCTGGATTATGAGTCAGCCCGTCGCACCGTGATGAACGAGGTGAAGAAGTTCTTTAAACCCGAGTTTCTCAACCGCCTCGATGAGGTGATCGTGTTTCATTACCTGACTCAGGAGGATGTTCTCAAGATAGCCAAGCTGCTGATAACTGCGCTGTGTAAACAGATGAAGGACAACGATATCACCCTGCATATCGACGCAGATGTGATAGAGCGGGTAGCCAAAGACGGCTTCGAGCCCGCCTACGGTGCCCGCCCGCTTAGACGGGAGATCGAGAAACAGATTGAGAACCCTATCGCCTCACTCATCGTCAACAATGAGCATGTCACCGGCAGTGAAATTCATATCAGTCTGGGCGCTAAAGGTACAGCGTTTAACTTCAGGATAGAGCCGGGAGAGGAAAAAGATAAAACCAAATAGCATCTGGTAAAAACATCTCTGCTGAATTGACCTAACAAAAAAGCGAAGCCCTAGGGCTTCGCTTTTCAATACTTCTGGATCCGCTTCTTAAAAATAGCGTTAAGTCACCATTCTAGTCACCAAAGTCATCCAGTAAGATGTTTTCCTCTTCCACACCCAGGCTCTCGAGCATGCTGATGACAGAGGAGTTCATGATTGGAGGACCACACATGTAGAACTCACAATCTTCCGGTGCCTTATGGTTCTTGAGGTAGTTCTCAT
>Ga0209379_10002177_pt1 | contig 12131 bp, 10 predicted proteins | sample tdDd001_FD_187124 | JGI IMG/M metagenome (GOLD analysis project Ga0209379, IMG submission 187124) | Marine sediment microbial communities from the Atlantic coast under amendment with organic carbon and nitrate - tdDd00.1 (SPAdes)... | ecosystem: Environmental > Aquatic > Marine > Coastal >...
GATCCGTAAGCATAACGCTACTGTAATGGTGGAAGTAAACTCTATTGGTGATGTGATATTCGAAATGATTAAACGACAGTGGCAAGACACACATCCATTTGTTACTACCTCTAAGTCTAAACAGGAGATCATCGAGGGACTCATACTTGATATGAATGACACCGCAATTACTATCCCAGATGTTGGGCTATTCTCATGGCTTTACAACGAGCTCTCTATGTTTACATATAGTTACAATCCTAAGACAAGATCGATTAAGTATGGTCACCCAAGTGGCCAGCACGATGATACGGTGATCTCGCTGGCAATTGCAAATTACAATCGTAAGCAAAACAAAACTATGGGTACCTATGCTGTGATGGGAGGCCGATAAATATAGTAATTCATTTACCGAGTAACTTATATTTAATAGTATATGGGAGTAACAGTTAACATTAACAATAAGAAGTGGGCAGTACCTACAAGGGTAACCATTGAGGAATGGCAGCAACTTCAACAGTGGGAGTTCACTAACCAGGCTCACTGGCCATGGATAGTACAATCTATTAGTAACTACACAGCCCAGGAGTTTGATAACGCAGACCCTGATAGTATGCAACTGTTCATTGGCTTTATTGCACTAAACTTCGGTGAGTTTGTAGACTTAGACTGCTACCTCTCATTAGGTACCGAGAAGAATATACAAGAGATACTTGAAGTATTAGGAGTAGACACACCATGGGCCGACGAAGCCCTAGCAGTAATAGACCAATACATTAAGTGGCGTACAACTATCTATAAGCAATACGCAGAACTGTTTGGCCTTAACAAGGATGGCGGACTACCTAATGATGATGAGGCAATGTATGACCCTAAAGAAGTGTCAAGAGGTTGGTACCAAGTAATATGTGAACTAACAAACTGGGATGTACTAAAGATGGACGCAATCACAGAGGAGCCGCTACACAAGATACTAACATACTTACAGATCAAAAAGGAGAAAGAGACTAAAGAGGCACAAGAGGCCCGTAAAATTACAAATAAGAAATTATGACATATAAAGAAATCATAAACAGATTTAGATCAATCACTGATAACCACCTAATGCTACAAGACTTTGGGTATGGAGATCTTAGTGACCTGAAGTATGTGAGTCAATTAGGTACTGAGGAGGAGCGAGTAAGCTACCCTTACCTGTATCTGTTACCATCAAGTAGTAATAGAGCCGGACCTGTAATGAACTACTCATTCAATATGATAGTCATGGACATGGCTAGACCAGAGGATGGGGCTGACACTGACAAGTACGATAACTACGTGACGATCCAATCACAGTGCCAACAGTACATCGATGACGTGTTAGCAAGACTCTACTACTTCTACAAGGACCAACCTGAGATTACCTTAACTGGTATCACATACACTCCATTCAAAGAGAAGTACCAAGATGTAGTAGCGGGCATGACAGCAACTATAACAATACAAGTACCAACACCACTTAATGAATGTGTTGCACCGTACGGTCCTATGCCAGGTGAAATATTCGTACAATACAACATAGTACCAGACGCTGACTTTACAACAGGAGGCTTTCCTCCATTTGCTACAAAGGTTATAGACTCATTAGAGACTACTAGTACAAGACCTATAGATTTTACAATTCCAGGACAAGTAGCGTTTAACCCTAATAGAAACTCCGCCAACGTTGGTCAAGGGTATTTCTATAATACATTATACACAGACTTAAAGGCAGAAGTAGAATTTAGCATGACAATAGAGTGTACACAAGACTTTCCAGCAGCATTTGATTTTAGTACAGTAACTCTAAGTTTTTACGATGGCTCATTTGCAAACACTACTGTTTGGCCTACAATAACTGCAGTAACAGGCATGCCACCATCAGTACCTCAAGGTCCTTTAGCCGGCGATCAATTTACTATTACTACCACAGCACCATTTGTAATACCGGTTAATCAACATACAAATACTAATAGTGCAGTAGGTGGTCCTGTAATTACAGTTAACAACACATGGACTCCTGGTATTAACTTGTACTTTAAAGGTATTAGTGGACAAATAACATATAAAGCAATATGACAGTAGATGAACTAGTAGCAGACTTAGGGATGCTTGGCCAAGAACTCTCAGACCCTCAGTCCTTATTGACTGAGATAGCAGAGCCTATTGTAGCTGAGATGAAACGTAGAGCACCGGTAGACACTGGCGCCTTGCGTAACTCTATTGGCTATGAGATCAATGGGACCGAGCTTAGCTTTGACATGTTATACTATGGTATGTTTCAGAACTACGGTGTAAAGGGTACCGATGACGACAGAGGCTTACCAGTTCCATTTGGCTTACTGCCACCTAGAGTCGGTGATCGCTATTCATTTACTAAGAGAAGGTTCGGGCTAAGACCACAGACCTTCTTTAACTATGATACAATAACAAATACAATAACAGACGGTATAGCAGACTTTACCGCAGACTTCTAAAACTATGGCAATAACAACATCACAAACCCCGTACAGACCATTTGATATGGCCTATGGTGCAAATACTATTACACTTAATGGTATTACACCTTCACAACAAAAGTATGCCTTACAGATCACTGTAGTGGGTCAGACGACACCGATCGCAGATATTAGACAATCGCCTAATAGATATGCAGTAGCTATCTTTGATATACAGAATATCTTACAGACACAGGTACAACCTACTATTAATAATGTAGATGGACTACACTATGTCTCTAGTGGATTTGCAGCACAGAATACAAGAATGCAGATAGCCAACGGAGAACTAGTACAATACCAGATTGCATATACCACAGAGACTAACGGGCAATTAGATGCACCGTTTGAAGTGTCACCTATTATTTACACAACACTCGGAGGTAGTAAAGAGTATTGGCAAGTACCCTATGATGAAGGCGCAGAGTTTATACCTATTGTAGATGCTGATGCAAGTGGATGTACCGATATTAACTATTGGGCTAGACCACTCTCAGATAACACATGGACTATCTCTGATCAAGATACAGGAGATGACTTCCTTACGGCCAACGGAGGTTACTCTTCACCAGGTGGTATTGATGTTCACAATGTTTATAGTGATGATCAGTGCACCAAATCCTTTTGGCAGACCCCATTTAGAATCTCATCACCCTATGCACCTAACACAGCGGTACAGGGCATCGAGGGTTTTTGGATACTGCAATGTAATGCTGCAGGTAATATACAGGGTACTAACTTCTTGCCTAATACTCAATCGAGTGGAGGTGGACCTAATATATCATTAGGACAGGGACTCATACCATCTGGTAACTTTAATGTAATCACACTTGCAACAGGACCTGCTAACTTTCCACTAGGTAATCTAATGGCAACGACTACTCACTATTATATAGTGCCAGTCTTATACTCACCTAGTTCATGTTCTCCAGATCCACAAGCACAGGCTAATGTGATGAATGAGTCAGCATGGAGAACACAGAGGTATAACATCTTAGAGAAGCCATGTAATGATTATCCACATGTACAGTTTGCCTGGTTAAACTCAGAGGGCTTCAGAGATCAATTCACCTTTACTAAGAGAAATGAGAAGAAGATAAATACTAAGAAGAATAACTTTCTTAAAGAAGCGGCCGATTACAATGACACTAGATATATTGTTGATAAGCAATCAAGAGGGTTCACAACCTACTCACAGACTATTAAAGAAGACTGGACTGCTACATCAGGGTATATGAATGACGAGGAAGCGGCTAACCTAGAGTATATGTTTAGATCGCCACAAGTTAATGTAAGGTTCTCTACCGGTGAATACGCAAACCAGTGGTTACCTATTAATCTTATTAGTAGTTCATACACTGAGAAGACTTATAGAAAAGACAGGTTATTCCAATATACAGTTAACTATAAGTTAGCTAACAATATCAAATCACAAAGAGGATAAGACATGATACAACTTAAGGTTTACAAAACAAAAGGAGATAGTAGTACAGCTCTCTTCTTAGATCTATATGACACTGAGCCAATTAAGTTGACTCTGTCTATTGAAGACATTACACAGGCTGATGCTACTTCAGTATTCTCTAAGACCTTTAGAGTTCCTGCTACTAGACATAACAACGACTTCTTTGAGAATGCGTATGAGGTAGACGGAATTGATTTTGATGTAACCCTAAAGAACTATGCAGAGATCTTAGTAGATGGAGCAGAGTTTAGAGAGGGACACATTAGACTACAGAAGATCTTTAGGAATCAAGACCTAGATCGTATAGATTACGAACTCTTATTCTTAGGTGAGACCAGAGACTTTAGTAGTACGATTGCTGAGAAGACTCTATGTCAATTAACAATGACAGACTTTAGTTGGGTTGGCCTACCACAGAATTACACTAACGCCGCTGATTTTACAGGACCATTTACATATACTGATATAACACAGAGTTGGCTAGCATTTCCTGAAACTGCATCTATAACTGCAGGTTATGCCGATGGCGATATCATCATGCCACTTATAGATCATGGTAATACTTATGATGATGGAGATCCTGATCAGGGTACAATAGCCTTAGGTGGAGCAGGTAATGGTATTAGATCATTTACACACACAGCTAACTCGCTGACTCCAACAAGAATGAAGCCAATGTTTAGAGCTAAGAGAGTCTTAGATCAAATCTTTGAAGATGTTGGTTATACTTATTCATCTACATTCTTAAACTCTGATAAGTTCCACCAAATGTACATTAGTGCCTTTGGTAACAACGAACAGATTGGTATGGAGATCGATCAAGTAACTGGAACTAACTTTGAGTCTAACAACCCTACTAATGGTGAGAATGATGTTAATGCATTTATGTATAACGATAATGTTATTACTAATATAGCAGGTAACTTTACAGTAGGTGCTTCTAATGTTAGTTCAGGTGGTAATGGTAGTTACTTTACATGTCCTGGTCCTTCAACTCTAGGAGGTAACTTTTATGTCATGCAATGTAGTGCAGAACTTAACGCAGAAGTAGAGAATTCAAATGGACCTAATACTACCGTACCTGCCTTTCTAAGACTAGTCGTTGTTAATACACCAGGTGGAACTATTCAAAGAACTCTAGCAACTGGTAATAATGCAGGTGGTGGAAGCACTTCAACAATTAACTTTGATTCACGTAACATACCTGCTGCGGATCAGCTACAAACAGGAGAGATTATTCAAGTTTACTTAGATACGTCAAGTGCTTTCGTAGATTATTCATACGCTGATAATACTTATTGGGATTGTACCGCAGCACCTGGTGATTACTATGCGCCTCTAGATTTAGATTGTGAACATAAACAAATAGACTACGTTAAAGACATCCTTACTATGTTTAGGTTAGTAATGCAACCTGATAACAAGAGACCTAATAACTTTATTATAGAACCATGGCAAGAGTTCATCGGTAGTGGTACAACTTATGACTGGTCTCATAAACTACAAGAAGATATGGACTCTGTCTTAGAGCCTCTGTTTAATACACAGTCGGCTACGATAGAATACTCTTTTGCACAAGATGAGGATTTCATTAATAAATTCCACTTCGATAATAACAAACACCCTTATGGTTGGTTACAGTTTAATTCCACTAATGAGTTACTAAAAGGTACTCGTAAGATAGATGTAAAAGGTATTGCACCAACACCAATAGATCAAATCTTAGATACTACTGGTAATCATCCAGAGCCTACATTTATCATACCAAGTATTGTAGAAGTAACAGGTGAACAGACCAGTTCGAATCCATCTAGACCAGAACAGTTACCTCTTAAACCTAAAACTAGATTCTTATTCTATAATGGTAAGATACCTATTACAGTTAGTCAACATGAATGGTACCTAGATGATAATGGCGTTGCAACAGTACAAACAAACTATCCACTAGTTAGTCCTTATGAGAACTGGCCAGTACAACAGACATCGTTAAACTTAAATTTCTCTAACGACACTAGATATTATATTAACCCATCGCCGGGTATAGGTTACTTTGACCAAGGTAGTACTCTATTCGATGAATACTGGTCACGTTATATTTCATCACTATATAATAAGTCTAGTAGAAGACTAACCGCTAAATTTATCTTAGACAATACAGATCTACAAGATCTTACATTCGATGATGTTATCTTTGTAAACGGTAAGTACTATAGACCTGAAAAGATTATAGATGCACAAGTAGGTGCTGAGACTGTAGTAACATGTCAACTAATTACTCTTAATGATCAGAGACCTATATGGTTAGACGAGCCATTAGATGGTTTCTCTGTAGTGGCCTCTAATACATCTTGTCTTGGTCAAGAGGGTGAAATACAAATAACAACTGAAGGTACGCCAGCGTTCACGTGGGAGCTGGATGTGAGTGGAGCTCAAGGTACTGTAAACCCTACAGGTAGTGCACCATTTACTTTTACAATAACTGCACCAGTAGGTGTTGATACACTTACAGTAACTGATTCACTTGGTAGAGTTGCAGTAGTACAAGTTAGCGTACCTGCAAGTACAGCGTCGCCAGTAACTAGTACACATACTACCGTCGATCCTACAGACTGTACTACGCCTTGTAATGGTGAAATCGATGTAACACCAGCAGGTGGAGCAGGAGGACCTTACACTGTAACATGGTCTGATGCTTATGCTGGCGAAGATAGAACTGGCTTATGTCCTGGTAATTATCAGTACTATGTAGAAGACGTTAACGGATGTCAATCAGATGTTTACTCTGTAGATCTAACATGTCAAACAGAATTAATTGTATATCAGCTTAGAGAACACTTAAACAATTGTACTCAATCTAGTTCGGCTACGTATATTGCTAGTTCTATATCACAATTACCAATTAACCAAACAGTTACACTTAACGAAAGACAAGGATGTTATTACGTTCAGGCTGTAAGTACTGACACACCTCTATATACAATAGATGCATTAAATGTATCATGTGCAGCATGTAATGGCGGTGGAACTCCATTATCTTATGAAGTAGAAGAATGTGGAGGCGCAGGAGATACTTATTATGCTAGTAGAACTGGAGCTACTCTTGTACCTGGAAATGTAGTAGAATTAAGTCTCGCTGGAGCTGCAGGTTGTTACGTAGTAATCGGTGATTCAACAAGTGTACATGATACTGATGTTACAGCAATATATGCAGATTGTGACACATGTTTAGGACCTCCTACTTTTAGGTATATCTTTAAAAGTTGTGATGGTTTATTTAATGATGCTATAGTATCTCCAGTACAATTAGCATTAGGTTCTATTATAGATATTACACCAGGACCTGGTTGTGGTACGATAATTTCAAATACTAAAGTTCTTGGAACTGTTACATATACTAGTTCACTTTTATATGAAGACTGTAATGCTTGTAACGGTGTAACACCACCACCTGCACAAAACTGTCACTTAATTGGAAATGGAGGTATAACAGTAGCACAAGGTACTTATACTTTTAATGGACTTGGATATGGTTGGACAGTTAAACCTGGTACTACGAGCTCGTATTGTGCAGAAGTTGGTTCGGTTGTAATTACTTCAGGTACTGCAGTTACAATTACCGATCAAGGTAATGCATGTACTCAACCAGGCGATTGCTTAATTGGCCCACCTCCTCCAAGTGTTTATACTATTGAAGATTGTGCAACTAGCGCTCTATTTACAATGGACGATCAAGGTAGTCAATTCCAAATAGGTGATGTAATACAGTATTATGCAAATACACAAGGAACAGGTGCTAGGTATTGTGGAACCGTCATAAACTATACAGGTACCACATTAAATGCATACTTAGCTAACCCATTTGTATCGTACTTCTGTGGAGACACAATACATTGTGCAGAGTAATTCAAATGACTAATAATTTATATTTAATAGTATGGCAGATAAAGTAGTAAAAATAACCTTTGAGATCGACGGCCTAGAGCAGTCGGTCACAAACATAGATGATGCAAAAGCAGCGTTACAACAGCTAGAGACTCAAGCTAAGAAAACAGAGGATGCTGCTGAAAAGGCTGCTGATGGATTTGATGAACTTGGAGATGCTTCGAAGAAAGCAGCTGAAGGTGGTGAAGGAGCTGTCTCAGTACTTGATGAAGCTACTGGTGGTTTAGCTAGTAGATTTAAAAATGTAATAGTAGGTGTAAAACAAATGGGAGTTGCTCTAAAGGCCTCTTTCAAATCTGGTGTTGCAGGAGCAAGTTCATTAAAGAAAGGTATTGCAGCAACTGGTATTGGTTTACTAGTAGTAGCCTTAGCAGCTATCGTTGCCTATTGGGATGATATAGTTGGCTTAGTATCTGGTGTAAGTTCAGAGCAGAAAAAACTTAACGCAGAAGTAGAGGCTAATGTTGCATCACAACAAGAAGCACTAGATGCAATCTCAGCACAAGAGAATAGTTTAAAGTTACAGGGTAAAACCGAAGCAGAGATCAGAGATCTTAAGATAGAGCAAACAAATGAAGTAATTCAGGCTACTATCATGCAGTTAGAGCAAATGAAGAAGACCAAAGATGCACAGGTCGCAGCTGCTCAACGTAATCAAGATATTGCACAAGGTGTTATTAGATTCTTAACGCTACCTATTACAATGTTATTAGCTACTGTAGATGCAATGACTGCTGCAGTTTCTATGATACCAGGTATTGATATTGGTACTAATCTAGAAGAAGGTTTTAGTGGTGGTATTGCTGGAATGATATTTGATCCTGAAGAGGTAGCATCAGAAGGTGACGCGACCATAAAGGAGACTGAGGCACAGCTGACTAAGCTTAAAAACTCTAGAGATGGTATGATACTCCAGGGTCAGAAAGCTGATCAGGATGCGGCTGACAAAGCGGCGGCAGATAGAGAGAAAATGAATGCTGATGAACTTGCAGCCGCAGAGAAACTTGCAGCTGACAAGAAAGCAATCAAAGATAAAGAAGATGCAGAAGCTGCAGCTAGATTAGCTAAAGAAATTGCAGATGCACAGATAGTTAAAGACCTGTTACAACAGGCTGACTTAGATCTAATACAATCTGCATACGACAGAGCACAAGCAGAATTAGAGATACAAAGACAAGCTGATATTGAGAAGATCACACAAGCAGGAGCAACTGCAGATGAGATCGCTAGAATTAATCAGCAATATGATAACAAATCAAAGAAATTAGAACAAGAGAACTCTGACTTTAAAGAGGCTCTTAATGAAGCAGATGTAGATAACGCACTAGCCGCAGGTAGTCAAGTACTTGGAGGTATTATTAGTATCGTAGGTGAAGGTAGTGCTATTGGAAAAGCTGCGAGTTTAGCCCAAGTCGCGATAGATACTTACGGTTCTGCTACAGCAGCTTACAAGTCTGTAGTTGGTATACCAGTCGTAGGACCTGCACTTGCACCAGTTGCAGCGGGTGTTGCAGTGGCCGCTGGACTAATGTCTGCAAAAAAGATAATGTCTGTAAAGACTCCAGGTAATAAGTCGGCAGGAGCGCCTCCAGGTATATCTATACCCTCAGCACCTGCATTTAATCCTACTACTGCATTACAAGCTGGAGCAGATGCTGAACAAGACAATACACAAGTAACACTAGGAGAACAAACAGGAAGCTCAGGACCTACTGTAGTAAGAGCATACGTAGTAAGTTCAGAAGTTACAGGACAGCAAGAGGCTGATGCTAAAATAAATGACCTAGCAAGACTATAATATATACATTATGAATAAAATAGTAGAACTAATAGTAAACATGGAGGAATTCGAATTCGAAGACCTTGGAGTAGAAGTACTATCTCTAGTAGATAGACCTGCTATTGAAGTAGAGTGGATGGCATTCGCAAAAGAATTAGAATTCAGAGAGAATCCAGATTGCCCAGATGGATGGGAACATCACATGCCTGACGGTTCATGGATGTGTGGTAAATCTATGGGTTACGTAGATAATACTGGCTTTGAGAAGTTCGAAACATTTTTTAATGATAATATAGATCTATTTAAGAAACCAGGCGTTGGAGCTGCTGGAGACGGTGGTGTAGATCACGCAGAACAAAAGAGATTATTAACTGAAGCTGGTGTTAACACAGAATATCCGTTCGGTTACTGCTTCCAAGTAGCACAATTCTTATTTTATGCAGTAGGTGGTTACAGTAGTGACTATGACTTAAAATGTATTAAGGGAATGCATTACCAAGTTGGCGGTGTAGACTTTCAGGCAACTCACTGGTATATTCAACACAAAGATAACAATACAATAGTGGACCTTACGGCATCCCAGTTCGATGGCATACTAGATATTAATGATTACTATTCTAAAGGTACAAGAGCTAACCTGGGCTTCCCATATTACAACGTGGGCGACAAGAGAGTAGAGTTTGATGAAACAGTACCAAGTTTACAAACACTTAAGCTATATAGTAAGTGGAGAGAGGATAACAAAGAGATACCAGTATTAGAAGACTACTACTCTAAAGCTAAATATGAAGAACTACGTAAAGAGTTTACAGAAGAATCATTTGCAGAATCTACTAATAAAGTAAATGATGAAATTACTGCATTTCAAAAAGCTGTCATAAAACTAGCCGAAGAAGTTGGTGAAACTATTGATCCATCAGAAGTAATTTATATAGATGGTACTAAAGAATCATTCGCAACCGTCGGTGATTTCTTACAAGGTGCTAGAGCCGTTGCGGCCTTAGGTGATCTACCAGCAAGTACACCGGCGCGTCTTGTATATAGATACGCAGGACCTTCAGGTCAAAGATTCTTTTGTAGAGTAATGAAATCGCTTAATAAGATTTATAGTAGAGAAGATATAACTAGAATGAATAGACTTAATCCAGGCTTTGGTCCAGGAGGTAGTAATTCTTATTCTATCTTCGAATATGCCGGAGGCCCGAACTGCCAACATTATTGGGAAGAGTTAGTACAATTTCAGAATGGTAGTCAAAATGTTTTAGTAAGTAATGGTCCTGCACCTGGTGACGCTGGTAGATCTAAGAATTCAAATGATCCATCACCAACCGGAGCAGTATCAAACAACGCTTATCTAATGAGTAAGACATGGTCGTTCTCTGATGATGACAAGATGATTGTTACCGGACCCGCGATGATACCTAGACAACTTATTACAAGAAAAGATGAGATGGGTAACGTATTTCATGTATACTTCTCTAGAGAGACTATAGAAACTATTGCTAGAAAATTCTTAGCAGATAATAATCAACACAATACTGATGTAAACCATGATGGCGCTGTAACACAAGAAAATACGTTACTAGAGTCGTGGATCGTAGAAGATCCTAAGATGGATAAGTCAACAGCAATAGGATTCGATGTACCAGAAGGTACGTGGATGACGTCAATGAAAATTAATAACAAAGATACCTGGAATAAAATCAAAGCTGGAGAACTTAACGGTTTCTCAGTAGAAGGTTCGTTTTTGGAGGTCGTACAAAAGAATTAACATGATAGCAGAAACTAAAGACTCAATAGCAAACCTAACTACTATCACAGCAGCAGGCAGTGCAATGGTAGACTTCAATAGTATATTAACCATGGCTCTGATCATTACAGGTATTGTATTGAACATTATTAGAATTAGAGCACATAGAAATAAAAAAGACTAGAATAAACTAGTCTTTTCTTTTTGCATTAGGTTTTTATACTCACCATCCTTATTATAGGTAATACCTTTTAGTATACACTTTATACTATTACGACCTAAGTCATACTGTTTACATAATGTATTAATACTAACATGGCCGAGATATTTCGCTCGTACCATATTAGCATGCTCCATTGATAATTTAGGCGGATTCTTTTTACCAGTCATATACTACTCTCTTTATAGATGACTGAGATCTTTTCATAATCTTTGCAATTTGTGATAATGAGTATTTTTGTCTACGATATTCTCTGATCATTTCTTTTTCAGAGCTACTCATGTAAGTGTGTCCTTTTGGTTGTTCCATAATTATTATTTGTTTTTATTTAGTTATTTGCTTCTATTGCGTCTATTGTTGCTCCAATATTTTCAAAGGCTTCTTTCATTCTTTTAGATCCATCCGCTCTTATTATTCTAGAGTAAGGTCTAACCATCATACTATATCCTTTGTGCATTGCGTGGAAGGCTGCTCTCATA
>Ga0209379_10002179_pt1 | contig 12124 bp, 11 predicted proteins | sample tdDd001_FD_187124 | JGI IMG/M metagenome (GOLD analysis project Ga0209379, IMG submission 187124) | Marine sediment microbial communities from the Atlantic coast under amendment with organic carbon and nitrate - tdDd00.1 (SPAdes)... | ecosystem: Environmental > Aquatic > Marine > Coastal >...
CGGCTTTTAGTTTTTCTTTGCAATCGCCATGCGAGGTTGTGGGATAGGCTTCGAAAACCTTATGCAGTCGGTAAGCGTAGTGATAAACCAAATCCATATCGAAAAGTTCTTTCAATAAGGAGAGCTGGTAGTCGCGCTTGGCCTTATAAAGATCCTCCTGTTTGGGTGGGTTATCTTTCATGGTTTGATTGAAGCTGGCCACCGAGCTGTCGCAAATAATACCCTGTGGGTTGATGCGGGTTTTCAGCACCATGCCTTCAAGCGACTTGCAACGCGATAGGGCCACATAAACCTGTCCGTGAGCAAAGGCCGAAGCCGCATCGATTACGGCCTTTTCGAAGGTTAAGCCCTGTGACTTGTGTATGGTGATGGCCCAGGCCAATTTCAGAGGGAATTGGGTGAAAGAGCCAATCACCTCTTCCTCAATCTCCTTGGTTTTTTCATTAATGCTGAATTTGATATTCTCCCAACTTTCCTTTTCAACCTCGATCACATCTTCGTCGCCCTCACATTTTACGCTGATGCTATCCTTATCCATATAGGTAATCATCCCAATTTTTCCGTTATAGAAACGTTTGGCCGATTGGGAGTCGTTTTTTACGAACATCACCTGAGCACCTTTCTTAAGTTCCAATTCTTCGAGAGTGGGGAAGGCATAGTCTGGAAACTGGCCATTTATGCTTGCCGTAAAACTCATGTTATCAGCTTCAAGCTTCTCCAATTTGAGCTCGTTTATTTCCTCAGCCTTTCGGTTGTGTGTACTGAGTGTGATATAGGCATCCTTATCACTTGGATCGAAATCGGGTTTGTAATTGGCATTTAATCGACGGCGCGATTGATCAGAAAGCTGGTTGTTACGAATCTCATTTAGAATCTGAATAAAATCTTCATCCTTCTGACGGTAAATGTGTTTCAGCTCGATGCAAATATGTGGTGACTTTTGTAAAGCTCGTGAGCTGAAGAAAAACTCGGTGGCATAAAAACGTTTTAATATCGACCATTCTTCCTGTTTCACCACAGGAGGCAATTGTTGTAAATCACCAATCATCAGTAGCTGCACACCACCAAAGGGTAGTTTCGATCTTCGATAACGACGCAGCACAGCATCAATACCATCCAGCAGGTCGGCACGCACCATAGAGATCTCATCAATTACCAATAAATCCAGTGATTTAATGATGTCGATCTTGGTTTTGTTAAAGCGTTTTTCCGGCGCTTTTTCCCCTTTGTTAGTGTATTCATCTTCGGGAATAATAGGGCTGAAGCCCAACTGAAAGAAAGAGTGAACCGTAACACCACCCGCATTAATGGCTGCCACACCTGTTGGTGCCACCACAATCATCCGTTTGAGTGATTCGTGACGTAGTCGGTGCAGAAAAGTGGTTTTACCCGTACCGGCCTTTCCCGTTAGAAAAATATTGGTATTGGTGTTTTCTATATAGTCGTAAGCCAGTTTTAGCTCTTTGTTTTCTTCCATTCTGATCTCGAAAAAATGATAATCAGTAAAATTAATATTTTAGATGGAGAATGTTGGAGAAAGGGTGAAAAAGTTCCCCTCTCTGGTTCCTGCGCCACCGCATTGATCGAAGTCGAAATGTTGTCTAAGGAATGGCGGCGTGGTACTTCACACACATAAGTTTTAACTTAATTTTATTCTTTCTATTTAAGCCTCTTTATAAGTTTACTTTTCTTGAACATACTGTTTATATAATTGTTTTCATAAATTTGATACAAATAAAGAAAAAGCTGTTGTTATACCGTAATAAGTGAGTGATAACAGCACTTTCTATAAGGATATAAGCTAAATAACATCAATATTGATGTGACATTTGCCTTGTGCGGCATTTAAAGTAACCGAGTTGCATTGAAAGAATATGATTAAGAAAGCTGAAATAGTAAATCAACCTTATGCAGGAGAATTTGAGGAAAGAATATATGATAATGAGAGTCCTTGGAATTCTGCAAGTTGGACATGGATAAAATTTATCGGTTCGGAATACAATGAATGGATTGGACAATTTAGAGGTTCACCAGGCAAGGTTGCCGTATCGGAAATTAATTGTGAAACTTTAGTTTTAACTTCGGATTACATATTTCGACTTGATAATATTTGTGGCGACTTGATTGAATTTGATGACCAACCGCAATATCAAAATTTAACGACTTCACCGACTGGTGGATTTATTCTAGCTGATTATTACAATATTGATAAAATTGAAAAGACGCTTAAAGAGAAAATTAGCATTTCGAGTCCGATAGAAATGGACATGATTAAATTTAAAAAGTGGAATAATAGGAAACTTGAATTTACTTGTGATGAGTTTACTAATTGGAACAGACATTTAGTTATGGAACTTGATGCAGATAAATTAACAATTAAAATTAAGAATGAGCATGAATGAGTTCAATACGCATGTGTATTTTTCGCTAGTTGGGGACAATTTCAAGCCTGACAAGATTTCTGAGGCACTGGAAATTGAACCAACTGAATCTTGGCAGACAGGTGATAGAGGAAAGTACAAAAAAGTGTTGACGTTCTCTTGCTGGAATTTATCAACCGAAAAAGGGAATGAGTATCTTAATATTGACAAGCTTGTATGTGAGCTTGTTCATAAGCTGAAAGATAAGGTTGAAATAATAAATGAATTAAAGAATAAATACAAGCTTGACTCTGTATTGCAAATTGTTTTGGATATTGATTTGAATCCTGACCAATCAACACCATATTTAGGTCATGACCTGGAAACCATAAACTTCTTATTTAAAACTCAAACAAAGACAGGCATTGATATTTACAGATTTGATTCAAGAGATTAATAAAAAACGACCGCACGATACTCAACCTTTGGTGACATTTAAATGAAAACAATATTCGAAATAAAGAATAAGAAAATTGAAATTGATGTAGATGCAACTCGTGAATTTTATGATGCTCAGAATAAAATTCCGCAAGATTGTGAATGTGGTGACTGTCTTTATTTCTATGAAGAGTTTATTAACAAGCCTTATTCTATTTTCATATTACTTAGAAAATTTGGGGTTGACCTGGGAAAAAAATTAAGAAGGGAACCAACTGGTGTTTGGTGCGTTAGGGAAAGCAATGGGAAAATTGTATACATATTTCAAGTGTATAAAATTATTGGGAAATTTCTAATATCTGAAGAAAAGGACGTTCAATATTCGATGGTTGAAGATGGTTTTAATATGAATATCAAATTCATACAGTCAGACTCTAATGCAATTGATATTGAATTAAATATCGAAGAGGAAAAATAAGTTACAGGTAAACATTACCTGACGAAAGCTAAATTTCAAGGGGATGTTGTCTTGCATGAACAGTAGGAAACCGAATAAACAGACTCAAATGAAAAGACTTTTATTACTTCTTGCTTTTATCAATGTCTCACTTTTATTAAGTGCTCAAGAGGATTTACGGGATGGTTTCATCATCAGTATTCATGGTGATACTATAAAAGGCATATTAAAATTTCAGAATGATATAAGAAACAGCAAAGTCTGTGTTTATTACTCAGATTCAAAAACAAAGAAAAAGCTTCGTCCTTTTGATATTGAAGGTTATGTGTTTGAGAATGGTAAATATTATGTGTCAAAATATATCCTTGAACCAGATACAATTTATAAGGTATTTGCAGAATATCTTGTTAAGGGACAAAAAGACCTGTTCTATTATCGTGACTATTCTGGTTCCCACTACCTTATTAGTGCCAGCGATAGCTCTTTAATTGAAATCCCTTATAAACGGGAGACACTTTCTATTGAAGGTACATCATACCTAAGGGAATCTACCCGGCATATAGGCATGCTGAAAGCTTACTTTTCTGATTGCGCATCTATTTATTCACAGATAGAAAACTTGAAGAAACCCGACTCTAAGAACTTAATTTCAATTACAAAAGCATATCATGAAGCGGTTTGTGGTGAAAATACTTGTGTGGTATATAAAAAACAGAAGTTGCCCTTGAGAATTGGTTTTGAACCACGGGTTGGACTGACAAGATTTAGAGATGATACGAGTTATTCCATGCAATATGGTGGCTTATTTTATATCTGGTTACCAGAATCAAATGAAAATCTATATTTTAAATTCGGTTTCTTATATTCAGAGCGTGATAATAATATTTCGATGTATAAAATTCCTCTTCAATTTGAGTATGTGTACCCGAATAAGATTATTCGTCCTAAATTTGGTTTGGGCTTAAATGCTTATACTCTTAAAAATCCTACTTATACAGAAGAAAAGGCACTGACTTTAGCTGCATCGGGAGGTTTCCTGCTTCGATTGAGTGATTTTGCGTATATGGACTTTAATATTGAAACGGATATTCTTCAATTTACTTATGAATCAGAATTCTTTATATCTCATTCTTTTGGGATGGGCGTATTCTTTTTGTTTTAAATTAGCTAAAACGAACTATAAATATGAAGCATTGGATGGATGATGTTAAACTTGAAAAGGAGTGTAATTAGTAAGAATATTAGGATTTCACTCACTTTGGCCTGAAGATTAGATACCTCTTAAAATCGCTAAGTTAGCTAGCAAAACCGATGAGTCCACAATACAAGCCAAAGCTCACCCAGCTTTGGCTTATTTTTTATTCCTTCTTTTTTAATTCCCCTCCTGGTTCCTGAGCGGAGTCGAAGGAGAGGAGGGGTGGCTTGCGCAGCAAGACGGGATGGTCCTTTCCCATTAACAAACAACAAGTCCCATTTAAAATCACCTGCATTTTTCAATGCAAGTCAGTAAAAACAAAGTCTTATCTCCCTTTACATACATTAGAGTCAAACAAACTATTTCAATAATTGAATAATATTTGCTTTGTAAGTTTTACCTATAGGAATAATATTTCCAGAAATAAAAATTCGATTACCTTCAATACTCTTTATGTGCTTTTTTGATACTGCAAACGATTTGTGGACTTGAATAAAATCTAAATCGTTAAATAATTCGAATGCATCTGAAAATTTTTCTCTAATAGTAATCACTTCATCAATTGTAGTCACTTTTGTGTAATTTCCTGCCGCTTCAATATATTGAATATTGTCAATTGTTACTTGTACATACTTTTTACTACTTCTAAGAAAAATACTATCAGAAACTAACTCTTTTTTTTCTAAAATCGAATGTGTTGAGTTACTTGTTGAACTCACTGTTTTATTAATCGCTTTTAAAAAACGTTCAAAAGAAAATGGTTTTAGTAAGTAATCTGAAATATTAAGCTCATAGCCTTCAATCGCAAATTCTTTATACGCAGTTGTTACGATTACTTTTGGTGGTGAAGACAATGTTTTTAAGAATTCAAAGCCTTTTAGTTTCGGCATATTTAAATCTAAAAAAATTAAATCAACGGTGTTTTCATTTAAATATTCGATCGCTTCTAAAGCATTATAGCAATTCTTCATTAACTGCATATTTGGCAATAAATCACAATAACCTTTTACAATCTCATGTGCTATATATTCGTCATCAATAATCAAATATTTAATCATAACTGCAATATTAGTTGTGCTTTATATATGTTTTCTCTTTTTGTAAGGCTTAAGATATGTTTTTTAGGATACACCAGTTCTAATCTCCTTTTTAAATTTCCCAAGCCAATTCCATGGTCTCCTTTTGCTTGTAAAACATCAAAATTATTTTCTATTTCAAAAACCACCTCATTGTTCTTCATCTTCATACTAAGATGAACATAAGCATCTTCATGTAAATTCTCTATTCCGTGTTTAAATGCATTTTCTAAAAGAATAATAAAAAGTAGTGGCATTACTTTGTATTCTCCTTCCATTTGAACATCGAACTGCACATCAATTTCTTTGTGATAACGCATTTTATGTAGTTCAATATAATTCTTAATATAATCAACTTCTTCATTTAAGCTTACTAAATCTCGTTCACCTTCGTAAATGCTGTAACGCATCATATCTGATAACTTTAATATCAGTTTTTGTGCTTTTTTGGGGTCAGTTCCAACCAAACCATATAAGTTGTTTAAGGTATTAAAAAAGAAATGTGGATTTACTTGACTTTTTAAATGCAGCAATTCTGATTTTGCCCTTTCATTTTTTAATCTCACTAATGAAATGATTTGTTTTGTAAACCAAGAAGCTCCGAGAATAATTAAAAGGAAGTAGTACAATAGAACAAGTACAACAATTGAAGTTGGAAAACCTTCTAAAAATACAACCGATTCTTTTTCTGTCGTGACTAATTCAAAAGCAGTTATTAGTATTGGAATGAGTGCCGTTACAATAGCAATTGCAACAATCGGAATCCATTTTTTTCTATTTAAATTGTATATCATTTAGTGAAAATAAGTTGATAAAACTTCACATCAAAAAAAGTTGACAAACAACCGTCAGATAGTGTTCAAATTAGTTAAAAGTGGAACAAAATCACTTTAAACATAGAAACATTTTTTGTGTCCCACGTCTGTATCTGTTTATCCCAATTATTTTAATTGCCAAAAGTTTGAAATTAGATTTGCTCAAAACAAATTTTAAAACTCAAATTAAAATGAAAAAAAGAATATTTAGATACTTAAAACATCAGTTTGTAAGCTTATTAGTATTAGGAGTAGTACTTGTTCCTTTTGGATTATATCACGGAGCGAGTTTACATTATTCAGATCATCCTTTACTATATAACATCGATAATGATGGTCCTTATGTTTTCTACAAAAATGACAGCCTTATCAATGTAAATTATATAAAAGGAACTAAAACGGATGGTTTCTATGTAGATAAAAAGGAATACGCTATTAATTCAGAGGTTATAGCTACAAGTTATTTTCAAATTGATTCATCAAGTTTCGATTTTAAAATCAAATCAGATTTTAAGGTTCCAAAAACAAGCTATAATGACGGGAATCCCATTGTTGCAATTTCAGACATTGAAGGGGGGTATAAAACTTTCAGAGATTTCCTTATACAAAACCAAGTGATTGACAACAAGCTCAATTGGACCTTAGGAAAAGGGCATTTGGTATTGGTTGGCGATTTTGTAGATCGTGGTTGGTCTGTAACACAGGTACTTTGGTTTATTTATAAATTGGAGCAAGATGCAGAAAAACACGGTGGTTTTGTCCATTTTATTATAGGGAATCACGAATTAAAAAACATGCAAGGTAATTTCGATTCAGCTGCAGATAAATACTTAGCTGTATCAAGAATTCTAGAAAAAAAACAATCTGAATTGTATGATAACAAGTCATTTATTGGTAAATGGTTATCAAGTAAAAACTCAATAGAAATGATAAACGGTAACCTTTTTGCGCATGGAGGTATTCATCCAGATGTAGCTAATTCCACTGCAAGTTTAGATGAAATCAATCAATCTATACGAAGTAATTATTATAGAGCCTATTACCCGAAAGTGAAAAAAACTAACGAAGAATTATTGATTTCAAATAAAAAAGGCATCTGTTGGTATCGTGGTTATTTTAAAGAAGATTTAACACAAGAACAAGTAGATGCTGGACTTAATAAATTTAATGCAAAATCAATTGTAGTAGGACATACCTTACAATCAAAAGTGAACAGACAATACAATGGAAAAGTAATAGGTATTGATGTAAAGCACCCAAAAGACTACCAAAAATATTGGCCAAAAGGAAAATCTGAAGGATTACTCATTGAAAACGATAAATACTATCGTGTGCTTGCTGATGGAGATAAAAAAGAAATATAACAATGAATTCGTCACTATTACATTAATAAGAATATAATTGAAATGGCTTAAATCAATTAATAAAATCAACAGAAGTGAAAACTACATTATACAATTATTTAAACAAACCCTATGCAGTGGTTTTAGTAATGCTCATTGCTCCAATATTTGGGTTTATTGATCGAAACTTTGTCTTTTTCTTTGGTCTTGGTGTTACCTTCCTAATTTTAAAAGAAAGCAAATTTGATTGGGCAAGGTTCGGAATAGGGCAAAAACTAACTGGGAAAACCGTATTAAAGAGTTTACTAATAACACTGCCCCTTTTTCTTGTATTTATGACTCTTGTAGATCCTTTTCTTCAAAACTGGCTCGGTGATTATAATTTATCATCTGTGGAAGATATCAAAGGGAATTTAGTGGGATATATTGTTTTAATGGTCATTATGTGGTTGTTTGCAGCCTTTGGAGAAGAATTCTTGTTTCGTGGTTATTATATGAAAGCATTAGCGGAGTTATTAGGTAATAGCAATAAGGCCTGGTTGGTCTCAGCAATTATTACATCACTTTACTTTGGAATATCTCACATCTATCAGGGGCTTTCAGGAGCAGTGGCAGTTTTTTTATGGTCTTTCACTATTTCCTTGATCTTTAATAAAAACAGAAATAATTTGCTCCTACTTGTTTTGATTCATGGGTTGTATGATTCAATAGGAATAACGCTGATATTTTTAGACACCGATTTTGGAATTTCGGAATGGGTACAGCAATTGTTTTAATTAGATCTTGATTTCTATAAAAAGATGTTGGCTTAATGCAAAATCTGAGAGTTTACTCATTGAAAACGATAAATACTATCGTGTGTTTGCAAATGGAGAGAAAAAAGAAATATAACAGTGGCCAACAATGTATAAAAATAATAGTCCACTTTTAATGCCCACAAATCAACCCAAAGCCCACAAGCTTTGGGTTATTTTTTATTCCCTTTTTTTTAAAATTCCCCTCCTGGTTCCTGAGCGGAGTCGAAGGAGAGGCGAGCTTGCTCGACGGGGTGGTGCTTCACACACTCATAAGCTTTAACTTAATTTTATTCTGTCTATTTAATGCCTGTTTATAACTTTACTTTTATTGAACATACTGTTTACACAATACTTTTCATAAATTTGCTTAGTTCTTGCAAAATACTAAGTTGTTCTGTTGGCCTTAAGCTTTATGAGCTGCCGATACTTAGGCTTTGTGAGATTAAAAACAGATAAGGTGTGTAAAGTGCATAGTAACTTATACATCCGTTGGCAGTAATATTATGAAGACACTCAAGCTAAGAATACATATTATATTGATTTTTGTAGCAAGTTTACTTATATCCGTTGGATTTCTTTCTTCTTGGATAAACCTTGCAATTTCAAATCCAGAGGATTTAACAAACTCAGGATATATTATCATGTCGTTATTTTTTCTTGTCATTTTAGGACCTCCAATTGTTTTAACAATAACGTATTTCTATGAAGATTTTAATAAAATTATAATGCTCAAGGACAAAGAGATTGTTGTTGTGAAGAATAATCAAAGTGTTGTAATTAAAAGAAAGGATATAGTTGACGCATACTATGTAAAGGTGGATAAGTATAATATGACAAGATATAAGTTTCCGCAATATGAATACATTTTAATTGTTCTTAAAGAGAAAAAACGAATTTATATCACAAACCTCCTTTGTAAGCCCAATTTAATAATTGATTATATCAACTTAAAGCCGGAGATGATTTATACCAATGTACCTTTCATTGATAGACGGTTAGGAGATCTTAATTTAACCACACAAGAATTTGAACAAAAGGTACAGGAGTTTATGGTGAATTTCGGTGATAAAACAGAAGAAGATTTATTAAAGATTTGTAAACAGTCAAATGTGTATGCTGATTATGCAATTAAGGCAGCCAGACAACTCTTGAATAAGAAAAAGTAAAAAAATACTACTGCCAACAAAAGCTAAATTTCATGGGCGGTGAAGTGCAACTCGGAAGTTTAGTACAATTAACAAACACCAGCAAGCCAATTAAAATTGGTTTGTTCAAAATATAAACAATTTTACTCGGCTTGCTTTCGTACGACTTGAAAGGTCAGTTCTTTTAAATCGCCCACGCAACTTAGCAAGACCGTTAGGCATTATAGCTGATCCATAGAATAAAAATATAGATGACAGATAAACTAATATTACGCAAACCAATTATTGATTATTCAGAACTGCTAATTTTGGTACTCTTAACGGGAGTAACTATTTATTTTAGGTTTGAAATAACATTATTGACAATTTCAAACTTTGTCTGGTTCATATATACTATTTACAAAACAAATCAACGCCTAAAAGATAGAGAACCGAAAATCATCATTTCAAAGGAGGGTGTTAAGTATTGTGATGATGACATCCAAATAGACTGGAAGCAAATAAAGTATATTTACATTGACAGTAAAACTGAAGGAAGTGGAAAGAATACTAATAGCATTCCATACTTGAAGATCGAATATGGGAATAAAACAATCTTTAAAAAAATATATGACTATCAGTTTTCTTACAGGAAATTAGAACGCTTAATTGAGACGTATTGGGGAAGGAAAATCGGTAGTAAAAGCGAGAAACTAGACAATAATGTAATAACAAGTCTAAATTCTTCAAATTCTCCAGAAATAATAGATAATATAAAGATCTATAAAAGGATTAATATTTTATCGATGCTTTTAATATTAATAGTGTCATTAAGCTTTTGGATTTTCCTACAGGTTAAATTTACTTTTCCATATTTCATAGCCATTGGTGCTCCATTTACATTTGCTTCAATGTTTGCTTTTATGAAAATACAAGAAAAGAAATTAAGAAATAGTAGACCGATGATTAATTTAACTGATGAGGAATTCTTATCGCTTTTAATTAAATATCAGGTGAAAAATGAAAACTCACCTCAGGCTACGAAAAGTGGATTGATTGGTTTAGTTGTAATAGGAATTATCATTTCAATAATATCATATCTAATAAACCAGTAAAACAACGGTGCCTAACAAAAGCTAAATTTCATGGGCGGTGATGAACAGTTCATTTAAAAGCCAAAACCCACCAGCTTTGGCTTCTTTTTTAATTCCCCTCCTGGTTCCTGAGCGGAGTCGAAGGAGAGGAGGGGTGGCGAGCTTGCTCGACGGGTTGGTGCTCCACACACACAAGTCTTAACTTAATTTTATTCTTTCTATTTAAGCCTCTTTATAAGTTTACTTTTATTGAATATACTGTTTACACAATTGTTTTCATAAATTTGCCGCTCTTGCAAAATTGTAAGCTGTATTTATTGGTCTTAAGTTTTATGAGCTGCCAATACTTAGGCTTTGTGAGATTAAAAACAGATAAGCTGTGTAAAATGCATAGCAACTTATACATCCGTTATACACCATTAGAAGAAAGAGTCTCTGAAGTTTAAAATATACTTGACAATGATACAAAGATTTATAATCGTAATAAGCTGCTTGTTTTTTTCAGCTTGTTCTAATGTTTCTTTACAGCTACCAGATGAAGTTGATTGGTCTTATTTTAACCAGACAATGTTTGATAAAGCGATAGGAGGATATCAATGTGAATATCAAATTCAAGTAGCAGATAGTTCAATACTCATTAAGTCACTATGTGCTGAACAATGTGATATGGTTAATTCTAATGGGTTATTCATTGACACTATACTTTATGATAGCATTCCATTTAAAAACCATATGGAATACCTTGATGGTTCCAAAATGCATGTATGGGACAAGTGGGAGTATATGGTAAACTATTCTGACAAATCTAGAATAACAAGACTAAAATATATATCAACTCCAACTGAACGACTTAAATTATTATCGCGACGAAGACCTAAAAGAGAACATAAAATTGAATATACCATAGATGATAAAGACTACTCAGTACGTTTACCATCTGAAAATGGTTCTTCTGTTATTTATAACATATGCCAATATGATAAAACTCGATTCCTTTTTTCAATGAATATGCGAATAGGAGATATTAAATATAGCCCAACTCATTACTATTATTATTGTGTTGTAATGATAGATTTAGAAGATTTATCACGCAAAAGATTTCTAGGATTGAAGCTATAGAAATTAGGTATATTAAAAATGAATACTGAAAATTTTGAAAAATAACGGTGTATAACAAAAGCTAAATTTCATGGGCGCTGATGAGCAGTTCGAAAGTTTAGTTCAATTAATAAACACCAGCAAGCCAATTAAAATTGGTTTGTTCAAAATATAAACAATTTTACTCGGCTTGCTTATTTAGCGGTTTGAAAGGATTACTCTTTGAAATCGCCCACGAAACTTAGCAAGACCGTTATACACCATTAGAAGAAAGAGTCTCTGAAGTTTAAAATATACTTGACAATGATACAAAGATTTATAATCGTA
>Ga0209379_10002183_pt1 | contig 12115 bp, 11 predicted proteins | sample tdDd001_FD_187124 | JGI IMG/M metagenome (GOLD analysis project Ga0209379, IMG submission 187124) | Marine sediment microbial communities from the Atlantic coast under amendment with organic carbon and nitrate - tdDd00.1 (SPAdes)... | ecosystem: Environmental > Aquatic > Marine > Coastal >...
TTATCTCCTGAAACCTTCCCTCTAATACCTCTTCTATGTCCTCCACTGTACTTATAGGAGTATCTCCATAGTTTGTATGAGCCAGTACCCCGGATACTGTGGCAAACTCTGCTATTTTTCCATGGGAATGATCTGAAAGGTAGGAATGGATAAGTCCTGCTGCAAAACCATCTCCTCCCCCTATTCTGTCATATACCTGAAATTTATACTCTTTGGAGTAGTGTGTGTTTTCACTGTCTACAACAAACCCTTTTAATGTCTGACTTTCAAGGGATTCCTTTTTTCTAATAGTTCCCCCTATAAAATCAAGCTTATACTTCTTTACCATCTCTGTTAACAGGCTCTTATCACCACTTTTTTTCATTCCTAAGATCTCTGTAGCATCCCTTTCAGTGGCAAATACTATATCTGATACTTCAAGGATGTTTTCATAGTGACTTTTAGCTTCCTCTACAGAATTCCACAGAGCAGGCCTGTAGTTAAAATCAAAGACTACCTTTATATTCCTTTCCCTAGCTTTTCTTCCGAGGGCATAGACTACCTCCCTTAACCGTGGGTTCATTGCTAAAGAGATCCCGCAGAGGTGAATAACATCTACTCCCTCTAAAGTCCTTTCTATATCATAGTCCTCTATTCCCGACTGAGAGAAGGTGCTCTCCCTTCTGTTGCTGTATGTTACCTTAGACGATCTCAGTCCAAACCCCTCCTCTAGAAAATACATCCCTGTATATCCTCTTTCAGAGGGGATACAGCTTGTATCTATTCCAAGAGACATTATCTGACTTTTAGCACCTTCTCCTATGGAATCATCTGAAAGCTTAGTCAGAAGTCTCGTCTCATGTCCCATCTTCCCGAGGGCTCCTAGTATATTTACCCCGGTACCGGTAAACATATATTCAAGATTATTTCCTTGTACAAGAGTCTTTTTATTGGTTACCATGAGTCTCATCATAACCTCTCCAAAGGCTAATATCTTCATTTTAACCAACTACTTCCCTTGTGATCTTAAGAAGTTTCCTTACATCTTCTCCCCTCGTATTACCACTTTCCTTATCTATTATCGATGAATATATATGCGGGATTACCTTTTCTACTCCGGCATCAATTGCTATAGTTATTATTTCCCTATAGTTTTCAAGGTCTATCCCCCCAGTTGGCTCTAGATAAAACTTGTGTTTAGCACAGGCTTTAGCTACTTCTACATACTCATCTCTATGCTTTAGTCCACCCATAGGGAAATACTTTATCGAGCTTCCACCCATATCTTTTATCATTGCTATTGCTGTCTCTATAGGTACTATCCCGTCGGTTTCTTTACTGCTCAGAGGGCCAGTTGATACCTTTACCATACCTGGTATACCTGTGGGAGATACCAGACAGTTGATTACAGTTACATCCTGACCAAGACTTGCCCTTGAGTATCCCACCCCGGTAAATACCTGATTTACGTGCTGAGGCTGAACAATCTCACTTATCTTGGCTACCATCTTCCACTGGTTGGGATCTCCAGCACCTAATCCGACAGATATTGCATTGTTACAGCTCCTGCTATAGAGTTTCATATCCTCCACAGCCACCCCAATATTTCTATAGTTTTTTGACAGTACTCCCACTACTACATGTCCCTCCGACTCTTTATATACTTCTTTTGCATTTTCCACTGATCCTGCCAGTACATTCAGGCACACTCTGTCTTTATAATAATTAATATTTAACATTGTTTTCTCCTTATATGCTTATATTGTCCTATGATTTTTTTGATCTTTTTCTCTATTAGCTCCAGTTCCCCTGTACCTAGAGGCCTTGGATCTATATGAAGCATCCCCTGATTTTTTTTATAGTCCCTTGTAAAAACAGCTTCATCTCCTGACTTTAGTTCACTGGCTACCTGCACAGCGCTCTTACCAGTCAGTGTTTCCTCGATTCTTATACATCCTCTGTAGATCTCTCTGCCGGCTTCATCCTGCTCTACCACAGCCTCTACTCCCTCTATCAGACTGAGCCTTCCACAGAATCCCTCTATCTCTTTCCTGTTCTGTATCTCCTTATCAGACTCCATATACCTTTCAAAGGCTACAAGGAAACCAAGTATCCCTTCCTTCCCTATCTTCATAGCTCTTCCTATGCCGTATTGCTGAAGACCTATATCATCCATATACTCATTTTTCCCCAGTACCACTCCTGATGTAGGTCCCTCTATAGCTTTGGCACCACTGAATATCACTATATCTCCAAGATTTACGTATCTCTTTATATCCTCCTCTGCTGCTGCATCTATGATCAGAGGAAGATTATATCTTTCTGCTATCTCCTTCAGCTCTTCTATACTGAGGTGGTTTTTTTGTACACAGTGGTGTGATTTCACATACATAAGGGCTGCAGTATCACTATCTATCAGAGCCTCTATATGGTAGGGGTAGCACTCATTGACTGACCCTGCTTCCACTGTCTGACAGCCCCCCAGAGCTATCATCCCCTCTATACTTGTTCCGTAGTTTACATTATGTCCCCTGGGAAGGATGATCTTTCTATTCATCTTACCAGCATATTTATGAAGTTTTTCTATATACTCTCTGTTGTCTCCTGCCACCAGTGAAGCACATGCCATAGCTATCCCTGCTGATGCACTGCCTACCACAAGTGCTCCTTCAGCTCCAGAAAGTTCAGCTATTCTTTTCCCTGCTTCCCTCTGAAGATCTTCCACTACCACATAGTTGCTGGCACCTTCTACCATAGCTTCTCCTACCTCTTTACTGATAGTTGAAACCCCTAGTATTGTCATCCTGCCGCTGGCATTTATTACTCTTTGTAACCCGTATCTTTCATATATACTCATCTAATCCTCCAGACTGAGATATTTTTCTCCCATTACTACTCCCACAGGCTCTATATATCCCTTGAGCTCCTTTTCTTTTCCATGGGAATCTCTTAGTTTTTTACTTCCTTCTCTTATCTTAAATAAGGTCAGTTCTCCTTTGGTTCCCTGAGCTAACTCCCCTCTCCCCACCAGTCCAAAGTATTTTGCAGGATTTTTAGTCACCATAGATATTACCTCTTCAAGGTTGTATCCCAGCTTCAGAAACTTATTCATAGTGGTAGCCAGGTCATAAACAGGCCCCTTTTTCATATTCACATTATAGATATCTGTACTTATTGTATGGGGTCTTAACCCTTTTTCCCTATACTTCTCAGCTATCTCCCATGAAAAACTTGCACTTCCGTGACCTACGTCTAACTTCACTCCTCTAGCTATAGCTTCTCTTAAAAGAGCTTTCTCTGTGAGAAGGTTGTTTGACTTACCATTCATACAGTGAGTTATTATGGTGTTTTCATCTGCTGCTTCTAATACCTCGCCTATCCTAGGAGGGGCTGAACCCACATGTACCATGAGCTTTTTTCCTATCCCTTTATTCCACTCTATGGCTTCTATTAGGGGAGATACTCCGTTTTCTCCCACTATACTTGCACTTACCCTTACCTTCAGTCCCACTATAAACTCCGGATATCTTCTACATGCATCTTCCACTGGTTTTCTTTTTACTCTGCCCATATCCTTTAGCTCATCTAGTTCCTTTAGACCTATCTCAGATATATTTACAAGAGAAAATACATTGGTCTTATATTTTTTTACTTCCTCATAATACCTATCAATATCAAGGATTCCCACACTTCCTGCATCTATAAGGGTAGTTACACCCTTTCTCCAGCCGATCTCATCTATATCACTGCTGTATGGCGGATAAAAATCACACGCATGGGTATGACAGTCTATCCAGCCGGGAGATACATAGGTATCTCCGTCAAAGGTATATTCCCTATAGTTTCCTTTTATAAGAGGGGATACCTTTTTAATGGTATCCCCCTCAATTAGTATATCTATACTCTGTCCCCTTGTATCTTTCAGGTTTTTGTATAAAGTCCCCATACTATACCTCTTTTAATGTAAATTTATCCCAGGCACCTACAAAGTCCACTAAAAACCTCTCATGCTCCACTATCTTACCCACAAGGTTTTTTCTGGTATCACCTTCCATCTCCTTTAGAATAAGCTGCAGCTCCCCCTTGTATTTACCAAAATCATTATTTCCTACCACTACATCTCCCTTTCTCTGAACAAACTCATTTCTTGGAGATATATCACTGCTGTTATGCTTTTTTCTTATCTCAGTGGATCTTACCATATACTCAGTAAGGTCTCCCCTTCTGTAGTGTCTTGTATCCACAGCTATTCCCTTTTCTATCTCATTTATATCCTTTTCAAGCTCTACATCCAGCTGGATCATATGAGGATTCAGCTGAGAAAGAGATCTTATCTGCTCCTCGGTGGCATATCCGTCTCCTATGATCACATCATCTATTAGGCCTGTTGCCCACAGGTGTTTAGCCTGGGTAGTTATAGGCAGGTTTCTGTGCATCTCCAGAGTGCAGAGACCGTCGTTTATATCCCACGGTCCCAGCTCTCCCTTACATGTTACAAAGGCTGCAGTTCTCAGGTTATGCTTTTTAAATCTTCTTGTACAGTCAAGGAAAAATTCATATCCAAGAGCTGTATAGTTTTGAGGGTAGAAGTTGTGACACCCTATAAGATTTGAAACATTTGGTTTATATGTCATTATATTATTCAGATAATCCACATCGTTACTCAGATTTAACTCTATCTTCAGGTTATATGGATTGTGAGTAAATTCAGCTTCCTTTACCCCGTCAAATCCAAGGTCTAACCTCACACCGTGGGCACCAAGCTCTGCAAAGAAGCCAAGGTCATCATACGATATCCCCAGTCTGTCAAAGATATTTGGTGCTACATCTAATATTACCTCAAAGCCCTTGTCTCTACCGTGGTTGATTATCTCAGTGAAGTCTTTTTTTATCTCATCTATTGGTTTATCTGCTGATAATAGACAGGTAAATATTCTTGTATACCCATACTTTGCAGCAAGGTCTATATACTCCTTATCCAGTTTTACTGTGGACTTTTCCGGATATATAGATATTCCTAATTTTCTTTCCATTAATTCTCCTCCTGTTCTACCATCTGCTTTTCAAATGTTTTAAAGAATGGATAGTATATAGCCAGAGACACCATAAAGTTAATAATTACAAGGATACCTGCCATAATTGTCCAGTCGGTACTGATTATTGCTGCTATTGGTGCTGGTACTGTAAATGGCAGTCTTGCCATCATCAGTGGTACTAAGTTTAGCTTATAAAACATATAAGATATTGTTGTTGTTACCATTGGTGCTACTACAAACGGTACAGCCAGTATAGGGTTCATAACTATAGGTGCTCCAAAAATAATAGGCTCATTTATGTTAAACAGCCCCGGTATAAACGATAGTTTTCCCAGCTGCTTTAGATATGTTGATTTTGAAAACATAAACAGTACCACAAGAGCTAGAGTAGTTCCTGCTCCTCCTATCCATACATTCCACTGTAAAAACTGCTCTGTGAAAATATTTGGCAGTTCCCCCGCCGGTACTCCGTTAGCAAAAGCTTCCATGTTTTCAGCTATTGCTGAATCCCACATTGGTCTTATTACAGGACCTAGGATAGCCGGACCATGGATACCTAAGATCCAGAAGAATACGATTAAAAATACTGTTAACAGCCCGCCAAATAATGAGTTTCCAGCAAGGATACCCTGAAGCGGCATGATAGCTGTAGACAGAGCTGCACTGATATCAAAATGCAGTACATATCTGATTACCCAGAAAAGTAAAATAATAACTATAGCAGGTAGAAGAGCACTAAAGGAGTTGGCCACTGCCGGCGGTACGCCCTCTGGCATCTTTATGACCACATTCCTTTCCTTCATCACACGGTAGATCTCCACAGCTACTATAGAGGCAAGTATCCCTCCGAAAAGACTACCAGCACTCAGCTGACCAATAGGCAGATATCTCCCTGCATCTATTACCCCTTCTGCTCCCCCGGTCTGCACAGGTACAGCTGTTGAGATAAGAAAGGCTACTACAGCTAAGAAACCACTGGAGAGTTCATCCATCTTATAACTCTTGGCCAGAGAAAAAGCTATACCAAAACTTGCAAATAAAGACATGATTCCCACTGTATATCTAAAAGGTACATCTAGTGCTGCTCTGTATGGTGCTATCATCTCAGTATATCCTGGAATAGGCACATTTAAAAATACTACAAAGAATGATCCCACTATTGTTAGTGGAAGTGTTGCTATTACCCCGTTTCTTATTGCTTTTAAGTGTCTCTGAGATCCAAGCATATTTGCAACTGGTAATATGCTTGTCTCCATTGCAGCCATTATTTTTGCTGTCATAATTCTCCCCCTGTTTCATACTTTTATTATATAAACTCCAACCTCTATCCTTTTATCTACCCTTGCTTTTCATCTAACTTCTTATACAGGTGTATCATCTCTTCACATATATCTCTGGCAAGGATCGATGTCATCAGATGGTCCTGTGCGTGTACCATGAGAAGTCCTAGTTCTATAGACTCTCCGTCTGCTTCTCTACAGATAAGGTCTGTCTGTATCTCATGAGCTCTAAGCATCCTCTTTTTTGCATCTTTAAGCATCTCATGGGCTCTGTCATAGTTTCCACCCTTAGCCTCTCTCAGTGCTTCAAAAGCCAGACTCTTTGATTCTCCTGCATTTCCCACAAGTTCCATTGCTACTACTTCTATATCCATTTTCATACCATCCTTATATTTTTATTATTATAATCTATATCTGTCTTTCTTAACTACTTAATTAATGACAAGGCCATTTCAAGTACTTTTTCACCCTTCATAAGACCGTAATCCATATGGTTTATTACCTCTACTGTTTTACCATACTGCTCTGCTACCTTCTGGAAATCATTTTTCTTAAATCTTACCTGAGGTCCTAATAGGAATACATCATACTTTTCTAAATTTTCTTCAAATGCATCCAGTCCTAAAGCCAGTATCTCTGCTTCTATATTCTTTTCTGCTGCTGATTCCTTCATCTTCTTAACCATCATAGATGTAGACATTCCTGCTGAACATAGTAATAATATCTTTTTCATAAATCTGTCCTCCTGAAGTTTTTATTTGGTTGCTGTTGTTCTTCTACAGTGAGTCTATCCCTTTGAAAACAAGAAGTCAAATTTCCGAATTTTTAAGGTTTTTTTCGTACATTTAATTTTATTTTTAGATTGTTTGACTTGAATATTAGTAAATATATGGTAGAATCATAGCACACGAATTAAAAAACGAATCATTTTCGCTAGCTTTTTAGGTATATCCAAAAATTTCAATTAAAAAAGTTACAAAAAAAGGAGATTTTTATGAAAAATTTTAACTTTTCGTCTGGTGAAATTAGTTTTTCTTCTCTTCCTACTAAGTTGGAGAGGGAGATATTCAGATTAATTATCGGAGGACAGAATACATTTACTACAGACAAGCTCATTGAAAAATTCGGTGTTCCTTTAGAAAAGCTTCTGCTTCTTATAGAAAAGTTTCAGAAAAAAATAATAATCTACAGGGAGGAGGACAGGATTATCTCAGGAAATATTATTACCGGCTATGAAAAAAATGGAGATACCCTTACCCTTCACCTCAGTGAAAACTTTAAAAGATCCCTTTCCGGGGATACCTTCTCAGATTTCAAGATACTTTTTAACCTCACTGAGGAAACCGCTATGAGGTTTTACCTTGAAGTATGTAAGAAGACTTCATCTATATTTGAGACTACCCTCTCCCTTGAAGAGATTAAGGATCTCCTTCATGTGGATAAGTATGACCGGTTTTATGATTTTGAAAGATTTGTTTTAAAAAAGCTAAAGGTGGATATAGAGGAAAGTACTCCCTATATTCTTTCCTATGAAAAGGTTAAAAGCGGAGGGTTTCAAAATAGTAAGATTAGTCATGTTAAAATAATAGTCACTAAGAAGAGTTACTATGAAAATTCCGCTTCAGCAATAGAACTTCTTGGTGGCACCAAGCTATATACAAACAGTAACCTTGCTCTTCTTGCTATTATTGAACTTTTAGAAAAATACTCCAAGGAGGAGTTACTTAGGGGAATAGCCCTTCTTTCAGATAAGGAAACTATAGAAGTAAACCTTAGGGAAAAAGCCAACATTATAAAGAAGCAGTCGGAAGACTTTAAGCTTATCTACCATACCAGAGAAACATTTTCTAATATCCTTAAGCTGCAAAATAAGATCTTCAAGGAGATTAAAAAATTTGAAACCAGTGAATTTTTATATGATGAGTTTGTTACCAGCAATATACTGAAAAAACTCTACAGACTTATCTCTGAAAAGGAGCTTAACTTTGAAAATGCCAAGGTTAAACTACAGATAAAAAGTTTTGGAAATAAAGAGTATGAAGTTAAGATATTCAGCAAATAATTACTTGTATGCTCCGGTTGGTTTCGGGGCTTTTTTTGTTTGAAAATAGTAGCATTATGACGTAAAGCAACCTCTTTAAAAATTGTTTATCTTTTTTATAAGGAATTTATTGATTTAGGTATTTTTATGTGTTATATAATATAGGTAATCTAGATTTTATAACCATTTAAATTTAAGGAGGATTCACAATTGAAAGAAACTATTAAAATATATTCACCAGTTGATAATACACTTATCGGTTCTGTACCGGCTATGTCACAGACTGAGGTAGATGAAGCTATAATCACATTAAAGGAATCATTTAAGCAGTGGAGAAAGACCAGTATCGATGAGAGAGCTACTCTTCTTATAAAGGCTGCTGATCTATTAGTAGAAAGAGCTCCTGAGATAGCAAAGGTGCTGGCTATGGAGATCTCAAAGGACTATAAAAGCTGTGTATCTGAAGTGGTAAGAACTGCTGATTTTATAAAGTATACTGCTGAAGAGGGGAAAAGGCTAAAGGGAGAAACACTTATGGGCGACTCCTTTGACAAGGGGTCTAAAAACAAGATATCCATCGTTACCAGAGAACCTCTTGGAGTTGTTCTTGCCATCGCTCCATTTAACTATCCTGTAAACCTGTCTGCCAGTAAGCTGGCTCCGGCTCTTATCGGGGGAAATGTAGTACTATTTAAGCCACCTACACAGGGATGTATCTCTGCTCTTGCCCTTGTGAAGGCACTGACCGATGCAGGAGTTCCAGAGGGAGTTATCGTTACAGCCACAGGAAGAGGAAGCGTTATCGGTGATTACCTTGTTTCCCATAAAGGTGTGGATATGGTGAGCTTTACAGGAAGTACAGATATTGGCCAGCATATAGCCAGACTTACAGGGATGATCCCTCTTGTTATGGAGCTTGGGGGAAAGGATGCTGCCATAATATTAGAAGACGCTGATCTGAAAAAAGCTGCTAAGAACATCGTAAGCGGAGCATTTTCATATTCCGGTCAGAGATGTACCGCTGTTAAAAGAGTTCTTGTAATGGAAGAGGTTGCTGATGAACTTGTTACATATATAGAAGAGGAGGTTAAGCTACTTAAATCCGGTCTACCTATGGAAGATGGTGTAGTAGTTACCCCTCTTATCGATAAAAAAGCTGCTGATTTTGTGGATACCCTTATCGATGATGCTCTTGCCAAGGGAGCTAAGATGCTCACTGAAAGAAAGAGAGTAGACAACCTTATCTATCCTGTATTATTTGATAATGTTAATCTTGATATGGATATTGCATGGGAGGAGCCCTTCGGACCAGTTCTTCCTATTATCAGAGTGAAGTCTGTAGATGAAGCAATAGATATCTCCAATAAGTCTGAGTATGGTCTTCAGGGAGCTATCTTTACAAAGGATATAGACAGAGCCTTCAGTATAGCCAACAGATTAGAGGTGGGAACTGTACATATCAACAATAAAACACAAAGAGGTCCAGACCACTTTCCGTTCTTAGGTGTCAAATCATCTGGTATGGGTACTCAGGGAATCAGATACAGTATCGAATCTATGACCAGACCCAAAGCTACAGTAATTACCCTCAGTGAATAAGAAAGTCATTAATTTATAGTACTTACTTCAGCTATGATAGGAGAATTAGAAATAATAAATATATTATTTCTAGAGTGGGAGGAGTGACAATACAAATGAACCATTAATAAGTTATTTCCCAAAGAAAATAAACTTATTAATGGATCAGGCAATTTAAGAATCTTTAAAAAAAATTAAAAAAGTAGCTGCTTAATCTGCAGCTACTTTTTTACTTTTATCACACTGCCCCTTGGTATAGAACTTTTTTAGAACTTTTTCCCCACTACAGTTAATATCCTCTTTACTCCTGCTACTGTTTCATGAAACTCCTCTGGAGTAAGGGATTGTGCTCCGTCTGAAAGGGCATTTTCAGGATCATTGTGCACCTCAATCATAAGCCCGTCTGCCCCCACTGCTGCTGCTGCCATTGCCATATCCCTTATCATCCACCTTTTACCAGTTCCGTGACTTGGATCCACTATCACAGGAAGGTGCGACAGTCTTTTTACAGCAAGGACTGCACTTAAGTCCAGTGTATTTCTCGTATAGTTTTCAAAAGTCCTTATCCCTCTTTCACATAAAATTACATTTGGGTTTCCCCCTGCCATAATGTACTCAGCAGCCATAAGCCATTCCTCTATCGTCGAGGACATCCCTCTTTTTAGAAGTACAGGTTTTTTAGTCCTCCCCACAGCCTTTAGCAGATCATAGTTTTGCATATTTCTGGCTCCTATCTGGATTATGTCCACATCTTTTTCAAATCTGTCCACAAGAGACACAGCCATAAGCTCTGTTACTATAGGCATACCTGTTTCCTCTCTGGCTTCCTTTAATATCTCAAGGCCCTCACCTCCCATTCCCTGGAATGAGTAGGGAGATGTTCGGGGCTTATAAGCCCCTCCTCTTAGTATGTGAGCCCCGCTTTTACTCACTGCTCTGGATATTTCAGATATCTGGTGCCTGCTCTCTACTGAACACGGTCCTGCCATTATGGTAAAGTTTCCTCCTCCTATCTTTACTCCCCTTACATCCACCACTGTATCACCGCTTTTAAAGGCTCTATTCACCTGTTTAAAGGGTTCCTGTATCCTTGTCACCTTTTCTACTCCGTTTAATGCTTCTATATCCCTTATATCTATCTTGGTTGTATCTCCTATTACTCCAAATACCGAGTACTCGTCTCCAGATGCATCCTTTACCTTTAGACCCCTTCTCTCCAATATTTCTATTACGTGTTCTATCTCTTCTTTCTTAGCATTTAATTTCATTTTAATTATCATATCTACCCCTCCAATAATAAAATTATATTTTTTCTTAGATAGCCACTTCTCAAAAATATGTATTTCAACTCTTACATCTCATTTTATTGTTATTACATTACTGTTTTTATATCATTATCCTGTTTTTCCTCTTTTATTCTCACTTCTTTATAAGGTACTCCCTAAAAGAAGAAGGGTAGAGAACCTTATCTACCCTGGATTATTTGATAATGTTGATATGGATATGGCCTGAAAGGTACCCTTTAGATCGGTCCTAGTAATCACTCTAAATAAATAACTTAATTTTCTTATAAAACAAAAAAGGGACATTTATCGCCCCTTTTTTTATTTTATTTAATATTTTTCAAGAAAACCTCTTCTTTCTTTTAAAAGACCTATTTAAGAAGGGTATCTGCTATATCAAAGGCGGTATCTGTAATATACATCATATCATCTGCTTTCTGCCTGTTTATATGTCCCTGTACTTCCGGATTAAGACCTGTTTCATGATGACTCTTAGGTATCAATGATTCACACCCTGTAAATATAAGTGATATCTTTAATACTAAAAATAATTTCTTCATCCATCCTCCCTGTACCTCTGAAATTATCAGGATATAGTTTCTTCTTAGACCACCATCACACTATAGTTTTCTTTTGTTCTTTATTGTGGTAACATAATACCACCTTTTATGCTGACCTGTATAGCTTACAAGAGTCTTAAACCTTCTCTTAAGTAAACGATAGTTTATATATTCTGCATAACACTTATGTTTCACAATAAAAAAAGAGCCATAGGCTCTGTTTTTATCTGAAAAGATTATTATTTATTCCCCTGGCTGTAAGTAGGAGATCAGCTAATACTATAGCCGCTGCATTTTCTACCACAACTGTTGCTCTTCTTGCTATACAGGAATCATGCCTTCCGTGGATGATGAGTTC
>Ga0209379_10002186_pt1 | contig 12105 bp, 6 predicted proteins | sample tdDd001_FD_187124 | JGI IMG/M metagenome (GOLD analysis project Ga0209379, IMG submission 187124) | Marine sediment microbial communities from the Atlantic coast under amendment with organic carbon and nitrate - tdDd00.1 (SPAdes)... | ecosystem: Environmental > Aquatic > Marine > Coastal >...
TCTTTTGCTTTGAAGGCACAAGAGGCCATTAAAGTAGATTTGGATGAACAATCACGCTTTTTAGCGAGTGCTTATAATGTTAATTGGAATCAAAACGATACAGCCATTCAAATGGCTCAAACTCTAATAGAAGGTGCGACTAGTGATCAGGAAAAAGTAGAACGTATTCATGCGTTTGTTACTGAATCTATTCAGTACGACTACGACAAGGCAGCATCTATAGGTGCTGGCTATGTTCCTGAGATTGATCATACCGTTCAATTAGGTACTGGCATTTGTTATGATTATGCATCGTTAACGGCAGCTATGTTGAGAAGTGTAGGTATACCTACGAAACTGCACAAGGGGTATAGTGATGAGATTACTTCGTATCATGCATGGAATACAGTTCTGGTGAATGGCGAATGGAAGCTTATTGATACAACGCTTGATGCAGCGAACTCGGTAGAAGATTTTACTGGTCATATGTTTAAAGACGACTCGTCTTATAACTCAGAAAAAGTGTTCTAAAGGCTGTATAATTTGATCCCTCTCTAATAATCAACTAATGAAATGTTGAGTTCAATTGAAATCTAAATCATATGATAGCGCTCCTGATGTTATAAATCAGGGGTTTTTAATTTAAGAATAGTTGCAATAGCATTCTAATTGTGATAACATATTAGTTGCGATAACATCCTATTTTGAAAGGAGGCACTCAGCTATGACACAAAGATCTTTTGGAAAGCACGTTACAGGTATATACAGACATCTTCAAATTATAATTAATCATGACTTGAATCCCTATGGATTGGGGTCTGGTCAATATACATTCCTTGGGACAATTGCTGAGCATGAAGGTATCTCTCAAAAAGAATTGAGTGCATTGATTCAGATAGATAAGACGACCACAGCCAAGGCTATTAAAAAGTTAGAAGAAGAGGACTATATTTATCGGTTGCATGATCCAAACGACAAGCGCGTTAATCAACTATTCCTGACGGAGAAGGGGCAAGAATTTATACCTATACTCAGGGGAAAACTTCAAAATATCACAAAGATTTTGACTACAAATATGGATAAAGCACAACAAGAAGTGGCATTCGAGTCATTACAGCTCATGATGAACAATGCTGTTGATGCGGTTGCAAAGATTAGAGAGAAAGATTAAATAATGATATAGTGCAGACAAATCCGAAAGACACCAACAAAGAACAATTTCGGATTTCGTCCACAATTTACTTCATCCACAAGTATGGATGTTTATTTTTTACTATTAGTTGCAATAGCACCCTATTAGATTGAGAGGTCAATATATGAAAAAAACTATAAGACTTACAGAAGGGGATGTTCCCGCCCTACTTGCCAAACTTACACTTCCGATGATTTTCGGTATGCTTGGAACTGTGATTTTCAACATGGTTGATACATTTTACGTGGGCATGTTAGGCACCACAGAACTTGCTGCGATGACATTTACATTTCCAGTGGTTCTTATTATAAGTGCACTCGCACAGGGCATTGGGATTGCCAGTTCAACGCTCGTTTCAAAAGCAGTGGGAGAGAACGATCATCAAAAGGTCATAAGATATACTGTAGATTCGCTGCTCCTTGCGATTTCTCTAGTACTCATTTGTGCTGTAACGGGTTTCTTCACGATCGAACCTTTGTTTAAACTAATGGGAGCATCTGATGAACTCATACCTCATATCAAGGATTACATGCAAATTTGGTATGTTGGAACAATATTCATAGTTATTCCAATGGTCGGCAATAGTGCGATTCGAGCACTTGGAGATACAAAGACCCCATCGTTGGTTATGACAGTATCTGCTTTTGCCAATATGATTCTTGATCCTATTTTCATATTTGGTTTTGCATTTATCCCTGCAATGGGTATCCGCGGTGCGGCTTTGGCCACAGTTATATCAAGAGCGACTACGCTCGTGGTTTCTTTAAATGTTCTTGTACGCAAACAAAAAATAGTGAGCCTGAAATTTATGACATTCCAAGCAGTGATGGATTCGTGGAGAAAACTTTTATATATTGGACTTCCTAACGCTCTTACAAAAATGCTAACGCCTATAGCTGCAGCTGTTATTACAGGACTCATTGCAAGATACGGAAAAGAAGCAGTTGCAGCCTTTGGCATTGCTTCAAAACTAGAGATGTTTGCACTTATAGTTGCAGGTGCATTAACTACAGTGATTGCGCCTTTCATTGGACAAAATATGGGCGCTGGTAAAATGGAGCGTGTCCGTGAGGCCATAAAAGTGAGCGAGATATTTTTGATGGTTTTCAGTGCAGCCTTGGCTGTGATACTTATGTTCTTCGGTAAGAATCTGGCGCAGATATTCACGTCAAATAGTGAAGTGATTCAAATTGTTCAGGGCTATATGCTCATTGTGCCGCTTTGTTATGGATTCCAAAGTATTCTACAGATCAATACCACAGCCTATAATGTTATGAACAAACCTTTTATGGCTGCGATGATCATGATTGTAAGGATGTTTGTACTCTATATTCCTCTTGCACTTTTTAGTGTGAAATTTATGGGGCTTCAAGGGATCTGGCTGAGCATGTTTGTTTCCTTTTCAATTGTTTCGATTGTAACGCACCTAATGCTAAAATCTGAGCTTAAGCAAGTTGACGTATTTGAAGAAGTAGCAGCATAGTGATTATTAACAAAATTATTGAAGTCCATTTTAATATTGATAATTAATTAATGAGAGTGATCAGTTCAAGCTGATCGCTCTTTTGTTTTGTTAAACAAAAATGCAATATATCAACTAAAATCACAAAGTTGATCTTACAATTTTAGTAAATATAGTGCTAAAGTTTTAGTTTGATCAGTATGAAACATAATGTCGAAAAAAGTATTGTAATGACATAAAACATTATTACTTGTGCAATCGGTTGAACAAGTTTGTTCGAATCAAGTCGAAGTCAGCTATAGAACAATAGAAGTGCAATTTCGTACACACGTTGTACACAGTTATTAAATTTCATAATTCCATTGATGAGCAAGAAAATGGTGTGATATAATCTGCAGGGTTTGAATGTCATGAAAGACAAAAGTAATTTGTTCGATGAAATTCCGCAATTCAAGTCACGGTTGTTCAAATTTACTAAAAGTTTATCTGTTTCAATGTATCATAGTGAATTTCAATTTAAATTGAAATTGAAATAGATGAGAATTAAGGATGAGAATACTCAGAAGTATCCATCCTATGTATAGAAGAAAGAATAGTTCTACTTTTTATTCAATGGTGTAAGAGGAGGCAATATGAAAGACTGGAATACAAAACGCAATATCAGTATTATTTTAATTATGGTGATGCTTATTCAAATGCTACCGATTGGGGCGGTTTCATTTGCAGAGGACACATCAGCAGGTTCAGGTAGTGGCGTGAGTGTCGTGAGTGGCGGCGCGATTGTTGCTGATCTGGTGGAGAAGGTTGAGATTAACATTGCTACTGAAGAAGTATTGACAGGAACAGCACCTTTTAGTACTGGCAGCGTTCAAAAAGCTGGACTAGATTTCAAAGCAAATGACGATTTTGTGCGTACCTTGGATACAGTGACTTATGCTTTAAGTTACAGCGTGACTGAGGAAGATAAGAATGCTGAGAATATGACACTTATCGGTGTTATTCAAGATCAGACATCAGGAGAGCAGAGTGCAAAGTGGGACTCAAGTCTTACATTTTACGATGGGCTTACTATTTCAGATAATGGACAAGAGTTTATCTATAATTTAGGGAATAGAAGTGGTGGTACAGCATTTACGTTTTCACCGAGTGCGTATGTATCGATTACTTCGAAAAATGGTAATAAATTCGATGTACATTTTGAATTGAAGGCAGATAATGCAGATCAAAAACACACAGAAGCAAAAACATCCATCGTTTCGGCAGGACCTCGTGTTGATTTGATTCTTACAAAAGATAGAGATGATACAATCGTCGCTGATGACGGATCTGTAGGGGTTCTTTCAACGTATGGAATCGCACTTGTTTTTGAAGATGGAAAGGGCGCTGAACTTCTTAAGGATCCTATTACTTTCAATGTAAATATGAAAGATTTTGGTGTGCCAAATGTGAAGCTTCATGATGAAAATGGTTTTGGCATTAATGGTGATGGTTACCGTGTGGATGCACTTCCTTACGGTGATATGAGAAGTAATGAACAAGATCGTTGTATTGAGGATAGTGGTGTCATAGCTGCGACTCAAAATGCGGCAGGTCAAGATATTTCAATTACGATAAGTGCAATGGACTTAGAATCTTTGCATCTTCCAAGTAAGACTGCTGGTGGTTCTAGTATAAATACCACTGATCGATATATATTTGCGGGATACTTGAAACTGCTAATAGATAATGATGACCTTAGCGTTGGGCAAAATACAGTGACATTGGAGTATACAGATCTTCATGTAGAGAGTGTAAGTTCTCAACAGAACTACAATGGTGGTAATGAACCGTTAGGCAATAATAAACATGAGCATGACATTAATAAAAGAAATTCTGGTGAATCAGATTTTGGACTTCGTGTGGATTACTCAAAATCTGTCATGACCAATACAAAGCTCGATACAATGACGAGTTCAAGTGCTGGCGATGGCACGGTGGTACCAGGACAAGTGTTTGGTGCAACGGCATATATACGTAATGGTGGATTTGTGAACTTGAACCACATGGCGATGATATTGAAGTTCGATCCTGATGTTATGGAGTTAGCTGAGTATACCCATACTGACGGAAATTCATATATCCATCGTGCTTATGACACATTTGACAGTAAGCATAATGTTAAGTATGGCATTAATACTTTTTCAGATTATGATGATATTAGAAATACTGTAACCACAGTAAATGGGCTTTGGTACGATAGTTTAGAAGAAGCACAGGCTGTAGGTTTAGGCCCTGTATCCATGGTGAAAATAGAATCAAATGACGGTTATGCTGTGAAATGGCATGAATATATGTCTTTGAACCTGAGTCTTAGAGCAAAAACGGCAGATATAGGAACAATCCTACCGATCTTTGCTTCAGGTCATGCAGATGAAGTTAATAGTGGCACTTGGAACGATAGTGATTTCATTCCAGAGACAAATGGAAATGCTGGGAGAGGGCAGAGACTCAAAATTACAGAAGTCATTTCACGAATAGAAAAATCAGATATAACGCCTGGTAAATCTGTTGAGACGAACGGAAGTGTTCAGACATCCATTTATGATCTGAGTGGAGATGATGTCGAAGTAAGATTTAGTTTAGCACCATCACTTACGGCCGACGCTAGACTGGGTGATATCACTGTTTCAAAAGATATTATGATTGAAGATATTCTTCCAAGTGGTATGGAATATGTGGGCGGATCAGCGACAATTGATCCGGAAAAAGTGGAAGTTTTAAGCTCTGGTGATACTTGTATACTATGGAACCTTGGTCAAGTACCACTAAATCATAGTATTGATCCATTGGAGTATTCAGCACGTATCAGGTACGATGTTAAAAATAACACAACACTTGTGAATACAGCGGTGGTTTCCTCGGAGGCAGATCTTAGTCCTGAAGCATACAGAACGGCAACGTATCCGATTCTTACGCATAACAATCAAGCATGGGGCATTCGTGAATCAGTCATAACGCCACTTGTTGAGATCAATGATGCCATTGAGTATCAAATTGAGTATAGTCAATTTGATAATAAAGACTTGAAAGATTTTACACTGATAGCATTGCTACCTAGTAATGAAGATTCAGATCATCTGTCTAATTACAGTGGCAGCTACGAGATTCAATCAATTGATGTGCATAACGATGAAGTTGTAAGTGCCACACTTGAACCAGTTAATGACGTAGAGCTTGATCCATCGATTGCATGGCGGCATTGGATTCTTTATGATGATTTAACTGCAGAAGAAAAGAGTAAAATTACAGCACTGCGATTCGATAGTTCGCTATATCGACATTCTGAAGGGGCAAGACATATTGAAATCACTTTAGATCCAACAGGTAACACTGATGGTGATATATACGGTACATTTGTAAGCGGTCGTACTGCGGATATTAATCAATTGATTCGTTCAAAGAATGTACAAGCTGCAGCTGTTTCGAGTTCTATTGGAGACACGGTTTGGCAAGATGATAACAAAAATGGTCAAGTTGACTCAGGGGAGTCAAGACTTTCTGAGGTCACGGTAAAACTGCTCCAAGGAACAGTCGAAGTTGCGAGTGCAAAGACTGATGATAATGGACAGTATCTATTCCAAAACCTTCACTCTGGGACTTATGAAATTACTGTTGATGCCTCAACTCTTTCAAGCGGTTTGATACAGGTTTATGATCCAGACGGTTCATCGGATCATAGTACATCGGTTGTTTTAGATGCAAAGACAGTACACGATACTGCTGATTTCGGATATATGCAAACAATAGCACCGAAGCCGGTTTTATCAGAAGGTGAAATTGGCGATTATGTATTCTTAGATGAAAACAAAGACGGAGAACAAGACGCTGGTGATATTGGTGTTGCAGGTGTAACTGTAATACTGACAAGTTCTGCACTGAGCGCTCCTTTGACAGACATAACAGATACGAATGGTAAATACAACTTCACAAAGTTGGCTGCTGGTACGTATGAAGTGACAATCGATCAAGGCACAATAGGAGATCGTAACTTAACGATCGACCCTGATGTAGTAGCGGATCCCAGCAAAACGGTTGATGGTTCATTTACAGTGACAATTGATGGCGATGACAAAATTGTTGATGCTGATTTTGGACTTGAATATAAGCCAGTCTTTGTAGTAGAACCAAAAGGTGAAATCGGCGATTATATCTTCTTGGATGTAAATGAAGATGGACTTCAAGATGCTGGTGATACAGGTGTTGAAGGTGTTAAAGTGACACTGAAAAACACAGATACAAATGCAATCAAAACAGCAACAACAAATGCTGATGGTCAATATAACTTCACGAAGCTTGAAGCGGGTAATTACGAAGTAACTGTAGATCAAAATACAATCGGCGATCGCACTTTAACAATAGATCCTGATGTGGTAGCAGATCCAAGCGTAACTGCTGATGGAACATATACAGTAACGCTTACAAAAGATCAAAAGCGTGACGATGTAGACTTTGGTGTGAAAGATAAACCAGTTGTTATTGTAGAGCCAAAAGGTGAAATCGGTGACTATATCTTCCTAGATGTAAACAAAGATGGAATTCAAAATGCTGGTGATCTTCCTCTAGTTGGTGTTAGAGTACAACTTGAGAAGTCAGATGGAAGTGTTGTTGAAACACAGACGGACGAGAATGGACTTTACAAATTTGAGAAACTGGTTGAAGGACGCTATATAATTAAAGTTATCGCAAGTTCTCTTGATATCAGTATGAAACTTGCTATTGATCCAGATCAAGTCGTTGATGGAGCGCATGTTATTACACTTGAAAAAGATCAAGTCATTGACACGGTTGACTTCGGTTTCATAAAGAAAACTCAACCAGATAATACGCCAGATCCTGGTGACAACGATAATAATAATGACAATGATAACGATGACGATAAGAAAAAGAGCAAGAAAAAAAGCAGCAATGATAACAATGATTCAAATAATGACAACAGTACCAATGAAGAAGAGAACAGTACTGAAGAAGAGGAAACTACTGAAGAAGAGGAAACTATTGAAAAACTCATTCGTTCAGGAAAGCTCAAAGTACATTATATTGATGAAATGACAAATGAACTACTGACAAATACTCAAACGTTGACTGCATCGATCGGTTCAGTGTATTCAACGGAAGTAAAATCATTTGATAACTATATGCTGGTAGATGTTCCTGGAAATAAGGATGGTCTCATTGAAGAGGATGAAACAGTGGTGTCTTACTATTACACGAAACTCATCACAATCGATGATGAGGAAATCCCTTTGGGTGTAACAACGTTACCGAAAACAGGTGAGGCTTCTCATATACCATTTACAGCATTAGGAGGAGTGTTGATCTTCTCAGGTGCAGCAGGAATCCTTCGTCGTAGAAAAGAAGATGATTTATGCGAAGATACAGAGTAAGTGTACTCGTAATAATCCTTGGATTTCTGATTACTCTGACACCGCAATTGAAATCTTGGTATAATCAGAAACAGCAAGATGAACTTCTGGATCAGTATAGAAGTCAGTTGGTTGAAAATACAAGCTTCGATGAAACTGATGTTGAGATGCAAGAGATACTGCCATCAATAAGTTACGCGTATGACTCTAATGGACTTGAGGTCAACAGTCCAGATGAAATAGAAGTGGATACTGAGTCGATAATCGAGAATATACCTGAAGCAGTAAAAATTCCGGTTGTTGATCCGAAGTTTCGTGCAATAGGCATTATGAAAATTGATGCCATCGGATTTGAGCAAGTGATTATGCCTACAGCAAGTCCTGCAGACTTAAATACTTCTGTTGGTGTTGTTGAAGGTACAGGACAATTTGATTCTGGTCAAAACATTTGCATTGCAGGTCATAGAAGTAAACGTGATGGTCAAAATTTCAATAGACTTGAGTCGTTAAAAGTTGGAGATGAGATTCAAATTGAAACAGAGTCACAGACGCAGTACTTCGAGATGACAGATAGTCTGGTTGTAGAACCTGATGAAGTGTGGGTGTTGGCTTCGTATGACGACGATACCACTTTAACTTTAATCACGTGTACCCCTATTGAGAATCCGACTCACCGATATATCGTAAGAGCAAAACTAATAAATCCCTAAGTCAATAAGAGAGGGCCCCTGTTTGAGTACAGGGGTCCTCTTTCTCATTTTAATTACACGTTAAGTAAGCCACCACACTCTCGTATGATTCTTTCCAACCCATCTTGCATGCAAATCGCATTGCATCGAGCCCTTTACATAAAGCAACACATCGAAAACGTTCTTTAAAATGAGGCACTGAAATGCCTTCAGAAGTATAATATGCCTTGAATAATTCTGCAATTTCGAGTTCTGGATTTTGCATTTGGAGTAGGGCCACGTCGAATAGGAAATCTCCGTATAAGGCATTGTCCCAATCAATTAAACCTGATATTTTTTTATTGTATAGAATGTTGCCTAAATGGAAATCTCCATGAACAATGAACCGTTGGCCCTCGCAGTACTTGGAAAGAGACATCATTTCCTTGTAAAGGGCGTCAAAAGTATCTCGTTTTAAAAAACTATTATCAAAGAGGTCGTACCAATTCGTCCAGAAGCCATCCTGTTCCTTTGCAAAGAATCCTTCGAGGAAGCTGTGCCAGCTTTTATACTCACCCTGTCCGTTTTTTTGAATCCATCCATAGCCAGAAGTATGGCTAATGCTGGAGAAATGAACTTGTGTAATGTATCTTATAACTTCTGGCACAAGAGGTTCGAGTTCTGCTTTAGAAAGTCCACGCAAGCTATCTCCTTTGATTCGTTTTGTTACTTCATAAGTTAATGATTTATATGTTCCCCAAGTGAGGGTGGTGTTCATAGAGACCGTTGTTTTTTTAAGACACTGAACGATTTGAGATTTGACGTGCACGTGTCTTGATTCTTTCGAAAAACTGATGACATATTGTGTATTTTCGTGTTCAAAGAAATATACGTCTTTGACGTAACCTCTACCAGCGGGCTCGATTTCGTGGACTTGATTTCCCATTAAATCTTTTAAAAGTTCAGAAACCTCAGCGATGGTGAGTTTTTCGCTATATGGAAGTAGATGGTCAGGGTGATCGCTATCCCATAAAATAACCCAAAACTTCTGTACACCAGCACGTTTTAACGCTTCATGTCTATGGTTTCCATCGTTTATTTCCAAGTATCCGTCACTATGATTCACAATAAGCGGTGGCATGTTCCAACCGTCTTTGATCATTTGCGACAAATGAGAAACGCGCTTTTCCCAGTTGATTTTGGGTTCGAAAAACTTGATATCATCTTCGGGGCCACAGCAGCGGTATATGTCATCGAGATCAATGAGAACAGGGCCGAGCCAGTAGCGTTTTTGAAGTCGCAGACCTTCTGAGAATGGCGCATTGTTGCCGACTGAATTCAAAAATAAGTGAACCCACTGCTCAATATTGCCATTGTTCCCATACTGAATGGCTTCGTTTACACTGAAATTCAAATTGTCCATATTAAATCCTCCGTTTTAAGTGTTCCACAAGTTTCTGACATATAAAAAGACCGCAAGAAGGGGCTCTTCCTGCAGTCTTATAGACAGAATCATATACACACGAAGGTCTTGATCAGAAGGAAACAAAAACAACTGAACAAGGGTTGGAACTAACAGTGTGGATTGAATGAGTTGGACTTTAGGAGAGATGCAACCTACTTGCAAAATGACATACACAAATAAACCTAATGGATTAGGTAGAATGTCATTTCATTAAATTCTGCAAATTAAAAGCAAAATTAGAACTACCAAGTAAGTGTCATCATCATGCGAAAGTCCTCCTTAATGTAAAAAGTTGTATTACATGTTTAATTATATAACATATAAGGCATGTTCGTCTACATCGGCATAGGTGAAAAGAAATTGGGTAAATACAACATAATATTCATTTAATGATAAGTGTAGATAAAATATTTCTAAATTAAAGGAGGCATCCTATGCACGATAAAATAAAGCAGGATAAGCAGATTATTAAATTTTGCTTCTATGGCTTCTTTAAAAATCTGAAGTTTTTCGAGCCTTATTTACTCGTTTACCTGATATCACTGGGTCATTCACTATTTACGATTGGATCTCTATTTGCATTTCGTGAGATCATAGTTTACGTATTTGAGATACCGTCCGGCATGATCGCAGACCATTATGGGAAGAGGAAAGAGTTGTTGCTATGTTTTGCTTTCTACATTGTGTCCTTTGTATTCTTTTTTATCGGATCGTTTTGGGCTTTGGTTTTGGCGGTATTGTTCTATGGTCTTGGGGAGGCCTTCAGGTCTGGAACACACAAGGCCATGATTATTAGTTTTTTAGAACAGCGTGGTTGGGCTGATGAAAAGACGTTTGTTTATGGTCGTACAAGGTCGTTTAGCTTACTCGGGTCCGCACTCAGTGCACTTTTGTCGATCGTATTTGTTCTTAATTTGCCAGGTCTTCGATTTATATTTCTGATTGCCATAATCCCATATATCGCAGACTTTTTCTTGATACTGAGTTATCCAGATGAGTTGGATGAACCCTCTGGCGCAGAGTACTCTTTTAGTGCATTTAAGGAGTTGGGCATCGGGCATTTAAAAAGCTTGAGGACGAATCGAAAGTTAAAGAGTGTTCTCCTGAGCTCAGCACTGTACGATGGGGTATTCAAGACCATCAAAGATTATATTCAGCCGATTGTTTTGGTTCTAGTGATGACAACAGGACTGTTTAGAATGGGGAGTTTGGAAGTTGATCAGAGAGGAAAAGTAATTTTAGGCGTGATGTACTTTGTTTTTTACATGTGTAGCTCGTTCGTATCAAGAAATTTATATCTCGTAACACGTCGGATCTCTGCAAAGTGGCTATTTGATATAAGTTTCATTGTGTCTGGTGCTATTTTTTTAAGTTTGGCCTATTTTATTAGGACTGGAACAGTGGTTGGTATTACTGTGTGCTTTTTCTTGCTATATATATTAAAGGATGGTCGAAGACCTCTTTTTGTTGAGATTGCAAGTCGGTACATGAAAAAGAATGAAAGAGCGACTATGTTGTCTATTGAGAGTCAGTTAAGGGCACTGTTAATGATCGTATTTGCGCCGCTTTGTGGATTTATTGCGGATTCTTTTCCATTGGAACACTATTTGTTGTATTATCTTTGCTCTATTTCGTGTTCTACATTATCAATAATTTACTTATTAGAGAGGTTCGTAATTGAAGAAAATTATGGAATTGAATTAAGATTATTAAGACTAGTCACGGGTATATCATACCTAAGGATTTGAGGTGATGTAATGAGTAAAATCTTGGTTGTTGATGATTCTCCGTTAGGGCTTCAAATGATCACTGATGGTTTAACGGAAGATGGATATAATGTGATACCTGTCTCTAGCGGACCGCAAGCTTTAGAGGTCGCGAGGGAAAAAATGCCTGATCTCATTCTTCTAGATATTATTATGCCAGTAATGGATGGG
>Ga0209379_10002187_pt1 | contig 12104 bp, 12 predicted proteins | sample tdDd001_FD_187124 | JGI IMG/M metagenome (GOLD analysis project Ga0209379, IMG submission 187124) | Marine sediment microbial communities from the Atlantic coast under amendment with organic carbon and nitrate - tdDd00.1 (SPAdes)... | ecosystem: Environmental > Aquatic > Marine > Coastal >...
AGCCTTCTGCTATTGCTGATCACTCCAATGGCGATGTCGCCTGTGATCATATTGCTCGCTGGAGAGAAGATTTCGACATTTTGTTAGACTTAAATGTAGACGCTTACCGTTTCTCTATTTCTTGGCCGCGCGTTATCACTCAAGAAGGTGAGCTAAACCCAAAAGGCGTTGCCTTTTATAAAACGCTAGTTGATGCGTTAAATGAAAAAGGCATTAAGCCATTTGTTACCCTTTATCACTGGGATCTCCCGCAGCACTTAGAAGATAAGGGTGGGTGGCTTTACCGACAAACTGCTTTTGCATTTGAAGACTATGTTGACAAAATAACGCAGGCGTTAGGCGAGTCCGTTTTTTCCTATGCAACGTTCAATGAACCTTTTTGCAGTGCTTATTTAGGGTATGAAATAGGCGTACACGCCCCGGGCAGAACGGGTAGAAAATACGGAAGAACTGCGGCTCATCACATTTTGCTAGCACACGGCCTTGGGATGAAGGTGCTTAGAAAAAATGTCCCAAATAGCGAAGCCGGTATAGTATTGAATTTTACGCCATGCTACCCCGCCACACAAAAGACAGAAGACCTCTTAGCCACCCGCAAAGCAGATGACTATATCAACCAATGGTATATGCAGCCTGTAATGGAGGGAAGCTACCCCGAAGTGTTATTTGATATAGACGAAGCGGATAGACCACCAGTTGAAGCTGGTGATATGGAGACAATCTGTCAGCCCATCGATTTCTTAGGGGTAAATTTCTACACGCGATTACACTATTCTGCGCCCAAAGAGAAAGGCGCATTGTATTTCGAGCATCCTCATCAAGGTCCATTGACCGATATTGGTTGGGAAATCTATCCAAAAGCGCTTTATGATTTACTTACTTCATTAAACGAACGATATACGCTCCCTCCCATTTTTATAACTGAAAATGGTGCTGCAATGGCAGACGAACTCAAAGATGGTCTTGTTAATGATGTTGATCGGGTTGATTACTACAATGCCCATTTAAACATGGTACACAACGCAGTGATTGATGGAGTAGAAGTGAGTGGTTACTTCGCATGGAGCCTCCTTGATAACTTCGAGTGGGCGGAAGGATATGAAAAGCGATTTGGGCTAGTTTATGTGGATTTTGAAACGCAAAAGCGTACGCTTAAACTTAGCGCCAATGCTTATAAAGCGCTCATAGCAAGTCGAACATAACAACAGTGGAAATAGCAATGAACCATAAGCTGACATTAAAAGAAAAAGTAGGTTATGGGATGGGTGACGCAGCGGCCAATTTAGTGTGGCGGGGCGCACTGGCCTATTTGGCGGTATTTTACACCGATACATTTGGGATAACAGCCGCTGCCGCTGCCATGTTGTTTCTTGTAGTGCGCCTTTCAGACGGAGTCACCGATATCATCATGGGGATGATTGCGGATAGAACTCAAACCAAAATGGGTAAGTTTCGCCCTTGGATTTTAGGCTCTACACCGTTTCTAGGGCTATTTATGGTCCTTTGCTTCACTACACCAGAGCTCTCATATTCAGGCAAGCTCATTTACGCCTATCTTACCTATATTGGATTAACCTTGGCGTATACGGTTAATAATGTGCCGTATTCCGCGTTAATGGGTGTGATGACCAGTGATGACAGAGAGCGTACAAGCCTGTCAGGATTTCGCTTTGCGGGAGCATTCTTTGGAGGACTTCTGGTTATGGGATGCTTGCCTATGCTGGTGGACTCGCTAGGTCAGGGAAATAATGCCGTTGGATACCAGTACACCATGTGGCTTTTTGCCACACTACTGGTCGTGTTGATGTGCGTTACTGTATTTGCTACGAAAGAGCGCGTGACATTGCAACAAATACCCCAGTCTTGTAACACATTAAATGTTAAAGCGCACAACGGATTAGAGAATCAGCAACTAACTGGACGTCGTTCGTTGTCATCTGAGCTTATCGATTTAGGAAAACAGCTACCGTTAATACTGATACCTCTGTCAGCGATAACCGCCTTTTTTTACTATCGAGACCTACTAACGGGGGCAATCTTCATTGCTGTTATGGTATTTACCACTTTAGCAATAAGGCGGCTAACGCGCCGACCAGGATCCCAAAATTCTCGCTCCCAGCAAGATATTATCGACCTGCTTTCGAACAAGCCCTGGCTTATTTTATTAGGAATAGGCTTTTTAACTATGATGTTTAACGGTATTAAATATGGCGTTATTGCTTATTATTTTAAGTATTACATGGGAAATGAGTTGCTCACAGGCTACTTTTTCATAGCTCTGCTGGTGGTCTCCATTTTTGGGGCACTAGCCACGTCGAAATTAGCAAGTATGTTTGGCCGCAAGAGGCTCTTTATCATCGCACTGCTAGCAAGTAGCGTGTTGACGTCTGGTATTTACTTTGTTCCTCAAGGAAATATAAGTGGGATATTCATATTAGGATGTAGCGCCGAATTTTTTGCAGCTATTTTACCTACGTTGTTTTTCTCTATGCTTGGTGACTCGGCGGATTACAGTGAATATAAAACAGGTCGAAGAGCAACAGGGCTTGTCTATTCTGCAGGCTCGTTTGTTCAGAAAACCGGAGGCGGCTTTGCAGGGGCGTTAGTGCTATTGGTCTTAGGAAGTTATGGCTACAATGGCCTTGATCTAAATACCATTAACCAGACCCTTCCCGGTATGAAATCCTTAATGAGTTGGATTCCTGCGTTATTTGGCTTTGCGGGTGCGGTGCTTATCTGTCTGTACCCTTTAAATGACGAAAAACAAAGAGAAGTCACGCAAGCATTGCTCACTCGACGTAGCGCACAGGCGCCGATAACGGCATAATACAATCAGTTAGAGTGATTGTTTTAAAAAACGAGGTTTTATCACGTGCCTACTATTTACCAAGTTGCCGAACGTGCAGGTGTTTCTTTATCCACAGTTTCCCGCGTATTAAACGGTAAGGCTTCGGTAAACAAAGTATTAAAGGAGCGAGTAGAGAAAGCGGTTAAGGAACTAAATTACCGCCCAAACTCAGTTGCGCGCTCACTTGCAAATAATCGCACCGACAGTGTTGGGGTGCTTGTACCCGAACTAAATGCGCCGTTTTTTGGCGATTTGATGCAAGCAGTAGAGTCAACACTAAGGGCTGCTGATAAGCACGTTATTATCACCGTAGGAAGGAACTGTCTTGGGACGGAAAAAGATGCAGTCGAGTTTCTAATAAGCCGGAACTGCGATGCGCTTATAATGCACGCAGAAGCCTTGTCTGATGAATATTTGCTAGAGCTAAATCAGTCAAAACTCCCTGTTGCTTTGGTCAATAGACAGGTAGAAGGTTTACCCGATGCGTGCACCAGCCTAGACAATGAAAAAGGCGGTTATCTCGCCACCCGCCATTTACTTGAATTAGGTCATAAGGATATTGCATATATTTCAGGGCCTACTGATAAACGCGATGCTAGCTTGCGCCTTGAAGGCCACAAACGCGCCTTATCAGAAGCGGGGATACTTGCAAATCCACAACTTATTTTTAACGGTGATTATTCTGAAGAAGATGGGAAGGTGGGTCTATTAGAGTTGTTGGCTCGCGATGTGCCTTTTACCGCGTTGGTATGTGCTAATGACTGGATGGCATCAGGAGCAATAAGCTGCGCGAGAGATTTAGGAATGAGTCTTCCCCACGATTTATCTGTCGTGGGCTTCGATGATGTAGTATTTGCCCACCATGTTTTTCCCCGCCTTACCACGGTAAGCAACCCAATTGCAGAAATGGCCGAAATGTCAGCCAAGTACATATTAAACAAAGTGTATGGCCAGACGAATGACGTACAACTTTATTTTGAGCCTTCTTTGGTTGTGCGAGAATCGACTGAGAAGCACGAAGGCTGATATATACAAACGCAAATCGCCCCATTATCTAAACTCAGGGCGATTATGGTTATATATTCAGCGAACAATGTTTACTTCATAACACGACAAACAATGGCTACTAAAGTTAAACCTACAGGTACTTTAGCCATGGAGAATGGTGTTTCGCCTTATAGGTACTAAACCACTTAACAGGGAAGTAAAGCACCAAACTAAGACCAGCAGAAATCGCCCAAATCTGAAAGATATTATCTACACCCACATATTTCCCTTTGTTCGCTCCCCACGTAATGAACGCAATACCGTACATCAAAAGAAGCGTATACAGATGAAGGATATAGAAAAACATTGGCACCGAGCCGAATGTGTCTAAGAACCTAAGTTGATTGTCTTTCACTCTCTCGAAAGCAAAAAGCAATATAAACATGCCGGCCAAAGTAAGGAGCAGGAATGCCAGGGATGGGGGATATTTTGTTAAGTTAAATATCGACATAAATGTGGCAATCACCCCGTCCTGAAACGTCCAAGGTAAAGTTTCGCCGTAAATATTTAAGCCACGTAACACAAGGAATAAAACAAGCGAAACTCCGCATAAGCCAATTAACCATCGACCTCGAACTTCCATATCGATGCGCGGGTTATAAAGAGGTCCACAAGCATAACCAAGCAGGATCACGCCAATCCATGGAAGCACGGGATAGCTCACTTTAATATTTAGTGAGGCCGACTGGAGTATATACCCCCTGTCGTGCAACATCGTCCACAGGGTGTAGTCTGTTTCATGTGGAACATAGGTAATTGCCGTTAAAGCATTATGTCCAAACACAATGATAATACCCAGAACCAGTATTATCGGTCGAGGAAGGTAACTCAATATAGCAAGCGTAATCATACTGACGCCGATAGCCCACATTACCTGGAGATAAATAGTCTGAAAACTCGCTCCCCAACTAAAGGTAATTAGCGTGATCTCTAAAAATAAAATAAATAACCCACGTTTAATCAGAAATTCTCTAACGTTGCGTTTTGGCTTGGGACTATTAGCTTTATCCACTGGATTGGCGTATAGCCATGCAGACAGGCCAGTTAAAAATACGAAGGTGGGTGCGCAATAGTGTGCGGCCAGCCGCGTGAAAAATAGCGCAGGTGACGTTGTATCAATATCCATAGGATCAGTTACCTGCATATGCAGAAAAAAGCGTTCTCGCACGTGGTCAACTAGCATTATGAGCATGACTAAACCACGCATCATATCGATACTTCGAATACGGTTTCGTTGAATACTTGAAGGCATTGTATTTACTATATTTGGCAGAAATAATTGTTATAAGCGTAACGGCAATAAAAGATGCTAGACAGCTACCAACACTAGTCTGAGTATGGGCTAGACAACCAAAATTATGATATAACATAACACGTAAAAATAACAAAGCTTTGGTTAGAATGTACTAATAACGCGTCAGATAGCATATGGTATAGTCTAAGAACAAATTGGAGCCCCTATGAAACAGCTATTAATAGTTTTGATTTTAATGTTTGCTACCTCATTCACCTATGCTGACGACAATCGCGAACGAGTTAATCAAACGCTAGATGCCTTGCATCACAACGCATCTATTGCCGACATGGACGAGTATTTCAATTTGTACCATGATACCGCTGTTTTCATTGGCACCGACGCATCAGAGGTGTGGAATAAAGAAGCGTTTAAAGCCTATGCTAAACCTCATTTTGACAAGGGCAAAGGATGGACTTATCACCCGAAAACCAGAAACGTTTATTTCTCTCCTAATCAAGACGTAGCTTGGTTCGATGAGTTGCTTGATAACGAAAGCCTGGGCGAAACACGCGGTACTGGGGTATTAATAAAAGAAGAAGGGCGGTGGAAGATAACCCAATACCATCTAACTATCCCTATTCCCAATGCACTGGCAGATAGCGTTGCAAAACAAATCAAGGCTGCGCAATAAAAAAAGCCCCGATAAAACGGGGCTTCTCTGCTCTTACAGCCTTACCAACGTTTAGGTATTAGACTGAGTAAGAGGCTGTATTTCCATTTCAACACGACGGTTCATCGAGCGGTTCGCAGCACTGTTATTAGGTACTTTAGGTGCATATTCACCCATGCCTACCGTAGTGATACGCGTAGGGTTAACTGAGTAGTTAATAAGCAAGTTCTTAACCGCACCTGCACGACGCTCAGATAGCGACTGATTGTACTGCTCTGAACCAGTATCATCAGTGTGACCTTTAATCATCAGTACGGTTTTTTCGTAATTGTTTACGACTTTAGCGACGTCTTGAAGCACCGGATTAAAGTTGGGGCTGATACTAGAGCTGTCGGTAGCAAAAGTAATGTCGCCAGGCATAATTAAGCGTAGGTTATCTCCCTCACGAACCACTTGAACACCTGTGTCAGAAAGTTCATTTCGAAGCTCTTCTTCCTGTTTGTCCATGTAATTACCAATCGCACCACCTGCGATTGCGCCTACCGCAGCGCCCCACGCATATCTACTTTTATCGTGATCGCCCGTTGCCTTACCCAGCAATGCACCTACCACAGCACCTATTGCGGCACCTTTTTGCGTATTGTTCGGATCAGTTGCGCAACCTGCTACCGTTAATGACGCAGCAATTAAACTTACAGCAAGAGTCTTTTTCATAACTTCCTCTTATTTAAATTAAAAGCTCAATATTGATGAGTTGCATTTTTCCATTGCCACCCTCAACAAGCTTTGTGTTAATTTTTATTGAACAATTACAGTGATAGCAATTAACGTTCCATCAGTAAATATCTTCTGTTTAGGTAATGGTGGCTCTCTGATGAGAGCCCAGCTACCTCTAACCTACCTCGCCGGCAAGGCCAATAGTAGAGGCGCGGTCACCACGCTAAGCTTAATATAGTGTAGGAGATCAAAACTGAACGTAAGCTAAATCAGTGAGGAAAAGATAATAAGCAGTAGAAAAAAGACGCTGTTACACAGTGTAAATAATACACTGTGTTGCTAAAAAGTAACATTTTAGCCAATAGAAACGGAGCGTTCAAAAAATGTATTTACATCTATTTTGTAATCAGAGGCAACCACAGCCTTAGTGATACTAACGGTTTTATCCGAAGATAGGTCAATATCCTTGGGCGTCAGGTAATGGTTGTTGCGGACCGAATAAAAGACTTTTACAAGCGGTGTGAGGGGCGAGTCTTTCTGCTCAAGTACCATAGCTAGTCTATCATTCGACAGTAGAACCAGGCTCCCTACCGGATAAACACCTAAGCATTTAATAAACTGCTGAACGAGGGACTGGTCTAGACGCGTTGGCGCGTCACTCATTAAAATAGAGAACGCCCTCTGACTCGACATACCCGATTTGTATACCCGATCTGCAGTGAGTGCGTCGTACATATCTGCAATGGCCAGCATTCGGCCAGCTTGGCTTATATCGTCCCCTTTGGTTCCGGCAGGATAACCTAGGCCGTCTAGTCGCTCGTGGTGCTCGCTTATTGCCTGAATGAGTGGGGGCGCAATTTCAGTACTTTTTAAGTAGTCTACACCGTATTTTACATGTCCCTTCATGACCTCCATCTCACTATCTGTAAGGCGGCCAGGCTTATGGAGAATCTCATCTGGGATCTTTATTTTGCCTAAGTCATGAAGAAAACCAGCATAAGAGAGGTCTTGTACCTCATCTTCTGACATCCCTAGATAGTTAGCAAAGTTTGCCAGCAGAATAGCGACATTGAGTGAGTGCTCTAGTAAATAGTCGTCTTTTTCCCGAATTTTGGTCAAACAAAGTAACGCATCGGGGTTTCTATCTACCGAGGCCACTAGTTTGCTGGAAAATGCTTTAGGGATACTTGCATCAAATGGCATCTCTTTTTGAACACTGGCAAGCAACAGCTTCTGGATAGCTTTCCCTTGTTTATGCAGTTTTTCAGCTCTAACAAGCTCATTTGCAAGCGAAACTTTTTTTGATTTACCTGAATCAGTAGAAGTCGGAGTAGGGCGCGTTTCAGCCGCAGAAGATGACTCTCGTTCTTCAACGCTAAATGCTTTATCCGTATCAATTGCCAGCGTTTTTACACCGCGTTTTTTAAGTGCAGTTATCACATCATCTGAAGTAACACGTCCTTGGCTTTTTACCTTAAGAGCACCTTTCTGCTCTAATATTTGATGAACAAACATTCCTGGCACTAGCTGATCAATAGTAATCTTTTTTATCATGTTATTCGCACTGCACTATTTTAATCGCCATTTATTCGCTAACCACTCTCAATTTAGATAAGAGAGGCTTCAGTACTCTAACTCTATAAGCAAAGTGTGTAAATCTGGCTTCCAACCAAACCGTGTCATATTAACACGGTAGTTTTTTACTACGACACCTTCTTCTACTAAACGCTCTCGCTGCTCGTTTGCTTTGTCGGAGCCTGCGGGAAATGCAATCTTACCATCTGAACGCAATACGCGGTGCCAATTGCAATTGCTATTAATCTCTCTAAGACACTTACCCATCATTCTAGCTCTGCCAGGTAATCCACATAGATCTGCGAGCAGGGCGTAACTTACCACACACCCCTCAGGCACAAAAGAAAGCGTTTTCTCTACTCTAGATTGTACTGCGACCTCTGGCATATTGTATATTATCCTATCTGTTAAGTTACTTATTCAGTAAGTGATGTCAACGCTAAAGAAGAGAATTGAGAAATTGGGTAATGCGCCTTTATTGTGACCACTGTGGATACCCTCAAAAAACGTGTTTATGTTCTGACATTACTGCCGTGAGCACATCGTTAGAGATCGTGATTATCCAACATGAAAAGGAGGCTAGTCATGCAAAAAATACTGCCCGCCTGATCACTTTGTGTATACCGACCACACGAATAGTTCTCGCTAACGATAGCATTGCTATGCAATCACTATCTGAACAATGCTTGCTTAAGCGCACCGCGTTAATTTATCCAAGTGAAGAAAGTACTCCTATTGAAAAAGCTGCCCCCACCGTGCTCAGTCAAATCGATACGTTAATACTTCTGGATGGCAGTTGGAAACAAGCGTTTGGATTAGTTAAACAAAACCCATGGCTCACAGAATTGCAGAACTTTCACTTCATTTCTGCGCCACCTTCTAACTACTCGATTCGTCACACCACATTAAATAAGGCGCTTTCTACCCTCGAAGCAACCGCTTATGCAATACAGTGCATAGAAGAAACCGATGTGTCAGGGCTCCATAACGCACAGAGAGCCTTGCAGAATCTATGGCAGGGGCCAACGTCTCATAGAAGACAATTATAGCGCTAAGCCCTACCTAGAACCCGCTACGCCTTCATCGGAATATAACCATTCTGGTTTTTAATTAAATTAATCCAATTTCGTATTGAAGGATAAGCTGACAGGTCAAATCCACCTTCATGCGCAACGTGGGTATAAGCAAATAGAGAGATATCTGCAAGGGTAATGGTATCACCCGTTAGAAATGGCATTTTTTTAAGTTGTTGCTCCATCACCGCCAGCGCGCGATAGCCACCCGCTTGTTTTGATTCATATTCTGCTTTTCTGTCATTTGGCAGCCCTAAATACACGTTAATATAACGAGCAACGGCAATATAGGGTTCGTGGCTGTACTGTTCGAAAAACTGCCATTGTAAAAGCTGTGCAAAATGATAAGGCGAAGAAGGCACAAAAGGCGTATTTGATGCGAGGTAGTGCATGATGGCATTGGACTCTGAAAGTACTCTTCCATCGTCTAACTCAAGTAGCGGTATTTTCCCGTTCGGAGATTTATCAAGAAAAGAGGGACTTCTTGTTTCTCCTTTCATTATATCTACATCAACCCATTCGCAAGTCTTACCCAGTAATGAAAGGAGTAATTGAAGCTTGTAGCAATTTCCAGAACGCTTGTCGCCGTATATTCGCATAAGGTGAGTTCCTTAAATGTAGAAATTTAAACAGCCATAGCCTTTCACCACGTTGGTGTAATACAAACTAGCAAAACAGCAGAATTCACTACACTTATTATAATTTCCATAAAGACCTTGGGTCGCAGAGCGTTTCTTTTACGTGCAATAAATGCTCTATTTCTTTACTTTTCTCTTCAACCAAACTTTGTTTTATTAGCTGCGCTATTGTCTTATCAATTTCTTTCGCCACAGCTAGTTTTATCTTTTTAACTTGATGGTGAAAATATATAAGAGGAGTGAACAGAAATACTACAAAAAATGCAAACAAGCAGGAAATAAAAATTGCATCAAAGAGGTGAATTGGCTGATTTATCCAAAAAACGGGAATGACCAAAAATACCATCGACGTCGTCATTACTGTTGTTACGGTAAGGCTTATTACGTACTTATAAAGCTACAATTTCCCCATAGCATCAACAGTATCATCGGACAAAAACTTCCATAAGTACCTGTTAACTGTTGTCAGCTGCATAATAAAAAGAGACAGAAGCAACCAAAAGGGTATCGCGCTCATTGCAACAATAAACACTTCCTTTTCGTGTATTCGCTCTATAACACCTTCCGATATCATGTATAGCAGAGGCATTATAAAACCTATTGATATCGCCCATATGAGTTGCTTTTTAAATCGTTCGGATAATATTCTTCGGTGTAACCCAAAATCATTGTGCTTTTTAATAACATGCAAAGCTAAAAGAAGGTTATTAGCCACTTTTTGTTGAAGTATTCTGATTGATAACAGGAACACTCCACTGAGCAGTGATGTTCCCATAGCTGTATTAAAGTCTCGTTGTGCATCACTTGATTCCACTGGAAATTTAATAGTTCCAGAAATGTAATGCAAACCAACCATAAATAGGATTAGCAGTATTGGGTATATTAGGTTGTCGATTAAAACAGTGCGTTTCATATGCTTAATCGTATTAGCTGGCTCATTGTTACCTATCAAACTTAGGAAACAAAGAGCGCTAAACTCCACATTATTGTTATGAAAGACAAGCAAGCGATTAACCTTACCTTATCCCTTCTCTCGAATAGTCTCATTGAAAGAACACTTAACCTTTCCAACTCTTGCTCACATCTTTCATATTGCTTTAGCTTGTCAGACGAAATCTTACATTCCATTTCCTCTACAAGTTTACCGCTTACGTTCGACTTCTCCTTTACCCATTGAGACTTTAACCTCACAACAGGAAAAAAGAGATAAACACCGATTACTACCGAAAATAAAAGCGTCATCAAAATGTCGTAGATTGGAATATTTTTTCCTAACCAAAAAATGGGGAACAGTGAAATAGCGCCTAACGAGAGGGTAGCATTCACAAAGGAAAGTCTTGCTAAAGAAGAAAGTGAGTTTAAGTGATCGTAATAGTTCTCGGTTTGGCTAAGTACGTGATCTTTTAGGTAGCTAATATTCGATGAAGATTGTGCTAGAAAAAGAAAGAACAAAAACCAAAATAAAACTGCGCAGATCGTTATTACATATTGGTAAAACTTTACATCGTTAAGAAGAAGGTTCTCTACAAGAACATATACAACAGTATTTAAGATGGCGATAAATAGGCAATTAGCGGATTGTAGTTGAAACTTGCTTGATAACTTTTGCCTGTGCTGATTCAAATGACTCAACTGACTTGTTTTTACAAGGATTGAGATCAAAGTACTTACTACATTTTTGTGATTTAGCTGAATACAAAACCAAAAATAGCCTGATAGTAAACTCATACCTATTGCTGTGTTGAAGTCTCTTAGACCGCTCTCTTTAATAGGTAAAGCTAATGCTCCCGAGAAGTAATGCACCATAAGGAGCGCAGCAACCAACAATGCTGGATACAGTCCTATAAATGCACCGTTGTGTACATTAGCGTAGGGATTGAGCTTCATTAATAATATTTTTTACTAGCAGATAAAGTAACGCACCTAAGCCGTATTTCTAACTCAGTGTACTAGTGTACTTTTGATCAAAGATAACCTCACAACCTTAAGCGCTAATAACAATGTAAGCAATAAAAATAAACGCAATGGAACGTGAACGACCACTTTTCGTTCGGCAATAAAAAACCCGCCATAAGGCGGGTTTTTTCAAAGCTGTGCTTTTTACTTGCGTAACTTCTGAATAAGACGAAGTTGAGCAATAGCTTCTGCAAGCTCGTGAGCTGCTTCAGCATAATTAAAGTCAGCGCCTGGGTTGGCGATGTGCTCTTCTGCACGTCGTTTGGCTTCTTCTGCTGCCTGCTCGTCAAGATCTTCAGCTCGAACCGCGGTATCAGCCAGTACGGTAACATTGCCAGGTTGT
>Ga0209379_10002188_pt1 | contig 12104 bp, 9 predicted proteins | sample tdDd001_FD_187124 | JGI IMG/M metagenome (GOLD analysis project Ga0209379, IMG submission 187124) | Marine sediment microbial communities from the Atlantic coast under amendment with organic carbon and nitrate - tdDd00.1 (SPAdes)... | ecosystem: Environmental > Aquatic > Marine > Coastal >...
GATACCTGGGAATAATTTTTTCATGGCATCGAATTCGAATTCTAAGCCAGGAGTTGGTTCGTTTGTCAGGTAATTGCGTTTGTATGCACTGGCCAATCGGTCTGAATTTTGCTTGTTTCTTTCCTTGTATAGCTTTTCCATTCTGCTAAGCATGGAAGTTTTAGCTCTTTCCAATTCAGTAGCAACAAAACCATAGCGATTTGCTCTTTCTGTTTCGCTTAGTAACACTTCGATACCACCAAGGATATTGTCTTCTTTTAGGCTAGCACCGTTATGAAATACGTCTAATTTTCGAGCTTTATTGTAATACTGCCCATATCCAAACACAAAAGGAGCTTCTCCTTTTTGTAAGAGTTCCTGATAGCGGTTACTCAACATATTGGAATAAAGAGATGCAATAAGGTCGTTACGATAGTAATTCATATTTTTCTCGGCAAAAGGAGTGGCTTTGTGCTTGTAGAAAACATCGAAACTAATGCGGCTTTCCTCAGGATCTGTAATGACACCAACAATAGGTTCCTTGTTACCTGGAACATCAAAATAAACTCTTTCTTTTGGATTTTTCACCGCTGGAATGTGAGCAAACATCTCCTTGATTTTTGCTTCAAATTTTTCAGCATCAATATCTCCAACAACTACAATAGCTTGCAAATCGGTGCGATACCAATCGTGATAAAAATCGCGAATGACTTTGTGATCGAAGTTATCGATAACATCAAGATCTCCAATTACATCTCGGTTAGCATATTTGGACCCCTGATAGATGACTTTATTCTTCTCCAGGTAAACGCGCATGCCTCCTGATCGACGTGTTCTCCACTCTTCATGAATAACTCCACGTTCATTGTCAATTTCTTCGCCTTCAAGACTAAGGTAATTTGACCAGTCGTGCAATACCAATAGGGCAGAATCCAGAAGATTGGCATTTGATGTTGGCACGTTACTTAAGTTATAAACCGTTTCGTCTACGTTGGTATAAGCATTGATATTTCGGCCAAAAGCAACACCATATTTTTCAAGATAATTCAAAACGCCTTTACCAGGAAAATTTTTGGTTCCATTAAAAGCCATATGCTCCAGGAAGTGAGCAAGTCCATTTTGGTTGTCATTCTCAAGAATGGCACCTACGTTTTGTACGATATAAAAGCTAGCTCGATCTTTAGGTTCTTCGTTGTGACGAACGTAATAGGTTAAACCGTTTGCTAACTTCCCAGTTCTAACATTGGGATCCATCGGGATCTTCCCGTCTAGGGCAGGTGCTTTTTGTGCCGTTAGCATGCTTGTACTGGTGAGTAGGAGTGCACTACCCAGGCAGATTTTGCTAATTAAATTCATAATGATTTTTATTTATTTGAGTTAGTAGGATTCAATTAATAACATAATTGAAAAACATTTCTAAGATATGTAATAATAGTAATATGTTAGCAAAACTGATTTATAATGTTAAGTTATTTTAACAAATAAGAATTGGCTGTAATTTCTTACTATCTGTGCCACGGTCTTTTAAGTTTTTGATGGGATTTGTAATTAAGCTTCAAGAATGAATTATATTGGTTGAATTGAAATATTGGAAGTAGGTGGAGATCTGTGGTCTTTAAAAGGTTAATTTTAGGATAGCTTTTTGATCTTAACATGTGTTCATCATTGAAATTCTTCTACTTTTGTTAGGTTCAAAAAAATGATGTCAATGAATCTCTCGAAAAAAAGAAATTGGAGCCTTCTTAGCTTGCTCCTTATTTTGTTTGTAAATCAAGCTCAGGCACAATTTGTAAGTTGTGAACAACGCAAGCAAGCGGCTCAAAAGGAAGCTGATCTTAAAAAGTTGAAATTAAAAAATGACACCTTTTCTAAGAAAAATCTTTTAATATTTGGTGGGGTTTTAGGTTCTGCATTTTTGTTTGATGAGTTGGCTAAGGATGCTATGACTCATAATCAAAATAGTTTTCTGGACGGTTTTACGGATATTTCAAATGAATTTGGAGAGAAAAAATATCTGGCACCTGCCACACTGGCTACTTGGGCTATTGCGGAAGTTATTGATGATGAAAGATTGTCAACAACGGCTATGAATTCAGCTAAGGCTTTGATTTGTGGAGCGATTTTAACGGAGAGCACCAAATTTATTGCTGGTCGTTCTAGACCTGATATGAACCGAGGTTCGATGCATTTCGATGCTTTTAATGGTCGTACCAATAGTACCAAATCCTTCCCTTCTGGGCATTCATTTGTGGCATGGTCGGTATTTACTCCTTTTGCACAAGAATATTCTAAATGGATTTATGTGATTCCTGCCAGTGTTAGTTTTGCTAGAATGTATCGCAATCGCCATTGGTTTTCCGATGTGGTTCTGGGAGGGGGAATCGGTTACTTTGCAGGACTTTATTTCCATAAAAGAAAGAATCAAAAAGTAATTTTCAATGGCAATGGCATTGTGATTAAATTCTAAATGTTGAATATCATGTTCTAGGTGCGAACTTATGCGTAAATTCCTGACCCATAAAATCAATAAAATTTCGAAAATATATAAACATGAGTGTAGCTAGAGTTTTTAAGAGCTTTCCAAAGACCTTTTGGGTAGCCAATACAATTGAATTATTCGAGCGCTGGGCTTGGTATGGTTTTTTTATGCTTTTTGCCAATTATCTGACCGCATCAACCGATATAGGTGCCTTAGGACTTTCTCAAGCTCAGAAAGGAATAATTATGGGAGTGGGAACAGGAATCCTTTATTTTCTGCCTGTAATAACTGGAGCCATTGCTGATAAATACGGTTACAAACGAGTATTAGCAATTTCATTTGTAATCTACAGTACAGCCTTTATCGCACTTCCTCTAGTAAGTAGTTTTGTGGCTGTTTTTGCTATGTACCTTTATCTAGCTCTGGGAGCAGCTTTGTTTAAACCAATTATTTCAGCCACAGTAGCTAAAACGACCAATGATTCGAATGCCTCTATTGGATTTGGAATTTTTTATATGATGGTAAACATCGGCGCATTTATTGGTCCTTTGGTTGCCCTGGCATACAAAGATGACGGATATACAACCGTATTTTATATATCAGCTGGAGTAATTTTGATTAACTTCTTGTTGATTCCATTTTATAAAGAACCAGAAAGGGAGATAAAAAAAGAATCTTTAGGTTTGGCAATTGCGAATGTATTTAGAAATATCGGAACCGCTTTAAGCGACTTCAAATTTGTTATTTTTCTTATTTTGGTTGCAGCATTTTGGAGCATGTATTATCAACTGTTTTTCACTTTACCTGTATTTATAACCCAATGGGTTGATACCTCGTCTGTATACAATTTCTTTGAAGGATTTATGCCTGCTGTTACCGAAACCTATGGTAAAGGGAATCAAATGGATTCAGAGTTTATTGTAAATTTTGATGCCATGTTCATCATCCTGTTACAGATTATTATTTCATCGCTTGTGATGAAATTAAAGCCATTAAAAGCCATGATGGGTGGAATTCTAGTTTGTACAATTGGCATGGCTTTAACACTATATACTCAAAATGTTTTGTTCGTTATTGTTTCCATTTTCATATTCTCGATAGGAGAAATGGCTAGCTCTCCCAAAATCACAGAATACATTGGTCGAATTGCTCCCGCAGATAAGGTCGGTTTATATATGGGCTGTTCTTTCCTTCCTGTTTTTCTGGGAAGTACATTGGCAGGTATTATCTCTGGTAATGTATACGGAACCATGTCTGATAAAGTATATCTATTGGTGAAAGAAGTTGAAGAAAGAGGTTTGGATATTCCTGCAATTTCGAAAGATTTTTCTGCTACAGAATACTTTAATAAAGCCGGAGAATTAATGGGTATGAATCAAAATGAATTGACTCAATATCTTTGGAATACACATCATCCCGATAATATCTGGTATGTGATATTGGCTATTGGATTAGTATCCGTGATATCCTTATTCTTCTACGATAAATTTTTAATCAAAACTGAGAATTCTAAATAATTCGTTTAATATATGAATAGAAACGAGCCTTAATCATCGAGATTAAGGCTCGTTTTTTTATGGGGATAATTAGTTGAATAAATACATGGTTCGCACTTGTGAATCGGGTCTTCCAATTAAATTATTCAGATGATCCTTCTTTTTGTGAAGAGTTCCATTTTTTTGAATGTAAGCCCTACTTAAAGGCATGGATGTGCCCCATAAGTTACTAGGACTGCAATCTTCAATGTTAAGGATTCGAATCAAAGTGTGATGATTACTAATAATAAGGCAATGCTTAAAGGTTTTAGCTTCAATTAAAGCTAGGTTTATATTTTCACGTGTAATTATGATAACTTCTGCTGCAGTTTCACGAGCCATTGAATTAATACTGATAATGGGTTGATCTTCGTTAAGAGTTTTTCCTTCGAAATTGATAATATCAGAAATGAATTCTTTCAGCACTGCAATCTTGGTATTTTGTGCTTGGCTCGATAGGCTGTAAACCATGCTTAGTATAATTATGAATTTCTTCATTTCTAAGAGAATTATATAAGTATTTAAACTTTAATGGGGATATCTAATAATTTTAGTAGTCTGAATTACTAGACATTACCATGGATGAATAATTGAGTCAAATAAAAATAACTCAATTTTATTATGGTAGAATGTGAAAAATCAAACAAAGGAACTAAGATGCCAATAATCCGAGAACAAATTTAGATTATTACAAGGATTAAATCTAATTGAAAATGAAATCTTCTTCATGAATTTGATATGCAAATTTATCCTTATGTATTTTAAATGTGAAGCGTTGTAAACGATTCATGCTTAGTGAAAAACCTGGTAGTTTAAGAGGAGGTAGAAAATAGCTCAATTTAAAGAGTACTCATGAGCGATCGAAGTTTATTCAGAATAGCAAAAATAAAGGAATCTGAATTCTAAAAATAAAGAGTATAAAAAAACCTCGATTGATGAATCGAGGCTTGCTAAGTTAATTGAATAAATACATGGTTCTAATTTGTGAATCAGGTCGGCCAATTAAATTCTTCAGATAATCCTTTTTTTCATGAAGGACACCCGATCGTTGAATATAGCCTTTACAAAGTGGCATTGCAGTACGCCACGCTCCACTAGGGCTATTATCTTTAAAACTGATAACTCTAAGCAAGGTATGCGAGTCAACGCTAATTAAGCAGTATTTATAGTTCTTGGCCTCGAGTAAAGCAGAGCCAATACTTTCACGGTTTATAGTAATTGCTTTTTCTGCTTTCTCCTGAGCAATTTGGTTGATGCTAATGATAGGCTGTTGTTTATTGAGCTTCATCGCATCAACTTTTATGATGTCAGAAAGAAACTGTTTAAGTACAATGATTTTGGTGTTTTGAGCCTGGCTTGAAAGGCCTGAAACAATAAGTAATATAATTATGAATTTCTTCATCTGTTTTAGAGTTATGAACTTGTTACGTTTTAAGATGGACAGATTTTTTAACAAATCATCTATCGTTATTCTCTGTGTTTAAATCAAATTTACAAAATATGTTTAATATAATGCAAGGATAATGTAATGATTCATTTAACTCAGATCTATTCTGCAGTTGGTAATAGTCTACCGAAATTTTTTACAGATCTGTTTTTGTTTTGTTAATTAATTAGATTTAAATACTTTTGTCGGGCAATGGCCCCATAGTTCAAGGGATAGAACAAGTGTTTCCTAAACACTAGATACAGGTTCGAGTCCTGTTGGGGTCACTTATAATCCTCGTGAGTATATAACTTACGAGGATTTTTTGTTTCTAGTCACAACATACTCTTAGACTTTTGTCATTTTAAACCTAGATTTATTTTCCTGTATAGCTATTTTATTTATCCAAAAAAGGAAAATTATAACACAAATAAATATCTGGATTTCTTATCAGAACAAACTATTTATGCCAATTTTTATTATTGGTAAGTGCATGAAAAAGAGTTTTCCACGAAACATATTTGTATAAATAATCAGATATTATCTAAATATTTTGAACTAACTTACAATGTACCTCCATGAACATCAAGAATTCAGGCTTATTTGAGAATCTGAAAACATGTGGAATGATTATAAAAAGCATAATTATGATACCAGAAAAATTTAAAAACTATTATGCTGGAAAAAACACCTTGTTTTATCCAGAGTATGAATTTGTTATTAAACTCAGTTTCCCTAAAGTTTTTGTGAAATATAAAATAACAGAAGGTTACTATACTGATTTTGATAAATTTTTTAAAAACATTGCTGAGGTGCAATACCTCGATGGTGATAGGCCTTCCGAATACGAGCAACAACAAATTCTTGATGAAATATGGAATTATATTACTATGGATAAAGGCTTTAGTAAAGGTGAATATTGATATTAACTATCGATCTTACTTCGAGATAAGGGTTCGCCAAGATCATGTAATGTAAGAAAAATTGAACGGATGAAATATAGATTTGAACATGATACAATGGGGGCAGTAAAGGTTCCGCTAGATAAATATTGGGGAGCTCAAACACAACGATCGCTAGATAATTTCAAGATCGGATCATCTGGAACTATGCCCAAAGAAATTGTGCATTCATATGCTTATGTGAAAAAAGCTGTGGCTCTTACAAATGGGGACTTGAGTTTGCTTGCAGATGAAAAGACGACATTAATCGCTAAAGTGTGTGATGAAATTATAGAAGGTAAACTTGATGAACATTTTCCCTTAGTTGTATGGCAAACAGGTTCGGGTACTCAAACGAATATGAATTGCAATGAAGTTATCTCGAATCGCTGCCATGTGCTAATAGGTGGTAAGCTTGGTGAAACTAAACGACTTATTCATCCTATTGATGATGTTAATAAATCACAATCATCGAATGATACTTTCCCAACGGCTATGCACATTGCTGCATATACAAAACTTATTAGCTATTCAATACCCAAAGTAGAATTGTTGAAAGATACTTTAGTTCTTAAGTCTAATGCCATGATGGATGTTGTTAAAATTGGCCGCACCCATTGGATGGATGCAATTCCTTTGACTTTGGGTCAGGAGTTTTCGGGTTATGTATCGCAATTGGAACATGGTTTGCAGGCCTTAAAAAACACCTTGCCACACCTGGCGGAATTAGCGATAGGTGGAACAGCGGTAGGTACAGGTCTAAATACCGTTGAAGGATATACAGAAAAAGTTGTTGCTAAAATCGCAAAAATCACCTCCCTTCCTTTTGTTCCAGCTAAAAATAAATTTGAAGCCTTGGCAGCCAACGATGCGATAGTGGAATCCCATGGAGCACTAAAACAATTAGCAGTTAGTTTAATGAAAATTGCTAATGATGTGAGATTGATGGCATCTGGACCAAGATCTGGAATAGGAGAAATAATTCTTCCAGCCAATGAGCCAGGATCTTCCATAATGCCAGGAAAAGTAAATCCAACACAAGTAGAAGCGCTAAGCATGGTATGTACACAAGTGATTGGAAATGATACAACAATAAGTGTCGCTGGATCAAATGGACATTTCGAATTGAATGTTTTTAAGCCCTTAATGATAAAAGCTTTTTTAGAGTCGGCTACTTTGCTTGCCGATGCTTGTCAATCATTTAGTGATAATTGTTTAAAAGATATTGTGCCAAATTTTTCAAGAATTACTGAAAATTTGAATAATTCTTTAATGTTGGTTACCGCCCTTACTCCGCATATTGGATACGATAATGCTGCTAAAATTGCTAAAAAGGCATATGCTGAAAATATTACATTAAAGGAGGCTGGCGTTGCCCTTAAATTGTTAACAGTTGAACAATTTGAACTATGGGTAGATCCTTTTAAAATGACAAGGCAGCTTAAGTAGTATTGATCTGCTCTTGTAGTTCTGAAGTTTCTTTTCCTGAAAAGACAAAATCCTCATAAGCAGAAATGTTTATGAAGATTTTGTACCCTGAACAGGACTTGAAACTTCTCGAAATAGGCTCTTCAAAATTTACCATCCGTTAAAGCCTATAACCAATGAAGATTTTTAAGGGGAACAAATAAGGGTACATAAAAATATAACGAAACCTGTAAGTTGCGGATAATTAGGATTTAAACCCTCTCGGTTCGGATTTTAATGAGATTGCAAGTAGTAGAAGATGAATAAGTTATTGGATTTTTCATGGAGTTCTGTTTAGGCTTTGCTTAACACAGTTATATTCTACAAACCACTCCACATATCAAAAAGCAATTTAAGCTTGTTGTAATGCGCTTAGCGAATTAAAGAAGTTTACTCCGTGTGATTTGTCGATTTATTCTAAAAATCACACAGAATGTACTAAAGATTGCTCTATGTCTATGCGATGATCCTGCTATTAAGAACATTTACATATAAAGATGTAAATCAATAATTATTTTCTGATCCCAATATAATTCATAATCAATATTTTAATTTTATAGGTGTTGAATGTCAAGAATATTACTTTTCACTGACGATAAACACTTATTAGGAGATTAAGTATTATTTTAAAAATTAGAGGTAGATTAAACTAACCTTTCTAAGGATGTATATGCATCGCTCAAATAAAAAAAATAATATATGAATTTCGCAGTAATTTCAGGAGCGGCAGCAGGTCTTGGTAAATCATTTTCTTATGAATTAGCAAAGATAGGTTATAATACAATACTCATTGATTTGCCCAACACAGGATTGAAAAATATATGTGTGGAAATTGAAAATAAATTCGAGAGTAAATCTTTATACTACGAGACTGATTTAACTAAAATTGAAAATATAGTTGAGATAACAAATGATATTAATAAACGATACAAGGTCTCAATTTTAATAAATAATGCAGGTGTTGGAGGAACCAAAAGATTTAACGATGCCGACATCACTTACCTTAATACAATTATCCAATTAAATGTAATGGCGACAACCATTATGACAAAACAGTTGTTTCAAAATTTGAAAAAGCAGGAGAAATCATATGTTCTTAACGTTTCAAGTATGGCTGCGTTTAGTCCGGTTGCCTTTAAAACAGTTTATCCAGCATCAAAAGTATTTGTAAATTACTTTTCTCTTGGTTTATACGAGGAATGTAAAAAATCAAATGTTTTTATAAGTGTACTAAATCCCGGACCAATGAAAACTAATCCTGAGATAACCGCAAGAATAAACAAACAAGGTTTTTTGGGTAAAGTTGGATTATTATCAACCGAGAAAGTAGCCAAGATATCAATTAGGCAGCTTTTTAAAAGAAACACATTCATAACGCTTAACGGTAACAAGTTTGGTTGGTTAATATTAAAAGCAGTGCCAAGATGCTTGAGACTTTCTTTGTTTTCGAAAGCTGTGCGCAGAGAATTAAAACATAAACAATAGTGGACAAAGTATTCGTAACTGGAATTAATGGATTATTGGGTACAAATTTAGCTTTTATGCTTATTGAGCAAGGGTTTTACGTTACTGCTTTAATCCGCAGGAAAAATAATTTTGTAAAACCTGAACTTAAAAATTTAAACCTTGTAGAGGGTGATTTGTCTGATTTAAATAAGATTATTGATGAAGTAAAAGGTTGTCGGTATGTTGTTCATGCAGCCGCAAATACTTCACAAGGATTATTAAAACTTAACGATTATCATCAGACAAATGTGCAGGGAACAGAAAACATTATCAAAGCTTGTATTCAGAACAATATCGAGAAGCTAATATACATTGGTTCGGCAAATACCTATGGTTTTGGAAGCTTATCTGATCCAGGTGACGAATGTAAGCCCATTAAAGCACCTTTTACAAAATCGCTTTACGCAGTAAGCAAAAAGCAGGCTCAGGATCTTATCGATAAGGAAACCGTAAGGTTGAACATTACAACCATAAGCCCAACTTTTATGATTGGTGCATATGATACCAAACCAAGTTCTGGGAAAATAATACTATTTGCATTAAATAAACGCTTTGTATTTTACCCTTCAGGGGGAAAAAATTTTGTTCATGTCGCTGATGTGGCAAAAGCTATCATAAAGGCATTTGAGCTAAAACATTCAGGTGAAAAATTCATTCTTGCCAATGAAAATCTATCTTATAGGGATTTCTACAAGAAAATGGTATTAATCAACAATCAAAAAACAGTATTAATCCTTATTCCTGATTTATTGTTATTGATTATAGGTTTGATTGGAGATATATTTAGAATTCTAAAATTTAAAACTAATATATCATCTGTTAATACAAGAATATTAACAATTAACAACTATTATAACAACAAAAAAGCAAAACAGGATTTGGGTATTAAATTTACATCTGTTGATAAAGCAATATATGATTCGTTAAATTTTTATAATAATAGACTATAGAACTATGAAGAATCCCTATTATAGGATGAAGAACAAGACCTTTTAACCATAGGGGTATTCCTCTGAGTAATATTTTTTAGCTACCAACATTACGAGAGATTATTTTATTAATGAGTTTTTCGTCTGTTTCCACCTGCATTTTATGATAGACAATTTTGAGTATCTCTTCAAATGAATATTTGCCCAAGCGAAAATCTATTTCGGGCGTTACAAAAAGTGAAAAATTACGCATTGTCTTACTCGGATAAATTTTTCTGAGATTAACAGGAACCTGGATTCGAGCAATATTATTTCGTGGAGATATGCCTTTCCCCTTGCGTTCAAAGAAAATGTCTTGCAGAACTAAATGATAAATCGCGACTAAGTATTCGGTTATGCTTACTTGTTTTTCTTGTGCTTATTGTTGAAATTCTTTGATTGATATTATGGCGAGCAAAACATCAAATCGTGGTTTGCTTCTTAGTTGGAAAGGTAAATGAAATGCCTTTGTTTGTCTTGTAATCTTCTAAAAAAGCATTGAGAAAAGTGTTTTCTACAGAGGAAGCTGCGGTAAAATGGCTTAAATAGCAAGTCACTAACATGTAATAAGCCAACGAATCAATGAATATTTATTAGGGGGACAAATAAGGGGACACTTAAATATTTAGGCTTGCATAAATTACTAATAATCAGGGTTTCGTGATTTTTATATTGGGTTCTGTTGGGGCTACCAAAAGAAAATCCTCCTAAGTGTAAACTTAGAGGGATTTTTTTATATATGTGTAGTCCTAAAATAGCGTTGCACTAAACGTAATGCTTTGGAAAGGATTAATATAAAAAAGGATGCCTTATAACTTATATAAGGCACCCTTCTCATTTGAAAATTTTAAAGACAGTTTAGAAATCTAATTCGAAAATGAGTGTTTCAACCTCAGCATCATTCCATAGCTTATATGGATACAATTTGAAATTGGTATTATAATCCTCTAATGTTCCAACAAATAGAAAAGCACCAAGGCCATCACCATCACCAAGTTTGAATTTTAAATCAGGTCGGTAGCTATTATCTACAACAACTTCCCAAAGGCCATCGTTATCTATATCTGTTACAATAATATTTCCAACAGGCATATCAGTCGTCGAATTAAGATAGTCTGTGTTATAATAGACTTTATTACCCATATAATCAGGAGCAAAGTTATAGTAGGCTATAAAACCAATATTACCTGGTCCGCCGGAAGTAACTGCCCAATCCTCTGTCATATAAGATTTAAAAGCAATGACTAATTCACAATCTTCGAGGCAATACTCACCCAGATATCCCCACTTTCGGGTCTCAAAATAGTCTCTGAACATCATACCGCCATCAGCCCAGACCATCTTGTCTTTGCATTTTTCTTCATCATCATCATTGTTATCGTAATCACGATGCTTTTTATGCTTAGTTCTGGATCCTTCGGAATTGTTTCTGCAAAGCTTGCCACCATTTCTACTATAGCCATCAACAATTGTAAAATCTCCAACTGACATGCCAATATAAATAGGTTCGGAACAAGAGGTATGAATTGATGCGTTTAGTTCTTTATCAACACTTAGATAAATTTCAGTGCCTAGTGTGCCTTTTTTATCTGTACCAACAAATGAAAATTCGTCACCAGCCTCAACGGTTTCGCTGAATACAATCACATTATCTTTCTTTTGCTTCACCGTAATTAAAGCATCCGTATCACCATCGTAAGTCATGGTCAAATTTGTGATTTTACCTTCACAATCCCCACAATCTTTATCATCCCCGGGTGGGTTATCTGATTCACAAAACTGACCACCATTTCGACTGTATCC